>Ga0182004_10001098_pt1 | contig 19057 bp, 14 predicted proteins | sample Sormic07211540_1_FD_120479 | JGI IMG/M metagenome (GOLD analysis project Ga0182004, IMG submission 120479) | Endophyte microbial communities from Sorghum bicolor roots, Mead, Nebraska, USA - 072115-40_1 MetaG | ecosystem: Host-associated > Plants > Roots > Unclassified | place: USA: Nebraska...
CACTGCACGTGTACACGAAACCCTCTGCAAGTAAACACCTCCCACATAGCACGCCTTCGACTCTCTGCCACATGCCTGGCGGAGGCTTTACAACAAACCACTCCTTCCTCCTTAGGTCAAGTAAGAAGCATCCCGCCACGTCAGCATCCGACACCACAAGGATGTCGTCGTGGACAAGGTCCACAAATCCAGTAATGTTGACTTTCCGAGCCAAATCCACGGAGCCCGGAAACGACGATGTCACCGGCACTGGAAGCCACTTGAGCGCCGGTTCGTCGAGCACGTAGACATCCTGCAGAGTGTCACCCAGGGCGACAATGTGGTGACCAGCTCGAGAGACCACAGAGAAGCACGCGCCGCCATCGTGAGGGCGTTCCAGCTCGATAACGCTGCAAAGCATGGTGCTGACGTCGACCTCGTAGTGGTTTTGCGCTGGGTCAGATGGGATGACGTAGAGCTTGTTGTTGGGCCCTGCTTGCTGCTGCACGAAATGCCATGCCGGCGGATCGTCCACTGCACACTCTCCAGGTGTAACAGTTTCGAAAGACAAGAGTGGCTGCAGCATCTGTTTGTGGCACGTTGTTAACTTGCCTCTTGCAACACTTATGTGATACACGTGGGATGAGGGCGTGCCGCTGAGCGCAGCCGCAGGGCAGGTACACGTTCATCCAGACGGCGCACAGCATGCGGCCAGCAAGGTGGACGACCTTCCCGTACCCTTCGTAGTGGTACGGCCACAGAGCCTCAACCTCCACGGGCGGCGCGATGAACAGCTTCCCCTCCTCGTCCTCCGATAACCTGTACTCGAACAGCATGGTGCGCTGGATGAAGTAGACCACCATGTCGTCTCCGACTCCGGCGAGATGCACCGCCTTGCCGCAGATGGGGATGTACTTGGAGGAGGATTTGCCGCCGGCAGTCTTGACCGGGGTCAAGGTGCCGCCGCCGGTGGTGGCGCAGTCGAAGCAGAAGAAAGTGGAGTCGCTGAGGGACAGCAGGATGAACCTGTCGCCGATCACGGCGTAGCCCTCGAGATACGGACGGGGGTGCACTGGAGGCATGTCCACGCTGGCAGCCTCGCCCCAGCTGGCGTCATCATCGTCCAGCTCCAGCCGGTGCATGACGACGCGCACGCTGAGGCTTTGCTCGAAGCTGACGACCGATGGCGCCCAGAGCTTACCATGCGCCGAGACAGTTCCGTATGTCCCGTACAAGAAAGGGAGGGGAGGCGGCGGAGGGGACAGCAGGCTCTCGGTGTCCAGGTCCACGGCGAACGCTCTGTATGGAAGCTGCGGCTGGGCGTCGGCGGGCGGCAGGTCGGCGGCGCTGCGGATGATGGCCCCGTCGAATCCCGGCTCCTGCGTGTAGCATCCGTACAGCCGGCCGAGGCCGCCGGCGCCGGGGGCCAAGGCGACCGAGGCGCTGGCGATGAACGTCTTGCCGTCGTCGTCGTCGTCCCCGCCCGGAGACACCGCGAGCACGGGCTCCAGCGCGTCGTCGGTGCGGCCGATGACCCGGCCGGAGGCGGCGACGCGGAAGCGGTGGAGGCGAAGGTTGTGGAACGGCTCCTTGGCGGAGATGCAGCCGACGAGGACCGACCACGTGTGGTGGTCGTCGCCGGCGTCGGATGGGAGGTCCCTGCCGGCAGGTAAGCGCGGGACGTGGGGCCTGCAGTACTTGCCCCAGCAGCAGAAGCAGCGGAACAGGTTGCACTTCTTGTCCCCGTCCCCCTCCTCCTCTGCTTCCGCAACAATAGCTAGGTGATAATCTGATGCCACGAAGTCGTTCGTCGCCATGGATCCGGCGGGACGGCTGTCGATTGACACAGGCAGATGACCAAGTTTCCGCGCGCCGCGTCTCGTCTCGTCTCGTCGTGCAAACACGAGGCTCTCGTACGTCTCAGATTTGATTCCACGATGATCATCGCGACTTCTCTCTCTATATATAGTCAAGTGTACGGATACGAATCGACATCACAAAGGTAGGCAATCACCCTATACATGGAACAATGATTTATATTTTGGATTGGTGCAATCCTCACATGCAAATGCTCTTGTCATCTTTAGAACACCTATTCATTGTCAGTTCGCCCTTAAACATGGTCAGATCCCTGTCTCTTGGGAAGGACAGAGGAATACACTGTTAATCTAATATAGCTCCTCATGATATGACTGATAATAGGATTGTTCTAGATAAGGGCTACCTTTTGAACCTAGAAATACTAGATTTCCCATCTGAATATTGGCACAAGTGTTTCATTGAAGCTGCTTTAATTTCTATCCTTATGGAGCAGTAGTTTTAATAGAGCCAGTTAGTATTTCTGGTACTAATTTTCCAATATCTCACTAGTCCTTCACATCAGAAAGAATAGAATCCCTAGAAGAATCATGATCGATGATTCTGGCCTTATTGGCACGATCTTTGAAGTTAATCTCAAAGGTTTCATAGACCTGTCTGTCCCATCCCCACCCTCGTCCACTTAGACAAACAGCTTCCTAAATCCACAAAATGATCTGATCGCCGCTGATGGCAATAGCTCTGATCAATCCACATATCAGCCACCCACATAGGTTCCTCCTTCCTTGAGTGCATCTCATATCCTTCCTATCATGATGGCCACCTCTTCAGATGAAAACACCACAAATACCACAGATACAGCGAGTACCTATTTTGCAGCTTACACCACTGAGAGCTCTCCGATGGATTGGATGATAGCGTCATAGATAACTCTCTAGTTTCACCAGATTTCCTGCGTCTTGTTCCAAGGAAACTGGTGATCTCATCTCCACACTCGCCAGCTCAGGCATGCACATCATCTTCTCAGTTCATAAATAGTATCACGAACAAATCTAACTCTAATATTTCTTCTCAGACTACCCTGCCAGCACCAGGAAGCAATCTGTTCCATTTTCATGAGGATGAGATACAGCCACTGGACCTTGTTTAGTTGGTGAAAAATTTTGGGTTTGGCTGCTGTAGCACTTTCATTTGTATTTGATAATTATTGTCCAATTATAGACTAACTAGGCTCAAAAGATTCGTCTCGCAAATTACATGCATAGTATGTAATTAGTTAATTTTTTATCTATATTTAATACTCCATGCATGTGTCTAAAGATTCGATGTCCCAGATTTGAGAGTTCTCAAATATTTTTCAAGATTTTCCCAAATATATTTAGTTCCCAAAAGCACATGATAAAAAATATACTGTTATCCAACTTTCAAGCAAGATATATGATATACGAACAGCAGTCGTGCAATTAATAAAATCTGGGACATATGCAGAATGTTTGTATATGATATGTATATGGACATGAGGGAAGAAAAAAATTCTGAAAACATGCAGAAACTACTGACAGGAAGGACCAACAGCATGCATAATCCTGTAGCCGTGCTCATAGAAGTTGAGTTATTACAGATTACAAAGATGGCTTCTTTTGGATACTGACAACTTACTACAGACATGAATAACCACAGCTTTATCAACTGAGTGCAGCAATTAGTGATGTCTATCTATGTACCTGTAAATTGCAGGTAAGCAGTAACAACAAAGCAAGGGCTCAATCGCTGGAAGCTGAAGAAGTGGCAGTAGGTGCTAACCCAGATTCAACTTTGCCAAAACAATTCAATCACTCTGCAGTATGCAGGCCATCCCCAACCATGCCAATTCGCCAAACTATATCCTAACAATAATAGTGCCAGCATGTATCACAGAAAAGAAATGAACCATAGTCATATATCCTTATAAAAGAACATATATAGTCATGGGAGTACCTACAGACTCAAGAAGTAGTAATAGTCAATATGCTACATTCAAGCTATTTATGATCACACACCCCGACTGCCACTTCTCAGTCCACCAGAAGTCCAGAACCCTCGCTTGCCATGCTGAGTGTGTGCTAGTGTAGAGGTGCAGAATCATGCTTTCTTTGTCGCATCCATGTATGCCACACACCTCGCACGAGAGACTGCCACTCTCCTGCTGCGTCACGGTAAAAACCTTGCCCTCCACCTGGATCTTGATTGGCTTGCCAGGCACAGCAGTGGTGTCATTTGTTCTCACAGATTCCTTGGTTTGAGTCACAGAGCCATTGGAGCCGGCAGCTGCTTGCTCTCCTTCAACTTCCTCAGTAATCTCGCAATCCTCAGCTGGTTCAACAATGCAGGTATCAACTTGAGCTTCTGCTGGTTGATCTACTGCCATGAGTGCCATTGCAGCAGTTTTTGCCTGTGGCACTGATCCAGCCTCCATATTAATTGGCTTTCGTGGACTTTGAGCTGCTGTCTTGCACCTCATCAGCCTCGGTGGCAAGGACAGACAAGTCATTGTTTCCTTGTGCACCGAGTGTCATCTTGCGCTTGTGCTTTTTTCCAGCTAGGTGAGACTGCATGATGGTCTCAGTTGGTGCCTTTGCGTTGCAGCTCAGGCAGACGAGGAAGCCATCCACTCGGGAGAGAGGGTGCATCAGACCGTCTACTTCCATGGTCACCGAGTCAGAATTAGAGACATTATTAAGCTGAGCCCCAACAGAAGTTGCACTGTTTTTCATCATTTCCATTCCAGCGGTCTTAGCATTGTCCCCAGTGGGGGCGTCTTCTTTTGGTGGTGCCACGGTCATTTCTTGCACCTCACTGTCATCACTAAGCTTTGGTTGCAAGGACTTCTCCAATGGAGCTTCCACCTTTGCTGCCGTGTCAGAGATGACAGTCATGTCCGTGTCTACCGGCTGTGCTTTGGCTGCTTCCTCTTCACCTGTGGACACGTCGACAGAGGCATCAGAGCTGGCATTCTCCTTATTCTTGTGCTGCTTCCCTGACAAGTGTTGACGCATGCCATTCATCGATGGGGCCTTCACATCACACAGCTCGCAGAGCAGAAAGCCATCCAAGCGCCGCACCATGTGTGGCAGCGGCACACTGAAATCCTCTAGAACCAGCTTTTTAGGATCAGCACTGCCAATAGCTGAAGTGGCAGCACTAACTATACCCTTCGCCTTACTCAATGGCTTGCTGGAGGGTTGACGCTTCTTCTGGCCATTGGAGATGTGTTTGCTCCCTTGAAGGTGGCACATCATGGTAACACGGTCTGATGTCCGCACATTGCACAACTCACAGAGTAGGTACCCATCCATCTGTGTCACTTCGTTCTGCTCTCCTGCAGTCGTCGCCATCATGAACTTCGTCGGTTTGTAATCTCCCAATGACTCCATTGCCATTGCCTCTTTCTCCCCTGCCTCGAGCCCTCTCTCTTGCACTGTCTCTGGCACTAGCTTCTGCAGCTCCGGAAGTGCTACCACCTTCCTCTTGTGCACCTTCCCATTGAGGTGGTCTTGCATGGCCTTCTCGCTGTTTGCGGTGATGCCACACACCATGCAGGTTAATGCACTCTTCTGCTTCTTGCTGCTTGGAACCAACAATGCTCCAGTGGCACGATCAGGGCTCTTCCGTTTGGTTGGCGCGGTTGCTAGTGCGTTTGCTTTTGAGTGGGCCTGCACAACCAGCAAGAGAGTTTCTTCTAGATGAGCAAACAAAAGTAGCCGCAACTTCAAATAATAATGACAGAAACATCATAATTAACAACACACATCAAAACAGAACTCTTAAAAAATGTTCAAAACGCCAGTACATCATTAGATTTGTCTACTTCTTTTACTATAATGAACTACAACTTAGCTTTTTCAGGCAAAAACAACAGAATTGCATGGATATTGTGAGAGCAACTAGTCATGTTTTTTCTGTACTCCTTATCACATAGCTATTCATGTTTAGGGTATTTTTTTGGGTGATATTGCATATGACAATTTTGTTAGACGTCTTAAGGTTTTACAATTTTACATCCAACAGCGTCAAAACTGAAAAAAATCTGAAGCTTGTATTGCAAAGTCTGCAATCTGACAACAAAGCTTTGAATTTATTATCCAAAATTTGTGTTTAAATCATGGTGGCAGTTTGCAAATACTCCCGCAAGATAGAATGGCAGGTCTTCTAGATTGCACTTTGACCATACATTTGATTTATATTATATTATTTATGCTTATAAACTTATAATTAGTGGATAGTATAATCCTTACAAATCTAATCATATAAAATTTGTATTATAATAGTTAAAAAAATATTAGCCTAATTATTGGTCAAAGTTTTTAAAGTTTGAATTTTGATATAAATGTGCACCAGATAAAATGGACCGGAGGGAGTATTAGGGAAGAAAAAACACAATTTAAATATCAGAAAGAATTCCTTCAGCCCAAGGTGTTTGAGTAGAAATAAATTCTGAAGTATCAACAATGAGGGCACAAACTTCGTATACGATACACTATTTTCTTCAGTTTCTGATCATTCCATATAATAAAAAGCTGAAAAATAGTTCCACTATAGTGCAACACCACACCCTCGTGCTCAAAACTGTGCCTATGAGCAAAATGATTCAACATCGATCATTTTAGGCCATACCAAGAATGAAATGGCATCAATAATGCATATGATTTTCACCTACACGAATTTTCTTTTACTACATTTATGCTAATGTAGTTCCCCACAACGCATGCATATTTATCTTAACTTTTGAAGATGAACAAAGTAAAAAAAATCCCAATTAGGTCTGCTCTATCGATGACTCCGTGACATTCTAGCGACGAGAAACAAAAACTGTGGCATACTGTTGCAAGCAGTTATAAGCATCACTAACCAATAAACCACACCAAATATATCTATCCATGGCTCCATGACATACTCTAGCAAACAGAAATAAACATTATGGCATACTGTTGCAAGCGGTTATAAGCATCACTAACCAATAAACCACACCAAATATATCTATCCATGGCTCCATGACAATCTCTAGCAAACAGAAATAAACATTATGGCACCAGCGGTTATAATCATCGCTAACCAATAAACCACACCAAATGGAACAACAAAATTCTGCAGAACTTAACAAGAAAGGCACACTTTTGACAAACAGCTAAACATGACCATTGTTTATGATTATACTATTTACACTCGACACTTCTATGGAAAATTTTACCATTCAAATTAGTTTAAGAAACAACAAATTTTATATGTTATATAGAAGCTTCACTTAAGGTTTATGCTTTAAACATTCAAATGGCCTACCTAAGTGAATTTTAATATTTTAGGCATAAATATGTGCTTCAACCGGGAAGGACCATGTTTTAAGCAATTCAAATCAAAGCAACAAAAGACTGAATGATGCATCGAATTGTGCCCATCCCTCGGGGATGAAAAATCTATCGCATCAGTAACTATGGCTGAGATTTAATCTGACGTAGATTCCATTCGATCAGAAAGATACCATGATGCAACATAGAAAATATGAGGCAAGAAGCTAGGGAGAAACAAAAACTGTGATCAAACACAAAAGGCCAAAAGACAACAGACCTCAAGTGCAACAACAGGCAGTATTGAGTTGGCGGCGGCAACAGTTCCCATCGACAGAGCCGCCGGCATGTCAGATCCCTTCGCCGATCGCCCAAGCACAGGCCACGACAGACGCAGCATCTGCTCCCTTAACTCGCTGCGCACCTCCAGCTCGAGCTCCCAGTGCGCCGCTTCCTCCCTGAGGATCCGCTCCCTGATCCTCGCTTTCTCCGCTTGCCGCCGCAGCTCGTCGGCGTCGGCCGCCGCCGTCTCCGGTGGCGGCAGATCAGGCTGCCATAGCGTCACGGCTGAATTTCCCGCGCGCTCTGTTGGACCATCGCCGTGATGGCTGTCTGGTGGAATCGCACAGGATATGGATGCAAAAGCAGTAAGCAGGTGAGACAGGGAGATCGATCAATCGACTGAACATTAACTGAGAGAGCGATCGGGATAGGAGTCTAGGGTATCTCACCTGCCGATCCGGAGCCAGGAGTACTTGGCGCGGCTGGTGGCGGCGGGGATCGGCGGCCACGCTCGTCGATGGAGCGGTACAGGAACTCCATATCGGTTTTGTAGGTTTTGAGTTTTGGAGAGGTATATAGACGGATCCTAGAACGTGGAAAGCAGTGGGGTTTGGGTTTTTTTTTCGGCAATGCCACTTCAGGTGCCCTCAAACTGCCACAAGGACACGCTGCACAACCCACAGGCCACAGTTGGAATCCTAAACGACGACTCCTAAGTCATATTTAAATCTAAAATATAATAATCTATCTATCTATACATTAATTCATATTGTTTATTATTATTTGATTTGATTTTACTTTGTTTTCTTCTTTCTCTCTTTTTTTTAAGAGCCAACAATTTTTTATCGATTTTTACCCAAAGATCTCTACCCGCCGTAATAATCACCGTTGGATATGTTTGATGAACCGGAGATCTCACTTTGGTCTACAAAAAATCTCACCGACGCGTAAGAAAACCTCATCCCCGCGTAACACGGATCTATTTATAAAATTCCTACAGTGGATTAACGTTATAAACTCCGCCGACGCGTTTTTTTTCTCTCCGATGATTTCCTTAATTACCCACCACGCCCTTCCCCGTGCGCAAATTACTAGCCCAAAAAAAAAAATCCCAAATCAGAAGGTATAAAGGGCGGTGGCGGCGGAGGCCTACCATCAGCCACACCGACTCGGCGTGGGTCCTCCTCGCTTATGTAGAATCGGCCGAGTGACGCCTTGGCGCGGCGTGTGCGCGGCCGCCGAGTGCCGCTCGAAGGAGCCGCGTGCAAAACCAAAGCCGCACGCGTGCTCCGGCTAAATCTTCCATAATTTATGGATATTTTACTCATTTCCTAAAGCTAAATCTAAAATTTGAAAGTTTCTAGTATTGTAATGATTTCTAAATAATTCTTTTGGTTTCTCATGTTCCATTCTATGTCTAAATCTTTTCTCAAAACTTTTATAAGCTTAAAGATATTTGTGGTTTAGAAACATTATTAAGTGTTTAGCAAAATTTTTAATCCATCCCAAGTAGGAAGGAAACTTAAATACTTTTTTTGAGAGATAATAGAGGTGGTTTTGTCTTGTGTTGAAGTTCGAGAAGGAATCCTAGAACATGGCCATAGTTTAGACCATATCCAAAAGTTTTCTAAAATAATTCACTAATTTAATTATTTGGCGAAAATACAAAAAATCCCCTTCAAAAAAATTAAATTTAAACATTTTAAATATAATCATTTGGTAAATCTCCTCAACTCATAAATATGTGCATGTGTTTCGCTTTTGCTATAGTCTAGGTGCCCCCTTTGCCATGGTTTTCCTACCCTTCTGCATGTTTTTTGAGTTTAAAGAAAGCTAACCATTGCAATCTATTGTATAAGTTAAAAATAGCTCCCTTTCATTTTGTTGGATTGGCATAATCATTATTATACCAAGTAATTTTTAAGTAGCTTTTGGTGATGCTCGCAGAGGGGGAAAAATGTTTTTTCCCAATGAATTTCCCCAGTCCAACTATCTCCCCTTCCCTCTCGGCCCAGGCCCAACTGCCTCACACCCTCTTGAGCCCAACCAACACCTCAGTAGTCCGTACGTCCCAACACCCGCCCTCCTCAGATCTTCTCCCCCACTTCGGCCTCTCCGCGCGCCGCACCCGCCGGCCGCCGCACTCCTCTAGCCATCGGTTATCGCCGCCGCATCCACCGACGAGCCCACCAAACGACCTCGCTCCGCCCACCCGTCCGCCTCCATCTGGCTCAGCGGCCCCCGAGCCACCGACCACACGGCAACATGCCGCCGCGGCTCCTGCTCAACAACGTCTCGTGCATGCGGAACGCGCAGACGGTGCTCCACGACATCAACCTCAGCGTCCACGACGGCACGGCCCTCGTCCTGGCCGGCGCCAACGGCTCCGGAAAGACCACCCTCCTCCGCATGCTGGCGGGCTTCTCGCGCCCCTCGGCGGGGCCGCGGGGGGATCCTCTGGAACGGCCACGACGTCACCTCCCCGGGCATCTTCCAGCAGTACAAGCTGCAGCTCACCTGGATGTCCCCGGTCGTCTTCCAGCAGTACAAGCTCACGGTTCTCGAGAACGTCCAGTGGTTCGAGCTCCTCGAGGGGAACGACGGCAGCTGGTCGGGCCTGGCCATCGAGCTCATTGGCCTCGGCAGGCTCATGAACGAGAAGGCCATGCTCTCCATGGGGCAGAGGAAGCGGCTGCAGCTCGCTAGGCTGCTCGCCATCGACCGACCCATCTGGCTGCTGGACGAGCCCTCCGTCGCGCTGGATGCAGAGGATACCGCACTGCTAGAATACATCATCGCCGAGCACCGGAAGAAGGGTGGCATCTTGTTCGTGGCCACACAACTGCCTATTCAGATTGACGATTCAGAGAGTTCAGAGTCCTCGCTTTAACGTCAGTCAGATCAGATGGGTCGGTCGATGGTATTTTCTGCTGAAGCTATTCACGGCGCCCCCTCTTCGCGCTGCTTCTCCTGTCCGGCGCTTTCAAGGCAGGCGTGAGCATCAACACCTCGTCTGACGGCGCAACCTACATGCGCAGCTCTGGTGCCAGCAGACCCGCCGCCGCGGCCAGGAGCTGGTCGCCGTCGTCGCAAAGCGTGTTCAGCCTCGACCGCTACGGCACCAGCGGCAATGGGAGGCACGACGACACCCAGTGACCCAGGCGCTAGAAAAGGCATGGAAGGCGGCGTGCGCCTCGGCCTGGCGTGCCGTCTTGCTCGTCCCAAACAAAGAGCAGGCGCTACCGAAGGACATACCTGCTCAGTGCTCACTCAACCGAAACTGAGTCTCAACCCATGGGTTAGTTTGGATTGGTTTAGGAGAGGAGAGAATCGGAGTGGAGGCCAAATGGAACATGCATTAATTAAATGGTGGGTACTGTGATGTGGGTAGTTCTCAGCCCATTGGCATACGGATGCAGACCTCTGTCATGGGACGCGCCGGCGAATCCTCCTTGCTTGAGCTTTTCCTTTGGCATCTCCTTGCCGTGATATCCATGGTTATTCAGGTACCCTTTTCTACTTTAGCATATGTGCTTTGGTTTTCTCTACCATCACGTCAAGAAGAACAATAAACTCCATAGAAGAAGTTTGCATTCAAAACAAAACCATTCCTGCCAGAACATCAACTGCATTCTATCCCCCCAGTTCCATTTACAACCAAACATTCAGACTCTGAGAACAGAGAGAAGGCGTAATGGTTGAGCCTGCTGTTTCCTCCGTGGTTGGGAGCATCACCAACCTAGCTGTCCAGGAAACCACATTGCTGTGTGGAGTCACACTTGAAGCCGGGTTCTTGAAAGATGAACTGCAGCGGCTGCAGGGCTTCCTCCAAGATGCTAACACCAGGCGGAGATCGGGGAATTCAAGTGCCAGTATATTGGTCAGCCAGATCAGGGATGCTGTGTATGAAGCTGAGAATGCCATCCAAGTTGTGGACTACATGGAGAAGAGAAACAGGCTCAAGAAGGGCTTCATGGGGGCAGTTTCAAGGTATGCTCACTTACCAACTGACCTGATTACTCTGCATAAAGCTGGTAATGAAATTCAACGCATAAGAAGGAAGGTTAGAGAGATATTTGAAAGTGCAAGGGGTTTGGGAATCAATTTGCGAAACACTGAGTTAGGGAAGAGTCATGTTGAGGATGAGTTTCCACAAGATTACGGTCTCGTGCCTCAACATGATGAGGATGTTACTGTTGTTGGTTTTGAGGATGAGAAAAAAGAAATAGTTGAGAAACTAGTTGAAAAGGATAATATGCTTAGTGTTGTCTCCATAGTTGGTATGGGTGGAGCAGGAAAAACTACACTTGCTAGAAAAATCATCACTTTAGATACAATCAAACAGCATTTCGACACAATTGCTTGGGTGACAGTGTCTCAAAAGTTTAAGGGTGTTGATTTATTGAAGGATATTATGAAACAAATCATGCGGGGTAGAGACGAAGGCAGAGAAACTGATCAAATGCAAGAGTATGATTTGGGAAAGAAAATACAAGAATTCCTTCGAGACAAAAGATATTTAGTTGTGCTTGATGATGTGTGGACAACAAGTACATGGAACCAAATAAATAGAATGGTCAAAGTATTTCCAGATGTAAATAATGGCAGTAGAGTAATGTTAACCACCCGAAAGATTGATGTTGCTAATCATATTGAAATGCCAACCTATGTTCACAAATTGAAGCTCTTGGATGCTGAGAAAAGTTGGGAACTTTTTAGTAGCAAAGCTTTGCCATCATATAAAAGGTCTTTGATACATAACATTCATGAGTTTGAAGAATTGGGGAGAAAGCTTGCAAGGAAATGTAATGGATTACCACTTGCACTTGCTGTTTTGGGGGGATATCTATCAAAGAATTTGACTGTAGGAGCATGGTCGGATTTATTAGGTGGTTGGGCATCAACTGAAAATGGACAGGTGATGAGAGATATACTAGCTCGAAGTTACAATGACCTACCAGATAGTAGTATAAAATCTTGCTTCCTCTATCTTGCGGTCTTCCCAGAGGATTTCTCCATATTTGCATCGGAGCTTATTGAGTTATGGATCGCTGAAGGCTTCATTCAGCGTACATCCAAGCACACAGAGGAAGAAATAGCACGCAAGTACATATATGAGCTGTCTCAAAGAAGCTTGGTACAAGTTGTTAGCGAAAGCAAGGCACATGGATGGATTGAAGTAATAAAGATTCATGATATTTTACATGACTGGTGCATAGAAGAAGCGAGATATGTTGGTTTCGTTGATGTCATTGACAACACTGCAGGTCAGGCTTCCTCTCTTCTTCTTTGTGTATATAGATAATATAGATAGTTCTTTCATTCTAAAAATGTACCTGAAAAATAACTTTTGGCTACTTACTGACCTGTTGTCATGTACTGGAAAAATTGCAGGCCATGTCGGTGAATCATCTTCGACGACCACCATGGTATCCTATCGTTCATCTTTTCAAAGCTACCATGATGGTAACATGTCCCCAGCAACACCTAACCTCCGAACTTTGGTTGGCTTTGAACTTTCATCATGCTCCCTACCTAAGTTGAGATTCCTAAGAGTTCTCCATGTAGAAAAATCGAACCTACTGAATTTCAGTAGGGCGATCAGTGGGTGCATTTACATAAGATATCTCAGGTTAAAAGATTGTAATGATGTCACGCTCCCTTCTTCAATTGGACAATTCCTTTACCTGCAAACTATAGACCTAACAAACATCAGATTCTCTACGGAACCAGCAGTGCCAGTACCAAACTCTATATGGGACATTCCTACTCTAAGGCATGTTTACCTCGAAAGGAGATTTCCTGCACCGAAGAACTGTCGTAAAAAGGAGCTCCATACCTTACATTATTATGGCCCACCTTTAGCTGATGAGGATATTGAATATTTTCAGAGCGAGCACATGGTGTCCTTTTTGGGTCAAATGTCCCAATTAAAAGCTCTCTACTTGTACATGGTACCCTTGCCCGCGGAGATGATGCATTTACTGGCAAACATGACTTTTCTGGTTGACGTTCACCTTGCTTGGTTCACAGTGCTAGATAAGTTGATCGAGAGCCATCTTTTCCCGCAAGGCCTACGAAAGCTTTATTTAAGGGCCGAAGCCATTAAAGAAGACCCGATGCCGATTCTGGAGAAGCTTCCCTGCCTGGTGGTGCTTAAATTACACTAGTGGGAAACGCGCGCCCCTGCGCGCGATCAGCAAGGTTCATTCTCACATTTGCTTGGACAAGATACATATGTTTTGGGTATGGATGGATATGTGAACTGATCGGACCAGATAACAGTGGATATATCATAGCATTTTTTGACGGTGCAGTAGCACGGTTGGAAACTCTAGTGAGGTAACACAACTATGTAGTTGTTGCAGATGAGGGCTCACATCTATGGAAGTCATATGGAGTGAATCGTATTGAAAGCAAGTACACTGATGTGGAGCTTCTTAAACCATACATAGGTGGCATGGTATTTACATAGAGTTTAAGATGCACAACTGGTGCATATGTACAGGCTGTATAACAACAGATAGGCAACACAGAGCGAAGGTGCTGTGTATAGTGCTCCAAAGTTCACAAAACTTTGAGGTAGTACTAAAGATATGGTGTTGTACTATGCATCTAAAATAGACCTCGATATATACAATTTGGTCTGAGTGTCTCTTGCGTGGACGCAGGAAGAATAAAGGCTAAATCAAAGTGTTCCGAAGAGAATGAACCTGGAATCTATCTTCTGGTTCCCTTGAGCTTTTTTTTTCCAGGGTGGTTTGACCATCTTCAGGTTCCTTGCTTTTTTTCAAGGTGGTTTGAGCAGTGCTTCCACTTTTAGCGATGACAGGTTGTCAATGCATTTCAGAAAACAAATACGATGAGTTCAGGCAACCAACTTGATTCAAAAATACGATACGACAGATCCCTGCTAATATGCATTCACTTTTGTAGCTGCATCTGGGGCAACAGATTTCATGTTCCCCCGCTATTCTGGGTCTTGTTGTGCCCGTCGTCTTCTACATCCTTCTCATCCTGCTTATGGTGTACAACAATTAGTTGGCATGGGTATACTGCTGAATCGGTAAATGATAGGAGAGTAGCTAGAAACCTGGCTCTCAGATGTTATGTTGCCGTATAAGCGCTTCCGAATACTATGGTGACTTAAAGTAGGACGTTCATCGGCTCCAGTGGATCTGTGTGATGTAAGGACAAAGGATAAATTAGCAAGAAAAAAATGAGGTGTTAGTAGTACATAGCTATCTTAAAAAATGCAACTACTAAAGTGAGGAAGGCTAGCTAGATACGGCATCTTAAAGGTACAAACACAACCATTGTGAAGGTGGACATGGATCTTACAGATTTGATGTTTCGCTTGGAGGTGTTTCCTAGGTGTTCAACTCTGGTGGAGGCGTCTGATAATAGAGCCACCTCATGTGTATGTAGCAAGTGTCTATGTAAATGGGAGCATAAATTTGGTAAATAAAAGTAAAAAACCTGGCATGCAGAAGCGGGAATAAAATGACTAATCTGTATGTCAAGTACCCGAAGATCATCCTGTTGTGCTCCTGGCTGAGAATGTTGTGTGGATACCTACAATTTAGGACGCCATAAGGTTTAGAGGGTTTGTTCATGGTTATCTGTGCAAATTTCATGGTCAAAGATAGACATCAAGTGACCTGTAAATAGGATATGACTTATAGCAGCATGACCATGTTTGCTAGAGCTAGGACGTTGGACCTGATAAGGGTAACACTGATGGTTCCTAACTTAAAAGAATATGATAGGATATGTTCGGACTCGATTTGATGTGGGACAGTTTTAAGATTTTTCAGACTGACTTATAGCAGCATGACCATGTTTGCTAGAGCTAGGACGTTGAACCTGATAATGGTAACATCGATGGTTCCAAACTTAAAAGAATATGACAGGATATGTTCGAACTCGATTTGAAGTGGGACAGTTTCAAGATTCTGCAATGCCTTATGTCTCTGAGGTAGCAAATGGTCACTAAATTTGCAAAAATAATAATTTCATCAGGCCTAGCATATAATAATATAGTCACTAAGTTTAAGAATGATGTGAGACTGAATTTTCTGAACCTAGGAATTTGTACATTATGCATCATAAAAAAAATCTTTACTACAAACGAGGCATGAAGGAAGTTACTAACCTGTAAACCAAGTACCTTGTGCTTCTTACTATTCACCTAATACATAGGAACAAAGGCATGGCGATGATATTCGGCATCACATAGGCTAATGTAAATGCTTCTCTTTGTCAGTTTCCTAGAGATGTCTGAATCTGGTCAGAATTAGACTTTGGTCCCAAAAAAGTCAACAATTGATCTTCTAGGAAAATAAAAAAGAACACCGATCAATTAGCCTTGGTGACTTATACGAAGACTATATGCATGGAACCGTCTAAAAAACCAAGGCATCGAATCCTGTACAGATCTTGTAGAGAAAACAAAGCAGGCAACCACATGTCGATTTAATCGAGGTAAAAACAATGCAATAAGAATATGCAGGTACATTCCCAAAAAAACCCACCATAAGCAACAAATCGCTATGATTGTTAGACAGCAAGAATCTGTTGTTATGACATATGAATCTGTAGACAATGCTTTTTCTTCTATTTATCTTTTTTTTACCAAAGATGAAGTCAGAATGATTGCCTCTTGTTTACCGATCATCACTTGATAACCAGTTTGAGATCTGCAGTGCAGCCATCTCCAACAAAAAGAAAGTAACATCCATAATGGATCCATATGAGTTGAAGGAGCTCAAATTGCAAGATAGCATCTAACCGATGTCAGGATTATTATGTAAGTATCAACAAAGCATTTGTAGGAAAAAATTGCAAGATAGCATGTAACCGAGTAGTTAGCATCAAGTAATAGGAAAACACGTATAAGGAAAATAACCTGATAAAGTATAGCAATACATTGAGGATTTCATACATATCATGCATAGATAATCTGGCACACTAACCTATGGCAGGGTTAGTATTTCTAAATTGCATCAATACAAAAGTTGTGTAGTACAATGTGTTGCAATCTCCACTATGGATATTCTTTAACCTTTGGGTTGGAGCATTAGTGAAGAGTAATATTAATCCCTACAATCTAGGAGCTATACCAGGTAGGTAGAACCAAACATATAACAGCTGACGAATCACACAACACAAATATGTGATTTTAGATACCTATGGCAATATTTGAAATTGTTAATTAGGAAATATATGACATGCAAATTTTGAGCCAATGGTTTTATGTCTTGTCAAAGATGAATGGTTGATTTTTTATTTACCTTCCATTGCTTGATGTGTGCAGCCAGCTGCACAATCTGAGATCTGTAGCCATTTGAGTATTGCAGAGTTCCTTATGAGTCTATCATCATGAGCATTCTGGTCGCAGACATGAAGAAATAAAAATAAGCATGCAAAACTTCCTGTACGAAATTTTAGTTAGACCATTGGACCATTGTGCCAAGGATGAATTAGTATTGAATATATCTTTTCAATTCAGATGAATCACATCTAGGAGAAAGTTTCTCATATTATCTCATAGCTTGCAGAACCAAAACAAAAGCAAATAGTTGAAATTAGCAGTTACCTAATGTGTCCAGAAGCAAAGAAAGGTAACTCTTAGTTCAAGATAGTTTGAACAACAGAAGCTGGTGGTAGCAAAAGCATATCTATATGTGCACTTAGAATGTAGAAATGGAACAGTAGCTAAAAGAACAGTGAACATATTGCTGGCCTAACAAAGAACAACCTTTTCAGTCAAGTTTAACCCAACCTATCAGAGGGACCTTGATTTCTTATGACTCCGCTAACTCCCAGTTTATATTATGGAGTCTAGAGTGTACCTGCATTTGAATCCAAAACTATCACACGATTAAAAAATATAATGAGATCCAACATTTAGGAAAATTGGATTGTGTAACCATAAAAAATGTATGTCTTAAAATATGATCACCAACAATTGGACCACCAAATTGAAACTATAGTTTTCGAACTATTTACCTAGCTATAACTTCGAAAAATGTTTTGCAGAGCTATGGATAAAATGACTGAAGAGGCAAAATACAAAGATAGACAAAGAAAGGAAGCATCTTGTATGTCACCTCTCCGGTAACGACTTGTGCATAAAGTACGACAATAATTAGATGGTGTATCCACAAACGTACGACATATAGAACCTACCTATAGAGTGTTCATCGGACCAATGTTTCTCATGCCTTAAGCCTTGTTATCCATCTATATAGGGCCGATGCAATACAAAGGCCTGCAAATCTAACGCAGAATTAAATATTGGAAAAGAAGTATATGTCCTAGCTCGTTAATATGGGACTATTTGGATAGTAAAAAAGAAAAGTACTTCTTATGCTGTCAAATTATTCATGCATCAGCCACCAAAATGCAACACAAATATATGTTGAAGACAGAACATGGGCTAATAGAAATTTCAATATTGAGTAAAAATATTTCAAAACATAGCAACAACACAGACACAATACTGAGTACAAATATTTCAAAACATAGGAACAACACAAACGCAATACTAAGTAAAAATATTTCAAAACATAGCAACAACACAAATCGACCATAATATGCAGTCATCAGCAGGCTCGAAGAGTAAATTTAATTGATATTTTGATTCAATACTTGCTGGGAGGTGGAAAATTTTTGTTAGCCCCAAATACATCAGACCCAGAACCTAAACAAAATGTAGAGGACAAAAAAAAATGGAGCATACCACATTTCATCTGTTCCTTCAAGAGGGGGCATCGATCGTCTTGCTCGATGGTCCGTGTGGTAGCCACGGCTGCCTGTTCCTCCTCCTCGTGCCATTGACCTTGTGGGCTCTGTAGGAGATAACTGAGCCAGCTAGGGTTTCATCGAGCACAGGCATACACTTCATCCGCATATGAATCGACGTTCAAAGGAAGCAAGAGATCCTAGAGATGAGGAGACGCACCAGCAGGGAATAGTGGTCGCCGGCCCATGGCTACGGCCAGGCGGAGGGGAGGAGGCCGCTGCTACACCGCTCGTCGGGGGAAGCGTTGCTTTGCCCCAGGGGTGCCATTGACCACCCAGGCGGAGGAGGGAGGAGGCCGCTGCTGCACCGCACCATCGCCTGACGCCCTGCCACTGCCGCAGGAGGAAGGGGAGGGAGGCGGAGGAGGGCCGCCGCCGCCATGGCTGTGCCGAGAGAGAGGGAAAGAACGTGAGGAGGAGAGAGGAGGGGAAAGGCCGTGTTTTTTTTCCCGATGGATGGGTTTGGGAGAAATCTAGAGAGCCACGGTACATGGATGGGAGGGTGAAACAACAGCCGTAAATACAGGATCAAACGGTTGAAATTTTTTTACTAACGTGGCCATCGTGAACGCTCGGCAACGCGTTGCGAATTAAAGAGGTGAATGAATGGGTATGCAGGCCAGACCATGTTCTGCTCCGCCAAAGGGTTCCCTCGTCTTCAAGAGTTGACACTACGGCCTTGTTTAGTTGCCAAAAATTTTCAAGATTCCCCATCACATCGAATCTTGCGGTGAATGTATGGAGTATTAAATATACATGAAAACAAAAACTATTTGCACAGTTTATCTGTAAACCGCGAGATGAATCTTTTGAGCCTAGTTACTCTATAATTGGACAATGTTTATCAAATA
>Ga0182004_10001099_pt1 | contig 19043 bp, 15 predicted proteins | sample Sormic07211540_1_FD_120479 | JGI IMG/M metagenome (GOLD analysis project Ga0182004, IMG submission 120479) | Endophyte microbial communities from Sorghum bicolor roots, Mead, Nebraska, USA - 072115-40_1 MetaG | ecosystem: Host-associated > Plants > Roots > Unclassified | place: USA: Nebraska...
ATATATATTTAAATATATATATATATATATATATATATATATATATATATATATATATATATATATATATATACTAAAAACATTTGCCCTAATATGACAGAGCTTCATTAACTAAATTGTTTTATTACAATCATCTCTGCAAGAAGCTAGGTGGTGAGATAAGCCATACATAATTTTGCCTTATGATACATGTTGAGCACACGTACAAATCAGCCGCAAAATTCGTCGATGTCCTAGTGTGCACTACCTTGAAGGAGGTGAACACCATCACCGTCTCCTCTACGTCCTCCATAATTGCAGCAACTTCTAAGCGGAGCTTCCCTCGGTTCTTCCATAGACAAACCATTTCCTGGGCATCTGTCTCCAATAAGATGTGTTCTTCAGTATCTTCCGGGATTAAGTGAAAACCATCCTATAATGCCTCCGCTTCTTCCAGCAATGGTTGAGCCAAAAACTAAATGGATCCATCGTGCAGAGGCCACCCAGAAAAAGCTTCGCTGCCGCACACCACAACCCCAGTCCCTCCTGTGAAAGTTTTATGCTGAAAGGCACCATCTACATCTATGTTAATCTTCAGGGTCCGTTGTTTTGGTGGTCACCATCTTAGCAGCCTGGGAACAAAAACATGACCCATGTTCCCGTTCCTATGTTCCACGTTTCGGGAACGTCTATGTTCCAAATGTTCCCGTTTCCATGTTATAAAATGGCATCCTAAGTTCCCGCGTTCCCGTTCTAGAGATGGGGATGGGAACATGGCTGCTATGGTCACCATCTTATTGCCTGGCCATTCTGACTCTCGCTACTAACTGATCGGTTGGTAGTAGATAGATGAAATCCTCCAACTTATCCCGCGTTTGTCGTTCGGTAGAAGAAGTGATCGGGCATCTCTCGCCATCTGGGGTGCCCGGTGTTCTCCCTAGCTTGTCCCCACACGCCCTGTCCATCTTGTGCACCTGTCTCCATTGTCATTGCCTCTGTTTCATCGAAATGGCAGCAAACACTCAGGTGGAAGTCTCACTGTCCCAGCCTCCGACCCAGCCGAGCGCCCGAGTGACATGACGCGGCCGTCGTCCTAGCCACTACCCTCCATGCCTCCCCGTCCATGCCCCATGTCTTGTCAAGCGCCGCTACCATTCCCGTGCGGAAGCACGACACGGCTGATAGCCGCCTATCAGACCTTGGCATGTCGGGCTGCTCCACCGCAAGGCTTCGGTGGGCATAAGGCCCGATGGCACGGCCCACGGCTCACCCTTTTGGCACGGCCCAGGCCCGGCATCGCCCGCTGGCTGTATGGCCTGGGCTGGACCAACCAAACCCAAGGGCCGTGCATGGGCCTCACCTGGCATTGGCACAGCATGCCAGCCCAACCCGGTCTGAAGATATCCTATAATATATGTATTTGATATAAAAAATGAAACCCTTGCTATCCTCTCTCCTCGCAGCTGCCACTTTCCTCTCCCCTCACCCTATCCCACTGCTGCAACTGCAGCGGCTCAAGCATAGGCGAGGAGGCGGCACACTGTGGCTAGTCAGTGGCAATAGGGCGGCACACGGTAGCCAACTAGCGGCGGTGGGTCGATGCGCAACTGCCGCTGCTAGCGAGTGGCGGCATGGCCACCCGGTCTCGCGCTGCCGTGGCGGCGCCTCCCGATACGGCGTGGAGGCATTGATAGCGATGGTGCAGCACCGTCGGCATTGGATTCGATTTATTTTTTATGTGTGTGAACTTAGATTCGATTTTTAATTGTTTTTCCCTTGTGAATGGTAATCGGGCCAGCGCAAGCACGATGGGCTCGTCGGGAACCTAGGTTATCTTCTACAGTGAGTAATAGGCTAGCGTTGCATCGTGTCGGAGAGCGATTGAGCTTCATTGAAAAGATTTAAGCCATCCCCATTGTAATCAAACTATTCTCTCTTAACAAAAAAACACGCAATTTTTTTGACAAAACTGGAGGGTTTGAGGCCCCCTACAGCAAACAAACCAGAGCTTCAAAATAGGGGGGGAGCGGGAACACAACAAAATTAAGAGATAGAAAAGGAGATTAAGAAAATAAGAGTCAACCAACAGATTATTCTAGACTCTGAATCCATGAAGAAAATTGATCTTGATGGCCTGCCTTCAGTCTATGCTTCAGGAGATTTAACTCCATGTGAAGGATTCTTTGACAGCCAACAAAGTTTAGACTGATTCCATTGAAGAGATAATCTCATTTCTTGTTGTCCAGATGGTCCAGCAGAGGAGAATAATTTCCTCCATCAAGAATTGATGTCTCAACTGTGCCTTTAGCTCAACCGTTAACTCTGGAAACTCAGCATTTAAGGGTATGTCAATGTTTATAATATCCCAGCACATTCTTGCAAACGAGCAAAGGTGAATAACTGATTCTTCCTTCAACATATTGCATAGAGCACAGTTATAAGAGGCCAGGGGCATAACCTTTTATGTGACCGAGAAAAAAATAATATGAATAAAAATTAACACCTTATGATTAATGATGGCCACCCAATGGATCACAGTCCAACAAATTGAGAAGCGAATCTACATGAATATGTAATGAGTATCAAGAACATCACGGGATCTAGTGTCCCGGGGTTCAATTATGAATGCAAACGGAGTTTAGAATAGTTGGTATACATATGAAAATGGAAGGGAAAGGTAAAGGAAAATTTCTCTTAATAAAGTAATAAAAACCAATAATTGTCTTATCGCACCATGGGCGATGAGTGCATACGAAAAGGGAAGAAAAAGGTAATGGAAAAACTCCAAATTGAAATGTATCATCATGTATGGTCAAGTTATGTACGCTGGTTACGCATCAGAACTCGACGATGGTGCTTCCGAGGAGTCTGGGGACGAGGCGGCGTCGGGCCCCGGGGCGGGCGCGTCGGAGGCTGGCGCGTCGGCGGACGACAGGTCCCTGCCCTCGTTGTCAGCGACGTCGCGCGCTGCCCCCGCAAACGGTGCTACCGCGACAGCGGCCAGGAGGAGTGCGGCGATGAGGACCATGCTGCAGGTGCGGGCCATTGCTGCTGCTGCTGGTGGTGGTTGCTCTGCGTGTCGAGGTGGTGTGTTGCAGTAAGCGCCAGGGCCATGCACGATGGTCGGGCTTATGTACGAGAGCCCATGGCTATTTTTGGGTGCACCGGTGGTTCTCGCTTGTGTCTGCAGAATGCGGTGCTACCGCGTGGATGCGGGGAGCGCTCGCGGAGGTCACGGCCGGCGCAACGCCTGTGGGGGTTCGAGGGAGACGCGGCTGTGGCTTTTTGTGGCATGCTGCTCGTGCCCGGCTAGGAAATTGGAATGGCCACTGGTTGTTGCCACGCGGCTGGGGCATAGGATTTGACTAACATCCTCTAGGTTTGCCAGGACTGATTTCCGTTACTTGAATGAGTTGATTGCAAGGCATTTTTTTTTGTCAACACCAGGGTTGCTGACAGGCTCCACCTAATATATTTTCTACTGATTCCGGTAATAATGAAGTGTGCAAAGCACCTAATACTTGGCCGACCCTTTTAGGGTCCAACAGGTTACAAAGAGAAAGGGGGTGGGAGTGGGGGTGATGGCAACCACATTAACACCAACAATAATTCAACAACATGGTACAACCACAGCCTTAGCCCACATCTGTACCGCTATAGCCTTAGCCTACATCTAGAGCTAGTGTGAGCAGCCTAACGTGTGCCACCACCAACGACGCTGAAGATCTCAAATCCACAAGCAGGTGAAGTGAGTCGGGCTCGATCGACATATGACAGCTATGTAGTTGCAAAGCATTGAGTTAGAACAAACAGACAACAAATGTGAGTTGCATCGCCTGTGAGAGCATCTGGGGTCGATGCCCACCTACACCATTTGGGGAAGGAAGCCTAATTTGTTAACTTACCACCGGATGGTTAAATTTAACATGGTCATTTGGCACCTCCTTTTTTTGTGTACTTCTGTTTTTTCGATTGTTACATTTCAAACATGTTCTCCCCTTACATTTTAAGTGCATCTATTTGTTGATTATGAGAATACCACAAGCCAATTTGGTGAACTTTGATTCAACTAAAACCCATGGCCACGATCTAAGATAAAATTTTTCTTGTCCAGCTGCGCAGGACTACTGGAAAACTTCTTAAGGTATTGCATCCATTGTTAATATCTGATTATATATTTGCTATATTTGTACCAAATATTTCTGCCAGCTAATCTGTAAGAAAATGGATATTTGATTAACCAGATTATCACAAAATTCTATATTACTCCTGTGTTAGAAAGGCACAGTATGATTTATTGTTCATTCACATAGTAATGACATTATTTACCATATTCTAATAAGTACATTTTTGTTTCAGGATTGGGTGGGGAGCCTGATCTCACAACAGCAGCCAAGATGGCACTTCATGACTGGCAGAGGGGTAAAATTTTCTTTTTTGTACCCCCTCTGCAGCTGTTGAGTATGTTATTTAATATAATGTACACAATATTCTGAAATGTGGATACGAAAATGTCTGAAACCACTTACAGCTGGACTTACCTTTAGTGGCCTTTTATATGGCCTTCAATGTGCATACATCTATAATGCAAGTTTTTAATTTTCTTGACTGAAATATATTTTTTAATCAAAGTCGTCCTTACTATCGCAAGCAAAAATTATTTATGCATTATTTACCAATTATATGTAGTTGCCAAACATGGCCTTAGATGTGAATCATTTCAGCACATGCAGTTTTATATGTCATTATTCTATATATGGATCAGTGGTCGAGCCATAGTTAATTTCTCACTATTTAGAGTTCGTTTTCAGGTTGTATTTTTGGTCACTGACAGCATCGTGTGGAAGCATAGCATTATCGATTTTGGCAGGAAATGATCCCAGGTATATGTCAAAATTATTTTGTTATATCTAAAACTTGCTAGCAATATATTTATTGTGCTTGTGCGGATGCCCATGCATGTCGATACATTCTTAAATTGTTCAGCTTAAATACCAAATTATTTTGCATTACTAAAATATCATGCTGAATTGCTGATACTATAGCATGTGCCTGAATTTTCCAGGCTATGTCCCACTGATGATGCCTTGCTTTTCGGCTTTGTTTAAGGGTAAATTTGAGTTAGCTTCTTGGGAAGGCTCCGAAGAACCATTTGCACATCATGTGAAGTTCGGATAGCCACACCTAAGCTTCTTTAGGCTTGTTGTTGAATTGGAAAGCGAGGTGAGCATTTGAGTTCAGATTTAGTTAAAACGGCAGGTTATTATGATAATATTTGGTTGTATATATGTATGATAATTGTCAATGCCTGTTGTTAATTGCTTGACAAAGAGATGCATCTCAAGTTTGTAAAGAATTTGATTGCTAAATGAATGAAACATGTTGTATACAAATTTTTTTACATCATGTGTATGAATTACTAATCTAATTGACTAATATCTCAACCTTATTCTTTCGGTGAATAGGTGGACAAATTTTGTGTAGGAGGCTCAGAATCTAGCTAAGACAATCGAGATCATCGCAGGTTACATTGCTAGGAAGTCTACAAGTGCTGCATAGATTTTTAGGAAGTCTTGTACTACTGTTGGTTTTAAAATAATCATGAAATTGTATGTACTGTATATTCATTTGTGATTTTAGATACTATACTTCAATAGTATGTCTACTTATTGAATACTGATTATAACTAATATATATGAGTGCAATCCATTCTATTATGGTCTATTATATATTTTTGCAACAATGATTTATTAAACCACAAAATCAGACGCTACTAGTGTTGCAATACAAACTATGCCAACAAGTTGCTATGGGTGGCAATATGATCTTTGGCAATGAACTCATTTGCGTGGCAATATGATGTATGGCAATGAATAAATTATGTGACAAATGTACTATTGCCACGACAAGACTATCATGGCAATAACACATGGTCTTTCGCAACAAATAAAAATATGTGGCAAATAATGATATTGCCATGGTACAACAAGTGGCAATAACGTATGATCTCTTGTAATGAATAAAATTGTGTGACAAATGGTGCAACTGCCCGACATGATGGTCATGGCAATAACACATTAGGCAATAAAATTCTTGCATGGCAACACAGAAAATTGCAATGACGTTCTATGTGGCAAATGTCTCTACTGCTATGCTATTGATCATTGTATGTACCACTTCTTGCTATGAAGACGGGCGTGGCAAGTGTTTATATTGCCACGAATGTGAACATTGCGACAACATCCTATTTGCCATGCTTGGCAACGGACAACTATGATTGTAAGAAACCTCCATAGTTGCAACGCCAAACTATCCATGGTTGCAATACCTTCCTGTAATGTGACTTTCTGCAACTATTGCCAACAAACACAATTTGGTTGTAATATATATCTACCTTTTGCAACCAAATTGAACCTACTGCAACCTTTTTTCGTCGTTGTGCAAGGGTTAGAAGTTAGTAGTGGGTGTGTAATGATTATATTTGTGTGGTGTGTGTTCAGTAAGTTATTATGGTCTAGCTGAATTACTAAATAAATTATGAAAACCGGATGCCATCACCGCTGCTACTGCTCTGATGTGGCATGTGTCAGTAGTGTAACACTGCCGAATATAGTGACCTGACACCGACTAAAGGACCGTCACGGGTGGATCATAGTGCAACGTGATGGTGACCATGCCCTACGACCAGATGGTTCGTACGCTAAAGCGATGGTGATGTTCACCTTGACACAGGCGTGTCGTGCTCCAAGCGATAGAAACAAGGACATGATCATGGACGGATCATAAGCCAATATGACGGTGTTAGTGTATACCCATATAGGTGGGTCAGGCTCCAATGACGAAAATAAGGATCTGATCATGGATGGATCATAGGTCAATGTAGCGGTGTTAGTGCATACCCACACAGGCGGATCATGCTCCAATGCTACAGAAGTAAGGACCTAATCACGGATAGATCACAAGCCAATATGACGGTGTTAGTGTACACCATAGTCGGTCTTAGATGTTGTTAGTGAGGGCTATGACCATCACTGTCGACAGCTTATTGCTGAGGCTGAAAATTGGACGGCGATGGGGTTACAACGTGGATGTGATATGTTTGAATGTAGTATATATTTCCTATCAAAAATGAAACCCTAGGTATCATCTCTTGTTCTCCCTGCACCGCCACTTTCTTACCCCCCCTACACCATCCCTCTCTCCTGTGACTGCAGCGACACAAGCATTGGTGAGGGGGTGGCGCACTGTGGCCAACGAGCAATGGTGGGTCGGTGTGCGAGCACTGCTGCCAGCGAGTGGTGGCATGGCCATCCGGCCTCGTGCTGGGCGGCGCCTCCCCATACAACACAGAGGCATCAACGGCGATGGTGTAGCACCGTTGGCGTCGGATTTGATTCGATTTTTTATGGATGCAAACTTGGATTCGATTTTGATGTGTACCTAAACTTGGATTCGATTTTTCATTGAGTTTTCCCGTGTGAATGGTAATCGGGCCGGCGCGAGCACGGTGGGCTTGTCAGGAACCTAGGTTGCCTTCTACAATGAGTAATAAGCTAGCATTGCATTATGTTAGGGAGGGCTTGAGTTTAACTGGAAAGATTTAATCCATGCTGTTGTAATTAAACTATTCTCTCTTCATACAAAAATGCACAAATCTTTTAAATAAAAAATGACACCTTATGATTAGAGAGATGGTCACCTTGATTGATCAGTACAACAAATTGAGAAAGTGAAACTGGAAGTCTAGGTTCCAATGCTTTTTTAATATTTATATTGGAAATTAAAAAAGAGAAAAAGTGACAGATTAAAAATCAATCGGAAGTGACAGAACCAATGGATGCTGAAAAAAAAGACCATGAAAAATTTAAAAACAAAACCCAATTAAATATTGTAAAGCAACGAGAGAAAAAAAGATAAAAAAAACTTCTCTATGCTAATAAAAAAAATGGATAGAGCGTGCACAAGAAAAAAATCTCAAAACCTCAAATCCCACGCCAGCTAGTAGTTTGATTTCAAAATATATTGGATCAGAAACTGGATTTCTAAATAAAAATAAGCGTCCGATCAAGAAAAAAAGAAAAGGAAAAAGACTAACAAAGGAAAAAAAAACTTTCCAAAGATATCCTAGGTAACCAAAATAGTTAAGAATCCTACTCCTAACCCTAGTAGATCTCTCTAATCATGAGTAAGTTGAATACAAATGCGAATAAACAAATATAAAAGGATAAAACAGAAATCAAGAACACTTTTTCTGTCCAACTCAGTTTACCTCTAAATATTAAATTATGAAAAGTTTTTGTCCGACTCTATTCATTTAGCGGCTTTTTTAACTCTCATTTTGTTTTTCTTCATCATTCTATTTCATCTTTTGGAGTAAGACTCTCACCTCTATCATATCACAGATGGACTTGCTGTCGTGGGTCGGCTACCCTGTGGCCGGTTATTGTCGTCACATGCTCATATATGAATGGAGATAGTATGCGCATGCATGTAGAAAGATTTTTTGACCACGCCTTTTGTTTTTTCATTTTATTTGTCCTTCTCTATAAAACAAATAATAATATACTTATTTTTCTTTAAAAAAATATTCATACCGCTAAGTTGTTGATATAGTTTTGATTATGAACAAAACTTATTTTTGTTAGAACCCATATCAACCAATTGTCCATTTAATCAAGTAATGAGCAAATTTTGAACAAGGTGTACGTAAGTACCAGTGCAATCCTTGATAAGGGCTGTGACTCAAAATTAAACTCTACCTACATAGATATTATCAAATGTAAAATTACAGTGTGCCTTACAATGGGTGAAATATTTCTATCAAGGTATTATTTTTGGATATAGATTTAATATGATATAATCATATTATTGCCAATATTAACTGATATCATGTATTTCGTGCTCATAAAAACAAAAACTTTAACTTTTATGGAAATAATAAAATATAATAGATATGTAACATTTCTATGATATTTTTTCTTTCATTGTAACATATGGGCATTTACAAGTAAAATAATAAAAAATCAATAATTGTCTTAACGCACCATGGACGATGAGTATACATATGAAAAGGGAAGAAAGAGGTAAAGAAAAAACTCCAAATTGAAATTTGAAATGTATCATCAATGTATCATTAATAAACTAATCTAGCCCGCTATACGTCTCGAGGATGAGGAACGAGCATGCCGGCCAAGATTCTCTTGTGCGTACGTAGATAGGTCTCTATACCGGCGCCGATTACGCGTCAGAACTCGACGACGGTGCTTCGGAGGAGTCCGAGGATGAGGCGGCATCAGGCCCTGGAGCAGGCGCGTCGGAGGCCGGTGCATCGGCGGATGACAGGTCCCTGCCTTCGTCGGCGGCGACGTCGCGCGCCGCTCCCACGAACGGCGCTACCGCGACGGCGGCCAGGAGGAGCGTGGCGATGAGGACCATGCTGTAGGTGCGGGCCATTGCTGCTGGTGGTTGCTTTGCGTGTCGAGGTGGTGTGTTGTGGTGCCGAGGCCATACGCGGCGGTGGGGCTTATGTATGAGACCCCGCAGCTATTTTTGGGTGCACCGATGGTTCTCGCTCGTGTCTGCAGAATGCGGTGCTGCCGCGTGGATGCGGCGGGTGCTCGCGGAGATCACGGCTGGCTGGACGCCTGTGAGGGTTCGAGGGAGATGCGGCCATTGCTTTTCGTGGCATGCTGCTCGTGCTCGGCTAGGAAATTTGAATGGCCACTGGCCGCTACCATGCAGCGGCATAGGATTTGACTAACATCTCCAAGGTAGGGGGTGTTTGGTTCACCTATCAACTTCTAAATTTAGTCACATTTCGTCACCTTTTATCCAAACATTATGATTAGATGAGACTAAATGGCCATAGTCCTCTCTAGTCACTTTGGAGTGACCAAAATGGATTAAACCATTTAGGAGCTACCAAAATTTAGGACAGCAAACCAAACATGGCCTTAGCCGAGACTGATTGCCATTACTTGAACGAGTTGATTGCAAGGCATTTTTTTAGTCAACACCAAGGGAGCTGAGAGCCCCCCTGAATATATTTTCTACGGATTCCGATAAGCCAGTAATAATGGAGGATGCAAAGCACCTAATACAGAGCCAACCTTTTTTTTAGATAATGGATATAAAATCCGGCTTCATCTATCCAAGCATAGAATCAGGCCAATTATTACAAATCTCCAAACACCACTCAAAAATTCAGCTAAAGCACAAAACACACACGCGCTAGATAACAGGAAAGTGTTCTTGTCTAAGCGAAACCAACACGTCTTTGATGTAGCCATCCATTAGAACCAAAGAAATCTAAGGCTGATGTCTCCAAGTGGGTGGCTACAGAGATTAAAAGACTCTTTCAATCTTCATGCCGCTGTAGTTGCGCCCATTGATGTAGCCAGTGGGTTCCCTGAATAGTACCTGCAAGAAAGTTTTTGGTTTGCATTTGTCAAAAAAACAATGTCATTCCTTGTTAACCAGATCGCCCATAATAGTACAACAACATGGTCCAGCTACATGCTTAGCCTTCATCCAAAACTAGTGTGAGCACCACAAATCCTGACTTGTGCCACCATCAATGACACTGAAGATCTCTAATCCACAAACAAGTGAAGTGTGTTGGGCCTAACAGACGATAGTTATGTAGCTGTAAAGCATTGAGTCAGAACAAATAGAAGACAACCGTGAGTAGCCAACAACATTGAAGATCTCTAATCCACAAACATGTGAAGTGTGTCTGGCCTGACAGATGATAGTTATGTAGTTTTAAAGCATTGAGTCAGAATAAATAAATGATAATCGTGAGTAGTATCGTCTGTGAGAGCATCTGGGGTCCAACCGACACCCACCTATACCATTTGGAGGGAAGGAGTCCCCAAAGGGGAGGACCATCAAGAGGAGAACGAGGAGATCTAGAGAGAAGATCAAGGTCCCTATAACATATGATGAGGTGAAACACTCATGTACTAGAGGATGGCAGAGCAAGCCGCTGAGGGGAGCACTGGACAACAAATAGTGTGTGCAAAAGACAAGGGGTAGGAAGGTAGTCATGCCAAAGCAAGATGGGGTGGGAGAGCAACCGAAGGGAGCACAAGGATGCATAGAACATGGATGAGAGCAGGTGTGCTTATATCGGTGCCATCAAGAAGCGAATTAACATCCACAGACCTCACCATCAACAACCAGAGCACTAGGCTCCAAGGGCTTTCACCCCAATATCCTAGCTAATGCAGGAAGCTTGGAATGGCTTTCACGAAAGGAGCAGCTGAAATCTACAATGACGCTTGCAGGGAGGGATATGACGCTATTTGCACTATCGTTGCTAGCCGAGTGTAACAGAGTTTTCACCCTGACTCAAGATGCCTACGGAAGCCCGGAAAGCACGAGTTGCCATCGACGAGAACTAACCTCCTGACCATCAAACATTCGTCGTTCCAGTCAGCCACGACCGGCCAGGCAGTTGGCCAGCCATGGCTGGCACTATACCACAGCCAAAGTATAGCGTCAGCAACTGGTGGAGCCCCTATCTAGCAAAAGCCCCGCGAGCCCAAAGTTAGTAGAACCAGGACATGTCTACTGCATCTGCAACTCAATACTTGTGCGCACTTGCAGATGCCTAGTGTGCACGCTAGATCTGACTGCCATGGACTAGCCACCGGCCCGACCAGCTAGTCAGGCCGTGAGCCAGCTGCCACTCTGGCCAACCACGTCCCAGTAGCCACAGTCCACGGACGCTAGATCTGGCTCGACTGCACCACTTGCAGGCCAGTGCACTTGGGAACACAGTTTTTTTTGTCCCTAAGGGCACATGTTCTCACAATGTGTGCACTGAGGCTGCTGCAGTTCCTCGGCGACACGTAGCACCATGAGGGAACAAGTCGACGGAGAGCAGTGCGAACGAGTGGCCCATGGGACCTTTTCCCTGGCAGATCCATGTGGTGTAAGTGCCGGATCTAGCCTCGGAGGTTGCTAATTCGGCTTGTTGCTGACCATCGCAAACATGATGGGAAGAGAGATGAAAAGTTTGGAGAAAATGAGGAGATTGGGGAAGAGCTGCAGGGGCTGCCTTGTTGACCGCCCCTACAGGCCGCCGCCACCCCTTGTCGGGCAGCAGCAGCGGCGGCCGGGGAGCCACTACTACAAAAAATCTTTACGGAGGCGGGCAAAATCGATTAACCGATGCGGTTTTTGCAACCGCCTCGGATCAAAGATCACGGTAAATGACCTATTTTCCGAGGCGGTTTGCTGCCCGCCACGGCTAATCAAATAAAAACAAAAAAGGAAAAAAATCCATGGACAGGCTCGGTGAGCCCAACCATAGGCCCGCCGAGCCCATCCACGGTTAGCCGTCGCCGCCACCATCGCTCAGGTCTGCTCGATTCGCTCGATCCGCAGCGCCCATCCTCGCAGTAGTTGGGGAGCTACCAGCGCTGTTGGGGAGCCGCGGATCTGCACGATCCGCTGCAAGAAGGCACCATCGCCCTCGATCCCACTGCAAGGAGGCGCCATCCCGCTACAAGGAGGACGACGGCGCCCTAGATCTGTTGCAAGGAGGCGCCATCCCGTTGCAAGGAGGACGGTGGCGCCCTCGATCCGCTGCAAGGAGGCGCCATCGCCCTCGATCCACCCCGCTGCAAGGAGGAAGGCAGCGTCCTCGATCCGCTGTTGTGGGGCACCACTGCCCCTGATCCGCTTGAAGGGAGGTGCCACCGCCACCAAGCTGCTCGTGCGCACGCTGAAGGGGCCTCCCCGTGCCGTCCCGCAGCCGTGCAGGTCGAGGAGGGGCCTTGCGGAGAGGAGAGGGGAGGGCGAGCGATGGGGAGCCGCCAGCGGGAGAGGGAGGGGAGGGGCGTCGCCGGATGGGAGGAGAGGGTCGCTGGTGGCGAGATAGGAAGGGGATGGTTGGGGGTGTCGGGCTAGGGGATGGGACGGCTTATTGGAGAAGGATGGAACCCTAACTCCCCATATATATATAAACCCAATATGAATTGGATATGGGCTTTTTGTTGGGCCTCGAAAATATTAACCGAGGCGGGCCAAGTGGCCCGTCTCTGAAAATGGGGGTATTTTTGGAGGCGAGCTACTTATAAGGCCCGCCTGCGTTAATACATTTACGGAGGAGGTTATTTTTTAACCGCCTACATAAATTGATTTTGCGAGGCGGTTGACCTTAACCGCCTCGGTTAATAAAAAAAGATCGCCTTGGTTAATCCAAGGCATTAACCGAGGCGGATGAAATGTTTGCCTGCCTCTGAGGCACATTTCGAAACGCCTTGTAAAAGACTTTTTGTAGTAGTGAGCTGGCCCGTGCAGAGGGCTGGTTCAGCGTTGGTGGTGCGTCGCCCCTGAGTCACCTGGAGGAGATGACGCGCGGTGACCTACAAGGCATTTAATCAACCTAGAACCTATGGATGAAAATACTCCCGAGGAGGAGCTTGTGACCATCCAAAGCAATGCCGATGCATTTCTTCAAATTGAGGCACACAAGAGGTGAATTTTGTAGAGATCCACAGCAGTGATGAAATCCCACCTCTGTCAGCTGCTTGCCACCTCAACTTGCAAAATCGCATGGAGAAGTATGCCGCATTAGCCAACCCTATGCCGAAGCTTCGATCATCTTGTATAATTTTGAGAAGGAAATGAAGAGGAAGCCAAAGTGCAACAGTCTCCAATCTGCCTACATTGCTCACCACATGGAACCACAACCAAGTGCAAGTAGGACGATGCCAAATCTTATCTGCGGCAACTTCTGCAAACATCCAAGTTCCTACGTGTGATTAACCTGCAAGGCCTGAATTGGTGATGTCGTTGTACGTGCACCTGCAGTACTTGATGTGTCATCCTGTTCTTTGAAAGAGATATCACCATCAGTTGGAAGGCTCTCTAGTCTTCAGACACTAGATGTCTGAGATACAGTACCGGTGCCATTCTGGGAGATTCGAAACCTAAGGCATGTGTTTGGTCATTGCTTCGTCTTGCAGAAACGGGTTGCAACTTGAACCTACAACCTTGATATATACTATGAAACCTGATGATAAGTATGGTCGGGATAGAAATACCCTTTCAAAAATGATCCAGCTCCGTTCCTTGTTCATTTGGGAACTCCTCAAAGGTCATGAGAAGGGACTAGATGCTGCTCTGAAAAAACTCAAGTACCTTGTCACACATGACCATACATGGTGACTGTATCCCGTCGGCTGTTTTCACTACTAAAACCTCACTTCGACGACTTGAGGTGATGGAATTGGATGGGATGCTTATTGACATGCCAAGTGTAGAGGACATGGACATCAAATCATGTTTTTTGCCCAATCTACTTCTTTTTGTGATTACAGAAAACACAATGTCTCACAAAAGTTCATCAACAAGTTGGCTGGGTTGCCCTTCTTTGCTAGTCTCACTCTGGATGGTGGATCATACAAGGATGATCAGCTTGTATTATCTGCTGGTGGATTTCATAGTTTGAGGAGGTTGACGGTTGACTTAGATGAATTGAAGAAATTGGAAATACACATGAATCAGCACTGCCCAAGCTTGCAGACTTGGTTATTCTGAACCACTCTAATGATTTGAAAATTGTGAGTACTGGATAAGCACGATGTCGTTGACAAGCTCCTTCGTGAGGATAAAAATATACTCTCCAAGAAAATTCAACGGACTACGAGGAGCTAACGAACTTTGTGTGGTATACCATTTGTAAAATTTTAGATTCGCCATGTATTACAAAGTATGTTTTTTTTAAAGAGAAAAACCTCTACTTTTCAGAAAGCAACATGTTTGGATACAAACTGGGGATACCAGTATCTCAATCAAGCAAAAAACAAGATTACAATGGGAACACCTCAACTAGAGTCTAGCATAACATTCAGATTTCGAAGACGTCTGTGGGCATCACCGCGCTTGATTTAAAGCTTCTCATCCAATGTATCATCATTTCCTTCACATGGGACACATTCCATTTGTCGGCTTCTTTTAAAAGTGGTAACCATCTCTGCATTAATGACAAAGCGTTATATAAATTGTCAGTTGGCGACTTAGAATATTGCCTCTCAATTGCCATCTTATTTCTGCTAATCCATAGAGTCCAGGCAAAACCAACAAAAAGAAATATGAGAACTTGAATTGGAAGAGGCCCCTTGCCATATAACCAAACTTCTAAGAATTCTTACAAGGAATGGAGAATATCTCCCAAACTAAAAGCTTCTTTTATGAAAGTCCAAATCATTCTAGCAAGAACAAAATCAAAGAAAATATGGTTTAAAGTTTCTATAACCCCACAAAGACAGCATTTTCCATCTCCTCTCCAACCCCTTCTGACCAAAGATTGCCCAAGTGGCAATTTGTTGTTAAAGGTTTGCCACAGGAAGAACTTTATTTTGAGAGAGATTTTACACTTCTATATTATCCCAGCAATTCTAATCAGCATGCCCCTATTAGATAAATTACAAAGTATTAAATTAAAAAGAAATGTTTTTTTAATTATTGTGAAAAAATAGGATCAGTCTCTTTTCCAAGCATCTCTTTGTAAGGACTAAATTTTGGGACTATGTTAGAACCTCTGATTAGTAGTAGAAAGATGAGATAAAAGATGCTGACACAATATTTTTTGTTCGGATTTTGCACACATGTCGGGTATACATAACACTATAGGCATGATGATAGATCCATATATCTCTAGCAGATCAAAGGCATTGAAATCGGGCTTGTCGATTTCGTTATCCGTTCATTCTGGATAAGGAAAGTTGGTGTATGCTACTGCACGCCGTTATTGTAGACTTGTACAATACAATAGTGACACGACGCACAGGCATAGCCGATCGAGCCGGCGCCGACATAGGAGTATATATGCGTGCCGAAATTCGCTGACACTGAATAAATCAGTACGAAGAAAGCATGGCAGAGAACGCCGCTCAACTGAATCGCTGATACTGTTTCTAGAATAAATGTGCTCACACAGGCAACAGCATATATAGCTGGAGTGTCTGGAGGCTGGAGCAACTTGGGGTGGTTAAGCGAGCTCTCTGTAAGACATTAATCCTAATTCTAGGTCTTCGAAATTCCTACCCAATTATAAGCTCTCCTTTTTTTGCGATGAAAGAAGAATTATATTATATGATAGTTGAGTACATTAAACACGTTACAGGTACTTTGGATTACAATATAGTACTCACGTTGTGTAAAGCACAACTCAAAACCTAACCTGTTAGATGCTTTGCAGTATAGATGACCGCATAGGCAAACACTCAGCAAATGGCTAGAGAACAAATGCCTAACGAACGACGGCCAACATTCAAGTAGGCGGAACTGAGGACCTTCTTCTTTCTGGTGTCGTCCTTCTTCTTCTTTCTGCCACCGAAGAGTGAGGATGACTAATCTGAAAATTATTCTTCCTAGTCCTCCATTGTGGCTAGATCTAACCATAATAAAACGGAGAAAAGACTGGAGAAAATTATTCCATGGCGGCGACATCATCTCCGTCTTGATGCCGCCGTTCGGAAACAAAAGTCTCCATGTCGTCATGTCGATGAAGATGCTGACGCCGAAGTTGTCGTCCTTATCTTCAACGGAGCCGCCATGGAGAAGCCGATTCCACCTCTCTCCTTCACCATCGCCGGAGAGGAGAAGGAGAAGATAAAACTCCAATACCAAAAAATTTGACATGGAGAGACACTAACCCTAGACTTGATATACTAAAGAAAAGCTTATTAGAAATAATGGATCCTCACTCCCTTCAACCTCCGGCGAGATACCAGAGGAGAATGGAGGGGGACCAGAGCGGCGGTGGACGATGGAAGCTGCGGCGGCGCTAGGGCAGAAAGTCGTGAGAAGGGATAATTATAAGTTCTCTTTTGAAATTAGTCTTTGTTCTAGTTATCCTTTTTAAATTAAAATGAGTATTTTATAAAAATATATTTTATGATAAATTTAATGATATTAGTTTGATACTATAAGTAATATCGTTTTTTCTAGAAATTTGATCAAAACTTTAAAAATTTGACTTAAAATAATTTTAGAAATTGAAGCTTTTAGCGTGACAGATGAAATATATACATATCCATCTTAGTCTCCGCAGAGAATACGTCACGATTAATGGGGGCACGACAAGGTACTTGTCACATGCATGGGGGCGCCGACGACGCACCATATGCCGCGTCGCCGTCCCCGTGCCGGACTTGGCGACTAACTCAGCTCTCACAGCAGGCAGAGGCAGGACGCACTCTGCAGGACACACTGCATGCCCAGCTGAGCGGAAAGCTACAGAAGCTGTATCGATGCAGAAGTTGACTGGCATATGGTGGCATGCTTGGGCAACGACAGTCAGATGAGAATGTGACATGCTGAACTCCCAAGGGTATGCGCAGATATCGCGCGTGGTGGGTCAGTCAAGATACACTAGAGCGAGAAACTGGCGGTCATTATCCAGGAGGAATATATAATGGAGGATAATTAGTACTACATGACCCATGCATGTGTCAAAGACAAAACAAATTCCAAAAATCAACTTAAGTCAAACTATATTAAATTTGATCAACTTTATAAGTAAGGGTAACGGGATTTATAACACTCAATAAGTATATTATGAAAATGTATTTCATGATTTATAACACTAATTTGGTATCATAATAAATATTATAAGTATGTGTTTCTCTATAAATTCAGTCCAATTTAAAATAGTCTAAATTAGGATAACTCTAGAAAATAATTGATTTAATTTGAGGTAGAGAGAAGTATACATGTTGATGTTCTATGGTAGCATAGGTCTAATAATACGGTGGATGATCTTGTGCGAGGCAAGAGTCGTAGCTAGCTACCTAATTAAGCTTATTAGTCTAATCTCGTCCACGTCGTGGTCACAAAGATTGTGGTGGCATGCATATATCTTGAAGCGTGCTGTACTTGAGCTACAGTACTTTAATTTCCGCCGATGGATGGAGAGCTTTGGATGTGAAAGGAAGGAAGGAATTATATGAGCACATACACATGCATGCACTCGACGGAAAGCGACAGCCTACTAACAAGTTGATCATGAGCACACGTTTGTTTTTGGTACGTAAATATACTAGTCCAACACAAGTGTTTAGGTGGTGGTGAACCGATATGGAATGGGTAGTGGATGGATCGATCGCAGCCTCAATTATTCGTCGATCCCCACTACCACTACCAGCGGCGAGCAATTAGTCACGAGCCCTGCAGCATACAATAACAAACCCCTCTCCTTTCATTATTAGTTTCTATACGATGTCATGCATGCTCAGAATTACGTCTAGTTTAGTTCACCCCCGAGTGACATCGCACGTCCGAATCTAGCCTTGGGCAAACGTCGGCATAAGTGGTGTGGTCTTTGATCTTTTTTTTCTCCAGTTTCCATGGTCGTCGATCGCCGGATCGATCGATCTCCGGATATGCACACGCACACGCACCAACCAGCAGTTAGTTCGATCGGATAAGGCAAGGCGTGTGTGCAACTGCATGCACGCCATTGTAGACTCTTGCAGGACGTACACGCCCGCCCGCTAGAGAAGAACACAAACGTACAGCTACATACCAGCCAGACAATTTTCATTAAGTAAAAATACAGAATTATATATGAACATAAAGAAAATTGGAAAGAAGCCCGGCCGGCCGCCCGGGGTGGCCGGGCGGTGGCTCCGCCAGTGATACCGGCTGACGGCGTACGTGCAAACAGTGACATGCACGCACGCCGCGCAGCCCGACGAGCGGACTTGCATTGCACGCACGAACGACGCGTGCCTAAAGTTGACAAACTATTTGACACTCGGCAAAGAGTCGAATTCGAGGGAGTGTCCGGTGGCTGCGCCGCTTCTCCACTAGCAAATTAAATCCCATATTGTATCGGCAGTCGCGTGCATCTTGTAGCGGCTCTCCTCTCTGTCTGTCTCTGTCACGGCGTGGCGCTAGCTGTGCTTGTGCTGTGAGCCTGGAGTTCAGCTAAGGTCCGTTTGGTGTCACAAGTTAAACTTTACTCCCTCTATAACCAAACACGACGACGGATGGAAAGGCTCCCGTCGTCGTCCACAAACAAAAACCAGGTGCAGTGGCAGTGG
>Ga0182004_10001100_pt1 | contig 19040 bp, 24 predicted proteins | sample Sormic07211540_1_FD_120479 | JGI IMG/M metagenome (GOLD analysis project Ga0182004, IMG submission 120479) | Endophyte microbial communities from Sorghum bicolor roots, Mead, Nebraska, USA - 072115-40_1 MetaG | ecosystem: Host-associated > Plants > Roots > Unclassified | place: USA: Nebraska...
CCCCCCCCCCGAGCGCCCGCGCGCCGACACGTAGGTAGCGCGCGCCCGCGCCCCCAGCGACAGTTGATTTCTAGACGATGCGTATGACCAAAACAACGATGCATAGAAACTATAAACAACTCATACCATCATAGGCTAGCGTCATTCTTGAACATGGGTCCAGCTTTTTTTGGACGCGGGTGCGAAAATGGTATTCTTCTGCATTGAACACTATAATTTTGTTTGCATAGCAGTATAGTTTCATATGTCAAAATAATATTGTTATAAAACTGCTGCCCAAGATAGTTTGATATGCATGTAAAAAATGTTAGTTGTTTTGATATGGATTGCAGTATAGTTTGATATGCACACACCTAAATGGGCAGTCCAAGATAGTTTTCATATGCATAGCAGTATAGTTTGATATGCACACACCTAAATGGTTTACAAGCCATAGAACCCTGCATCTATACCCCCGCTTCATTCCAAAAAAGATTTATATACATGTTTTATGCTAGTAACGTGTTTTCTAATCCGTGTTATATATGCCTAGTCGACCAAATTCATATGAAAAGTTAGCCGAGACATATATACATCCTAGTTTTTATACCAAGTCTATATAAGTTGCTATGCACCGACAAAAGGATATATTCGTCTGGTGACTCTGTGTATATGTATATGAACCTTGACTAAGATAGTTTGATATGCATGTAAAAAATATTATACACACCAAAATGGTTGACAAGCCATAGAACACTGCATCTATACCCCCTGCTTCATTCCAAAAAAGATTTGTATATATGTTTTGTGCTAGTAACGTGTTTTCTAATCCGTGTTATATATGCCTAGTCGACCAAATTCATATGAAAAGTTAGCCGAGACATATATACATCCTAGATTTTATACCAAGTCTATATAAGTTGCTATGCACCGACAAAAGGAACCTTCTACCTCAACTCTCCTTTGTCGGTTTCAGCACGTTAGGCCAAAAAAGGGGGTGTAGATGGGACAGACACAGACATTTTCCAGGCAAGAGACGAGGGACATTCCGTGGACCTATATAACCCCCACGGCCTCCCTAGGGGGTAGCGCCGCTGAGAAAAAAAAGGAGGTCCAATCTGGTCGGCCAGATGGCCTCCATGGCTGTTCCTGAGGGCGATGAACCAGGCGGCGGAGCTCTGGCCATGAACGTGAAGCCAAATCTCTACTATTGGGCGTTGGCATCCGTGGCTGCGCTAGGAGGCGAGGAGGGAGGCGGCGGGGCTACGAGTGAGCAGCTACCTCCAGGGACAGAAGCCCCTGGCTCAGACTTCCGTCGGTGGCGCCTACCGGTGGTGCCAGTTGCCGCGGGGTATGAGCCATGGTGCTTTTCGCCAGGAGCACAGGAAGCAGCTTCTGAAACGTCGGCGGCGTACATCACGCTGGATGCGGTGCTGCGTGCGCCAGGAGACCCAAGCTACAATGGCTATCCTGCTTCTGGATTACATGGATGCCTGTGGCCCCCTAGAGTTGAAGTGGCCGGCTCCAGCGACGTCAACACACCATCAGGCGAGGAGGCATACACACATGTGAGTTTAACCTGATAGAAAAGAAATCGTCTTTTACCCAAGATGATCAAAAAACTTGTATGAAATTGGTCTCATCTTGCCTGTTTGCACTACCGCTACTTTGCTATTTGGCCTCTGTCTACATAGAGCTGTTGTACAAATTTGTATGCACAGTATGCAGCATGTGTAAAATTTTGACGTGTGGAAACCGTACAAATAAAATTGCATGCACTGCTTTAGCTATTCTGTAACTCTATATGCACTGTTCCATCCAGCTAGAAGCTTGCTTGGGGATGGCATGCAGCATCTCACACTTATGCTATGTCAGATTAGTTGATCCATAAGCACTGTATACTATGTCTTATCGCAAAGGAATAGCGCATAGTCTGGTCTTTTTCTATATATATGTTCCGAAAGGCATGTATGTTATGTTTTGGATTTTGCTATGCGCTGTACGCATGTGATGTTTGCATTCTATGCAATTTCACCATGAAATTGCTGAATAAAAAGAAATATCCTGTGCCTGTATGCATAGTCGTGGATATTTTGGATGAAGTACTGAAGAAGGTATATTACGGTTGCATAGAGGGTGCGTGTAAGGTCTACATGCGATATATTGTTCTGTTCTTTTGACTCCCTATGCACTAATCAGTTGACTCCCTATGGACTGTCCTGACATTATTTTTCATATGCACTACAGCGCCCTGATTTGAATCAAGACATTGTCCCACAGAAGGTTATGCAATTCAACAGTATAGATGCTGCACATGCTTTCTACAAGGACTATGCTGAGGTAGCTGGTTTCGGTATCAAAAAGTATCGTGAAAAGAAAAGCGGTAAGTGGATGAACTGTGTAAGAGAAGGCAGGTGCAAGCCCATATTGAAGGAAGGCAAGCATGTGCGTAAGAGAAGACATCAAAGCGAACGGGCTGCAAGGCGGGTATCAAGTTGAGGAAGGTGTTTAATGAGGATGGTACCCTCCAGTGTGTGGTTATGGATCATGTTAACCATACCCACAGTCATAAGCTTCTCCCATCACCGTGTGCAACCAAAAACTTCCATTGCAACAAAGAAAATGATCCCACCTACATGGAATACATAGGGGGTTGCAAGCAAGTCGTGTGCACACGCATACCATATTGGATCACATGGCGGATATACATGGCGGTGCAGAACATGTCTCATTGACACAAAAAGATCTGGAAAACATGTGAGTGACCACCCCAACAACTACCTACCATTTATTTAGTATGCATGACTGAGACAAGTATTTATGCACAAACATCTTTGATTGTTGCACTATGCATACCATGTGATCCTGACTAGCAAAAAAATTATATAGCAAAATCTAATAATCACGTGGTTGAATTCTTCGTAATCTACAGGAGGGCTACACAATCAAGGGTAGATCAGGCGGATGATGTGTCCAAGTTGCTGGCCTTTTTCACTGAATGCAAGCAAGAAAACCCACATTTTTTCTCTGATTTCCAGTTGAATAAAGAGGGGAGGATTATGAGTATATTCTGGTCTTATGCTAGCATGCAAGGGGAGTATGCTGATTTTGGTGATGTAGTCACGTTTGATACGACATACAAGACTAACCTGTATAACAAACCATTGGCAATGTTTGTCGGTGCTAATCATCATCTACAATGCACCGTTTTTGGGATTGCTTTGCTAGGCGATGAGACTACAGAGACCTTCAAGTGGGTTTTCTCCACATTCAAAAAATGCATGGATGGTGTCTCTCCAAAATGCATACTGACAGGTATAGACTATATGTACTCTTTAAGCAATTTAGTAGTTATTATTAGTCGTTACAACAGCACAACTTTTAAAACTAGATATGAACTATGTACATTGGTTGTATGCATCAATGAATATGTTCTGTATGCATTGTTAGTCCTTGAACTCATGTGATCGTTTTTTTATGCATCAGTTCAGATAAAATGTATGCATTGTGCATTGCTTGCTTCTTCAATAACCATTGTTTTGTCCTATCCATTTCTTTGTGCATCTATATAATTGTATGCTATGCTCACAAAATGTTTATTTTAATCATTTCAGACAATATTTGAATACATTGTTACAAATTTGTGCTCACCGAATATGAATACTAATCATGTGTCATCTTCTAAAATAGACCAAGATGCAGCTATGCCTGCAGCAATCCATGCTGTCTTCCCAGACACAATCCAGAGGCTATGCTTATGGCATGTGCTTAACAAGTACAAACCAATATTGAATGAGTTGTACTCTCGGTTCTTCGAGAAGAGATTCAAGGAAAAATTTGAGTCTGTTATCCATCACCCATTGACTGTCAGTGAATTTGAATCTGCTTGGGGCATGTTAATGAATGAGTTTGAGTTGAATGCTGACCAAATGCTGCAAGCATTGTATGATATGCGTGCAGAGTGGGTACCATGCTTCTTCAAGAAAGACTATTGTGGAGTGATGACCTCAACCCAATGGAGTGAGGGTGTCAATAACATTGTCAAACGTGTCATGTTGATGAAAATATACCATTATACAAGTTTGCCAAATAGATGACGCGGTTCATATACCGTCGAAAGATGGCCGAGTCTAGGGAAACGTATGGCTGCACGGTGCGTTTCTTTTTCCCTCAATGATCTATATGTAGTTTTACATATATGCAATTTTTGTACTGTTGTATATGCACTATTATTAGGCAATGTTTGTACTATACTTGCTTTCATTACTGTTGTATACACCTATATTATGCAATATTTGTAATAAACTTGCTTTGCCCCATCAATGTTATATATGCATCCTCTGTACTGGTCTATATACAATCTTCAACATTGTTGTATACACTGTCAATACAACAGAAATGATTGTATGCATCTTTACTAACGATTTTTATTGACTTATGTAGAGCGAAGCAGTTCATGAGACGAACTATGGTTTCGAAATATGTGCTAGCAGGGCATACACGTGGGTAGTGTTTGCTCGATTTGAGGAAACATTGAAGAGGGCTACTGCATTCAAGATAATTCAAGACCATGATAAAGGTCCGAAATCTTGGTTGGTTCAACATACTAGCCGATCAGACAAGATCGTGTGGGGTCAACACTAATTTCAAGTGATGGTCGATGAAGATAGTGGGGTGTTTGAATATGAATGTAAACAATTGGAACACACGGGTATGATGCGCTTATCTCCGATACTTGCTCATCTCATAAAATGACACATGTAATTACATGAGTCTAACTCGTGCATCCTTGATTTTAATAAGGCTTATTTTGTATGCACTTGCTGCGTGCATTCATTCATGTCCAAGTTGAGAAGATACCGAGCAAATACATCCTAAAACGGTATTGCCAGAATGCACGCAAGGATCTTCATTTTGATCGGACCGATCGAAAAATGAGAGGAGAGCATGGTGAAACTATAGCATCAAGGCACAGGAAGGTCATGACCAAGGCCATGCAACTTGTGAGAGTAGCAGTCATGTCCAATCCAGCCAAGGAAAGAAGCTTGGAGGGCCTTAACTGATTAGGATTGTTTCTGAATTAGAATCCGATGTTGGTGTATGCGCCATTGATGAAGATGAAGCCAATGTAAGTTCTTGACATGCCTCTCTTCTTATAGATTAGCCATTGTGCAGTGCACATGGATTGGTAAAAGTTTCGCTATTTTGCTGAAAATGTTACTGTGTGCAATGACAGAACGTTGTGGAAGACACAAACACCACTGGTGCAGAAGAACGCCCACCTCAACCTCAGGTGTATTTTCTACAAATCTAGAATACGGAAAATATGACTCTGTGTATCTCATTATAGATGCTATGCAAATATACAACAGTACAATTAAGCATCATACAAATGATGTGTAGCTATCAGGGCTTTAACAATAATATAAATTTGACACCCATTTTATCCATGCATGTATACATTGTAAGTTCAAATTTGTAAAATAAAATATTACACTATCATGCTTTGGACTGCTATGTAATGAAGTTGTGCTACGCATTTATAGGACATTGTAACCAAAGAGGGAGCACACGCCCCTGATGAACCTCCGTTGGAAAAAATGGTTCGTTCAAAACATATCCTCTATTTATGCATATGGATAATTGTATGAAATGACAGTGCATATATAGCAAAAATAGTTAGTTTGTGAATGTAAATGTGTAGTTTCTTTGGTTATACAAATTAGTTGGTGGTCCCATTTCAGCATGGTGAGCCTAATGTTGGTATTGCCATGCGTGTTATGCAGCTGCCTTTGTGTTTTGTTGACGAAATCATGATGATAACTCATTTTTGGCGTTAATAGCGTATTTATCCAATATATTTATATGTGTCCTTTCAAACATATATGTGTCCTTTCAAACAACAGGGGGTTCCTAGAAACAGTGGCAATGTTATGCCGTCTGGACAAAGGCAAAAAAATAAGACTACAACACTGGTACAGACCATGTGCATAGACTTTTCGTTATATACAGTTTTCCTATGTCAGGTTATGCAATGTTTTATACCATGTTGTAGGGTGATTGTGATGTTTTATGCAATGTTTTGAATGAGAAATCTTTGTCTTAATATTAAATCATGACTACATCTTCTGTAGAGCTATATTGGGGTTAGCACTACCATTAGCTTGAAAAAGTCAGACAAAGCAAAGCCAAAAGGAAGGTCAAAGGAAGATGCTGAGATGAAGACATTGAAACTAGGTGCAAAAGGAGAGAAGAAAGGCACGCGGAGGTGTAAAAGATGTGGCGTCAAGGACGGACACAATAAGTCGACATGCTTACAGGTGATAAACTCAAACAACAACGAAATCATATTCAACTGTTATGTTGTTGGTAGTGCTTACAACAATGAATTCATTTACTCGGTGCATATAAGATTGTGCCTAGAGATCAGTGATTTATGCACAATAAATTTACTTTGTATGCATATTTAACATATGACCTGCTATGCTTTTGAATGCGTTTAGGACCCAGCTAACCGTGAAAGGCTGGCCGAGATAAGAAGCAAGAAGAGAGGGCGTCCACCTGGAGCAAGAAATAAGAACAGAGGTGATGGGGAGAAGGGGACTGATACGAATAAGAGAACAAGGATGGTGCTAAATGAAGATTGGGGAGATGAAGCATTTACCATCAATGCATATGACGCTGAGCATCAAGCAGATCCTTGCCCTGCACCAAGGAAGAGTCGGAGACCTCCTGGAGCTAAAAACAAAATTAGGGCCTCCGTGATGGCTTGATTACCATACCTCTAGATCAAAAAAGAGATAGTGCACGATCTCACGTTTTTATGCTAGCACATTGTCATTTTGGGTCCTCAAACTTGCTGAGGTCTTTTTTGATATGCACAATTATGCCTCTGACAGTTTGACATTTGTTGTATGCACAATCTATTCATTTATGCGGTGTTCGGTGTAATGGTTTCTACACGACTTGTTTCCGGTAAATTTTTCCTCTACTTCAATGCATGCGAGTGTGCATAATCATTGCATACAAAAAGGTGGCCAGCTTCAGTACCATGTGTGTCTAATTGATCAATGCAAAAAAGTGGGACGTCTCTATGTTTCATGATACATACTCTTTATGTTTCTGTTGTCTTTACCTTATTTTTGCATCAAACAATTTGTCTAACGTATTTTTTTGTATGTGGGTAAGGTGGGAAAAAATGGTAATGAATGTTGTGGATATGAAAACTCCTGCGGACAATTAACATGGATATACCAAATGATATGTGCTTGCGAGATTATGGGATTAGAATATTAAGATTATGCACATGGACTCCAGTATATGTATATGAACTAACTAATATGAATATATTCGTCTGGTGAATGTGGTTTCACTTGAATTTGTATATCAGGATACAGTTGGAGAATGAGCAAAAGCCAAATGCTTAGCAGGCCTTGACTAGAGTCATAAAAAAAACTTCGTCAACACATATATGTGCCCTCAGGGAACCTTCACAAATCAGTGAGACATTTTATACTAAGTCAATATACATTGCTATACACAGATACAAAAAAGAGACCATGCAGTTGGTCAGCCATAGGCATATCTTCGACACCATAAAACAAAAAGGTTGAAGCTAACATACTGAGTATTTATACAAAAGAAGCGACTATGGATACTGTTTGTCGCCGTCATAAAGGTTTCATCGGTAGCACAAGTTTACAAAGCAGAACAGTGGTACACACGTTCTGACACTAAACATACAATTCATCGCTCGGTGTAATAGAACCGCTGTACCTCTGGAGGAAGTTCCTTCTGTTCATTGGCATCATGGTACACAATGTAATGGAGTATATCAGCCCGTATCGCTTGTGAAGAGACATTGACTGGAACATTGTTAACCTAATGAAAAAGACAGGAGGGGGCAAAAAGGGTAACCATAGATTAGCAATCAGTATTACATACAAGTGTTAATAATGATCATCGAACATAAATGGAATACATATTAAAAAAGGTGAAAGTGTTATATATACTAGCATATGCATGCATATATGAACAGATGCATGGGGAAAGTAGTAACTAACACACTTACCATGTATGGCCAATGCACTGTACCAGTAGCTGCATCATAGTTGTCGATGTATAACATGCAGTAGAAAGCGCAGTCTTCAGAGCATACAGCTTGCTTGGGTATGGCATGCAGCATTTCACACATATAGCTCCAAAATCTTCTCACAGCATTGGGCCTTAGAAACTAGATAGCATCATTCTTTTGCAAAACTGCATTTCTCCATCAAAAAAAGTTATCTTCCCAAAGTGTGTATCTTTCCATCCCATTTTCCCAATTTCGTCCCAAGGATTCGGGTCAAGTATGTGAACCTTTTTAAGCACAAAGTTGACGATGTAGACATAGAAGTGTCCCTTCCTTATTACAGGCAGCACAATCTAGTTTGATTTTGAAACAAAGGAGGACAAGCTTAGTAGATGGATGAAAACAGTGCGTAGGGGCAAAAAGGGTATAACAAAGAAAATAGTACGAAAAAGATAGGTTAATGGCGTCCATTAACCAAAACCAGCACAAAAGCAAAAAAAAATAGCGAAACTCTTACCTCCTACAACATCAAAGAGATCACGTGAGTTGTAAGTGTCTTTTTGACCGTCCGGCACATTCCCTTCTTGGAATATGTACTTCTGCATATAGCATAAAAGATTTTGTTATGGGGCGACAACGTATACCTTAATTATAGCTAAATTTTGTAAGGGCGCGATAGATTTAGATAGAGCCGTTTGCGTTCTGGTCTGTGCTGCACCCTAGCTGGTTCATCATGCATGATGCAATGAATGAAGTAGTCTACCCAGGAGTCGATAGCCCCTTCACGAGGGCAAATGATGACCTGACATCTCCAGCCTTGGCGGAATCGTTTGGGAAACGACAAATGATGGCACTGCAGGGGAATGATAAAAAAGGTAATTTAGAATAACAAATGATGTAAGCTTTGTATATGGACTACGTAGAGATTTCAATAGACATGGGAAAAACAATGCATATGAGTACGTGATCAACACGCATATAAAAAAAGAGACTTGTGGTCAGCTTAGTAACAGCTAGTATATCATTGAACAATATATGATCTACATGAATATGAACATAGCAGAGACTTGAAAAAAATATTGCAGGATTAAATGCAAATATGAAAATCAAATCAATATACAAGACGGTGTGTACAAACATACATACAGTAAATGAATGTATACAACGTCTCATCTATCTTGTACTGTGCAAGTAATAAAATGAAAACAAAGTACTCAGAATATAAATTTTGTATGAAATCTTATTCATTGAAAGACAAGTCCTTAGAAGTAACCAGCTTCCACAACTCGTTGGCCCTATCAATGGCTGCTTCCAACACATCTTGGGTGTTCTCTTCTGACACTTGAGAGACAACCGCATCCCCATGCGTTTTTTGTAAGTTGGGTCCAGTAGTATCATATAGTGCCTGCAAAGGTTAACAACCATGCTAGAAGATAAAAAGGGAGGATCTGAGGATCAACACGTATAAGTTCTGTATATAACTATCAATTCTAGTGCATATGAACCCACATGTATGAGAATTGGGCATGGAAGACATAACGAGACGTTTCGGACACTTACCTCTTGCGGAGTACTGATGAAACAACCAATTGGTGTGGACGAATCATTGATAGCCTGCAACATATTTTGAATAAATGAAGTGTTTTTGAAAAAAAACAAGGCTGGGTATAAGTTATTCCTATAACTTTAAATGTCAATGCATATGAATCCAGAAGTATGAGGGTTAGCATAAAACACATAATACCAAATTTTGGACACTAAACTCTTGTGGAGTACCGATGAAACACTCAATTGGTGTGGACGATTCATTGATAGCCTGCAACATATTTTGAACAAACGAGATAATTTTGAGAGAAACGAGGCTACATAGCTTATATGCGGCTGAAGATCTTAACCTGTTCTACTGTAGTACAAGGGCCTGGCCTGGGTACAGAAGTATCCCACACAGGCTATCGTCCTGGGGTACAAGGCTGTTCCAGTGTAACGACATGTACCGGCCTGGGCTCAGAAGTATCCCATACAGGCTGACCGGTTTTGAAAAAATAATAAAGGTTCACTCAAATATCAAAAAAATGAAACTAGGTACAATGGTGTGGCTCAGGGGTGCAAACCTGTTGAGTTGTGAAACCTTGTCCTGGCATAGGCATAGAACTATCCCATGCAGGTTGTGCGTAAGAAAAAAATGTTTTGTTATGAGCAAATGATGCATAAAACCCATACTGGCAGTTCGTAGCAACCTACATAGCTGAGAAGGGAAAATGGTGTGGCAAAAATTATGTTGTAGATACTAACCGGAGTGAGAAAGGTGGTACAAAATGGGGTCACATTTGGATTCGGCAAAAAATTGCCAACGATACCATCAGTCAATTTAGGTAGTGAGCACAAAGTTGAAAAAATCTCAGGTTCATAGCAAAAAAGGCCAGTGTTTGGCTGCGCAACAGCATATTCTGCATGGGTTCCCATATCTGTGGTCAGAATCGGAGAGTAGTTCTGGGATCGACGGAAAGAATATAAGGCTGTATGGTGAACAAAAATGAATATAAGGAGATCAATTGGGTATAGCAGGTACGCAAAATAAACAAATATAGGAGAAAAAAGGATATATACATATTGCAACCACACATTGGGTAACAACAAAAACAACAGTTAATGCAAACACACAATGCATAGAATCCATAACTTTTATTGCATAAAAACCATTTGTGGGCTGGTTGTCATATTAGATATATATTACAATGTCCTAAGGAAAAGACATCAACAATGTTGCTTCCTAACTAGCAATTGCAGCGGCCAGCTACATGTTGGCCGCTTGATTACATCGAATAACCACTATAGCCATAAGGGCTGCTTTCACATGTTCAAACAGATAAGAGATACTAGTATTACAAACACAGATAAACACAAACCATGAGGTAATGAATAAAAATATAGGTAGCTACTTCAAGGATGTGTTGTATTCATTCTTACATGATGGGGGCTGCACTTGAACGTCTTGGCTACCAATTTCATTATAGTCTTCTCCCTTCTTGGCTTGCTTAGACTTAGAAATCTTCGCATTGCCATCCTCAACCTCAGTTGATGTCACATCTGTTTCATTCGTGCTGAGGCGGGTTAAAAGGGCAGATGCTATCGTCTGCAAGATATCTGTGAACAAAAGCATAAGTATTTTATCAGTTTTTTCATAAATAATCATAAATTGCATGTAACATCAACCATACTGCATAGGGAGTACAAATACATCACTATCAATGGTGGAAAAAAAATACCTGATTCATCACGACGTGTCCCCGGATTGGTTTGAGTGACCTCCAGCCACTTTTCTCTTTCGTCGTTAGCCGCAGCCCATCCTAGATCTTGAGAGCTCTCACTGTTTGTACCAGCAGCATTGATCGGTACTTCATCATCATCCTGCTCACCTGTGTAGAGAAATGCACACATGTATGCATATGACTTTGACTGGAATCCAGTTGTGAAATATTGAAGGTGCTATGCAAGTAAGAGGCAAAAGTATGTTGAACACAGCCATACTAGATATGTCCACCTCGTGTTCGTTACCAGCTTGTACATTGCGCTGCTCAGCGCAAGGATTGCCATCATGCTCATCAGCCAGGCTGTATAGAAAATAGGCCTTAGTTCGGGTGCAACTAGTTTGTTCAGGGGTGTCCTTAGTGTAGTATGCGATGTCGCCTTCAGATTGGGGACTGTCATATAGTGCGTAGATTGAAGTCAGGAATTGCAAATCACAATGTATATGAACCTTGAGACAATGTGCATATAACCTATAAAAGCATAGAGATGCTGATGAATTGTCATGCTATTACCAGGTATCTGGGCTTGTGTGTGCCCGCTCTCCCTGCCTTCCTCGCAATTAGTAGTTTCTCTAGTGGTTGCCTCTCTATTACATTGGGCAATGGGGAAAGTCTGCCCCTCATTAGAATCTGTAAATCATAAGACACAATTGAGCAAGCATGTCAGTGTAAAAAAGATGTATTTTACATATAGATAACGATCCTATGTGCATACAGTACAACATAGTGTAAACAAATGTGGCAGCCTATACTGATATATTTACCAAAATCAATGCCTTCATCGTCGCCAGCTTCGTGAATTGGTTTCTCGCTAGTAGCCTGCCCAGTCGGTTTGGCCTACCCCTGATTTTGATCGGAAACATTATAGGCACAAGGAAAAATAACGTATTACATAGTGCAAACATAGCAAAAACTGGTACGTTTTAAACTGTAAAAGCACCGTACAAAAAGGTAGATAGCACTGTCGGATAAAAGAAACTATGCATATGAACCCCCATATTATGTGCTACAAAACAGTGTCAAGGACACTGCATATGAACCCAAGTATGTGATTAGTGATTATGTTACCAGATTGAGTTCCTTGCGAATCAATGGTTTCTCTATCTGTATCATGACAATCTATCTCACGAGGAGTTGACTCGGTGGAAGGGTGACCAGTAGGTTTTCTCTGCCCTTGGTTTTGATCTAATAGGTGATGCATACATTAAACAAACATATTACTACGTGCAAAAAAGCATAACTATGCATATGGACCATCGTACTATATGGATATCAAGGTATACAACTGATACTAGATTGATCGCATTGTTCATGAGTTCCTTGTTCATCAACAGTTTCTCTGTCTATATCACGACAATCTGTCTCTTGAGAAGTAGACTCAGTGGAAGGCTGGCCACTAGGTTTGTTGTGCCCTTGATTTTGATCTAATAAGTGATACATACATTAAACAGAACATATTACTACGTGCAAAAAGATCATAACTGTGCATATGGATCATAATTCTATATGCATATGAAGGTATACAACTCATACCAGAATGATCGCCTTGGTCGTGGTTAGTCTCTTCAAGAACTGGTTTGGTAAAAGTCTTCTTAGTAGATTTGCTCTGGTCTTGAACTCGATCTGATTTGAGGTATAAACATACAAAATAGCGGATTACTTAGTCTAAGTATAACAGTGCATAAAAAACTAGTACTGAATGCATATGAAAATATCCAGCTTGATCTTTCTAGTGGGCAATCACGTTACTACCACCTTCTTTGACGTACGAGCCGTCAGTTTCCCTTCCTACTTCGGCGTGCGTAGTTCTATCACCCAAACCGGCATTTGTCCCATAAGTTTTGCTTCCTTCGCCGTGCGTGCTGGTCTGACCTATCACGACATTTTCACCTGCGAATAATTTTGTACCGTAGATTGAACACAAAAACTTCATGCTGACTAAGTATGAAAAAAAGAAGTGAGCATGTAGACATCTTGAAACTATCAATAAATAAAAAATAAAAAATGCCGCTAATATATGCAGGATACCTGCTGAAATATTTTGTTGCCCAGGCTACAAAACTTGCTCATTTTGATTCGCAATAAAATTGTCAATGATAGAACCAAACACGTGTGTCATCTCGCGCTGTTTCGCAACAATGCGATATATGATAGCCTCAATATTATGGCACTGATGCTGGACTTCATCATCATACTCATTAATATATCCCAGGATATGCTCATGATCGCCTTCTGCCAAGCTCATTAACTTGTCACCAAGCAAGGTTGAGATCCTCGGAATACTAATACCACCAACTTTCGGAGTACCGATGTAACAAGTTTGGGAGACAGGGATGAACTACGAATTGGAACCCAAAAGTACCATGATAAAGAATACGAATTGGAACAAAAAGGAGGGTGGATGTCAATAAAACAGAAAACATGAAGGAACCTACATCCAACTTCCCATAGCCAATAATGGTCTGCTTGTCCCTTATCACATCATGAGCCAACAAATTATCTATCGTATCACTGACATACGCTCCAATTCGGGGGGTTGTACGCCTATCTTTAGCGCCATCCTTGTGGTCTAGCCAATCAAAGTAGTACAACTGCATATAAAAAAAAGACATTTGCATTACATGTGGTGTGCACAGCTCTGGTTCTCAAAAACAAAATATGCGAGCATACATGTTATGTCAAATAAAAATGCATACTAACATATGCTGGGCATGCATATAACATAGTGCCAAGTGTTGCCGCACTGATCGTGCAGCAGTAAAAATCAAGTAATCTAGTAAGCTTGCAGTCATGTGGCAAAAACATGCATACATGCTTAAACTGACAATGCATATGAAAATGGTGTAAACACGTAAATCATGGTGTTTGCCAAATCTACCATCAGATCATGACTACAACATGGTGGGACTCTAGGTGTGTACATCCAGACGATACAAAAAAAATCAGCAAGACAAAAGAAAAAAATGCACTAAACAATGATGAGAGGGTATGTGGACATGTTCTTACCGCTACAGCCACACTACATCCCGGTATGGTATATGAGAAGGCTTCTTCAAGTCGTTAGCAAACAACTCCATCTGATGGACTAAGAAGGTGTAAATCTCATGACACCAGTCAATCTTGTGGAAATTTGACATGTCAGCCGTGCACATGATCTCATTGTTACTAATTACCCGACTGCCTGTACAAAAGAGCATGCAGTTGAATAGAACAATGAAGAAGCACCGTTTTGTCAGTTCATCAGTTCCTTTCTTCTAGACATGTTGAATCAATGTGTCTGGATTGAACTCTTTTAATTCTGTGATCTTCGAGGCTTAGCGGAGGTCCTTTGCTTCATCTTTCCTCCACGACCACTCCTCTATCTTTTCTTGCTGAGCTCCTGTCTTGGACAGACCAAGTATACGATAAAACATCTCCTTGGTAAGCTTCAACTCCTTACCAGGACCCACCCGAATAGTCATGGTGTGGTGGTCGATACGCTTGTATAACCACTGCAGGAAAGCAGGAGGTATGTTGCGCTCCAGCTTGAACTATAACAACTTGTCAAAACCTGTATCCTCTAGGAAAATTTTCTTCTGCTCGGTTGATAGACCATTCAGCAGGTTATGAATCCTTTTAGGGTAGCTGCGTACGTTCCACCGCGGGGCCTTCTGTAAAACCAAAAAAATGAGGACATCAGGAATAGACAAAAAACAAATGTAAGAATGTGTAGCAAATGTAAAATTGGTTCCAAAATAATTAGGGTAGTCGCGTACAGCGTAAAGACAGTGCACATGATTTCATATAAAAAATTTTATGCTGACTGCAAATACAATACGTAAACTTCTATACACAGTGCATATATTTTTTTTAAATATGGCCAATGCATTACAAGACTCTGTTACATAATGCATAAAGGAATGTGGGAGATATGCATATAGCAGTCATGTACCATAAAAAAGGATAATTTTTGCTAAAAACTCATATATCATATATACTTGTGTACAAAACAAAAAAATGATTCTACAGTATGTATATAATCCAATAAAGTGGCTTCATCCATGATTCAATGTCTGAATTGGCACAAAGCATATAAATAAATTTAAAGACAGAGTATACTATGCTAACTGGGGCACCGGCCATTTCATACAAATTTAAAACTCCACGTGAAAAGCTTACAGTTTTATCCTCAGATGTCCCAGCAGGTTTGGGAGCAGACGTTGAAGTCCTAGCTGACTTTGATGACGCTCCATCGTCCTCGCCGTCAGTCTGAAATGCATAACCGAGACAAACTTCGGCGTAACAATACCATTAATGCAGCGTATAACTTTGTTGTGTATAAAAAATGAGGCTCTTCAAATAACTTACAGCCTTGCGCTTCTTGTTCTTTACTTCAGCTGGCTCCTACAAAATAAAGAAGATCAAAATTATTAAATTTAACAAAATTTAATGGATGAAGTCAACAAACGACTAAACAAAATTTAAAACCAAATTTATGGCGAAATGAAAACCAAACCTGGAGTGTCACTCTTTGCTTGGGATGAATGCCACTAGATTTGGCCATTGCTTCCTTAGTCTTCGCAAGAGTAGATGATCGTGTCTGGCGACGTGGAGTCTCAACAACATGCCGAGGAGTCATGAAAACATTATGTTCATCGTCGCTGCTAGTGGTAGCAGCTGGCTGTCTACCTCGGATACAAGTCCTTTTCCAATTCTTTGCCTATGTAATCAGCTTGCGAATAAGTAATGGTGTTTAAAAAAAGGCTACAAGAATAGTGCATACAAACTATACCAAAAAACAAAACCAAAAAGTCGAACAAAAAACCTTAAATGTAGATCAACCAGTGTGCTCAATCAAAAATATCAGAAGCTACACCTGAAACATAGTAGTGCTACATAATACCGTAATATTTCAATTAAATTTAACAAACAAAATAAGTATAGCCCAAATTTGATTAAAATACAGAATTATAGCAACGATGCGGAAGAAATCTATATAAGGGTGCATATAAACATGTTTGACAACTAGAACAATATTTTCATGCTTAGACACAGAACAAATGCATATGAACCTAGCAGAGCAAAAAGCATATGAAGCTAAATAATACTGGTACATATGAACCTGACAGATCAATGCATATAAAATCTAACATCGTGGTACATATGCAGGGTATCCATTTAGTGCATATGAACGAACATCACACTGTATACGTGGCGAAAAACAACCGACAGGCGCATCCAGAAGCATGATCAGATGTGGTCAGATATAGCGGCACCTTGTTTGTCTGCAATGTCGCTGCCAATGAACGGCAACTGCTGCGCTTCTTCGCACCCGACGGCTGCGTCTCTGGAGGATCGACAGAAGCATGCTCTATCGATTCGCTGGATACACCTCCCTCGGTCGAAGAGCGGCGACCACCAGCACGACCTTCGCCACCCTATTCGCCACCTGTGCCGCCTAAATCGCCGCCGCCTCCATCGGCGCGAGCGCATCCATCAACTGGCTCAGAGGCGGGGGGCTTCGTGCTGCCCTACAAAGAGTAAAATGGACGGATTTTTCATCCTAGACGCCAAAAACGAAATAGGGAACAAAATCACAATGACTAGAGGCCATCACCGGGGGGGCGAATCTCACCTCACGTCCGCTACCGGGTGCAGTGCCCCCGACGCCGCCTTGGCCGCCATCGGCAACCTTCGTCTGGCCATCACCTACGACACAAGAATCTTCTACAGAAGCATCGCCACTGGGAACTCAAGCCCCTATCACAGAGTCCTCACCGGACCCATCGCCGTTTGGAGCGCCTTTGGTGGCCTTCAAAATCACCATAAATAAAAACCAAATCAACTCCCAAAATCCGCCAAAAGCGACTGCACTGGAAGAGAAATAGGGTTGCACAAGTTCACCTCCATGGGCATCGACGCAGTGGATCTCGTCGGCAGCAGTCCGACGGATGAAAACTGCCGGCGTGGTGTCCGAGATGGGAGGGGGAGTGGAGAGAGAGGATAGAAGGGTTGGACCGAACAGGACGACTATGGTTTCTTGAAATGGCGTCGCTTCCAATGCCCTCCCACCCAAAAAAGGAATCACGTGAACCGGCGATCAGTTTTTCATATGCCCCCTTGGAGAATCCAAAAATAATAGTGCGTATAACATGAATATAAACATGCAACATCATAGCCTTGTGACAGATATAGGGTAGAGTAATGATGCATAAGCATGGCGCGCTTTATGCAATTAAGAAAATGAAGCACCACCTAACCGCGTGCTCGAACGGTCGCGTCTCACCTGACAGCGACTCAGACGGGGACAAAAAACCCACTGCCGCGGCATGTAGAGACAGAGGATGACGCTAGCACGGAGCCCGCTTTACTTTTCCAGGCAGGATGTCCGCATTCAAGGCACACAGGGCGTGGCCTGGTGCGGGCGCTTCGGGAGGCATATGGCACGGGTGAGGTGGCGCGATTGGATTGGACCAGGTAGCTATGCGGTTTGGTTGGACCAAGTTGCAAAGCCAGTTGGGGGCAAGCTGGTTGGGGCTTCCTTTACCTTGCTGCAAGCCCAGGGCTCCATATAGTATATCGATATATATATATATATATAATATAAATATGTGTGTGTGTGTGATAGTGATTACTTATGCAGAAGAGAGAGCAATAAAAAATTGTGAATACATGATGCAAATAATATAATTAAAGTAAAAGGTATTTATATATATACATACTTTGAGGAACTCTTCCGAAGTTCTATTTGAGTACGCCATGATGAACTCGCAAATGTAGTATCTGCAGTAGTTTTCCCCCTACTCATGTCTTAGAACCCACTTTTACGACAAAAAATCAATTAGTTAGGTGAATTGAAATCATCATATATTATAAATTGAATATAAACGTAGTTATGGTATTAACTTTGTGTGTGATTATATCCAATGGTGCTTTGCAGTGATTCATTTTTTGTTCCTCAATGAACTTTTCCAAACCCTGCGTCCAATAAAAACATAATTAATCCTTTAATAATTGTTGAGAGATCGACGCCATTATATTTAGTTCTTATAGAGAAACTAAATTAATTACCCTTGAATAATATCTGTCATGTCTTGATAGTCTATTTGCGGTTTTCTCAAGGAGTCTAAGATTTTCAATCTACTATTGGCCATATCGATGACCATCAGTATCCAGTGATTGCTACATAGACATAATTTATTAGGTACCTATAAGGAAATAATCAATTGAACAAATGATCTCCCATGTCATCAATATTTTAATTATTAAACACTTACTTGAAGTTATAGGGGAAGAGTTTGTCCTTCTTGTTGTGTTGGTTCACTAAGAACACCATAAGATTCTTCCTTGTTCAGGCTTATAATCACGCAGAGGGTTAGGGTGTTTGTATACGACACATGGATCAACAAAACCAACATTATTATCATTTCTCTTTTTTAGTTCTGCCATATGATATATGCATATATCAAAATATATAGTGTGAGGATAATATATATAAATATGTATATATGCACAGACTCTAATAATCACACACTTAGAGCATCTCCAAGGGTTTTGCATTTGAGTAATTTGCCAAAAATCTCCAAAAGAGGTATCCAACGGTTTTGCATTTGGAGTTTGCAATTTGGGCAACTTGGCAAATGAGGGAGCAAACTTGGCAAAAATGCCAAGTTGTGGACAACTTTGCAAACCCGATCGCGCGA
>Ga0182004_10001101_pt1 | contig 19039 bp, 9 predicted proteins | sample Sormic07211540_1_FD_120479 | JGI IMG/M metagenome (GOLD analysis project Ga0182004, IMG submission 120479) | Endophyte microbial communities from Sorghum bicolor roots, Mead, Nebraska, USA - 072115-40_1 MetaG | ecosystem: Host-associated > Plants > Roots > Unclassified | place: USA: Nebraska...
AGTGAAAAACAATTTATTTAACAATTACAACAAAAATTATATTATTAATATTTTAAAATAAGAACATGACCATATTAAAGTAAAAAATATCCTATAATATCTATAATAGAACTTAACATGATTAGTGTATACATAGTAGTAATGATTTGTGTATACTAGTTTTTAGCGGACACACACTTAGCATCGTTTAAAAAAATTCAAACATAAGAAGATGATGATTGGAGAGATGGCAACATGAAATAATTAAAATAGACATATGTCCAATATAAAATTACATATGGCGGTGAGAAACATAGGAGGATGAAGCTAGCAACCTTTCAAATAAATCGACGACGGCGTAGAAGCGTTGAAATGGATCGATCGCGGGAGATGAGAGCAATAACAAGGAAGAACAATGGAAGAACAAGCAAGAACAAAGGACCTCGGGCTCGGACAGGGAGAGGAAGAAGGGAGGAGGGAGATTCAATTTATAGCGGAGAGGGTTTAGTCCCGGTTGGTGTTGCCAACCGGGACTAAACAACTACCTTTAGCCCCGGTTGGTGCCAAAGACCGGGACAAAAGGTTTAGTCCCGGTTAGTGGCACAAACCGGGACTAAAGGTAGGTCTTTAGTCCCGGTTGGTAACACACGGGGACTAAAGGTCCCTTCCCGACAGCGCCTGACACCGGAGCCGTTGGGGAGGCACTGTTAGTCTCGGTTGGCTTTACCAACCGGGACTAAAGATCTCTTTTGTCGTGGGCGCCAAAAATACTGGGACTAAAGGTCATTTAACACATTGACGAAAAGGTCTGTTCTCTAGTAGTGCCGCTAACTAGAGCTACAAGCAGGAGGGGGGAGAGCTAAAAATGACAAGTTTTCTCAACTCCCTCTCACTCTCATGGTCCTACTCGCCCGAGGAGGCCGGCTTGGTGATGGTGTGGCCTGTCGACCATCACGCCATGGTGCAGCTTGAATGTTCGATAAAATGCCAATAAGAAGAAAACATGAAAGGGTTGGAGGTAAGGTTTACTTGTTCTTAGATCAAGGGTAACCGCAGCCATTTGTACAGCCAAGCAATGTTTGCTCGGTCCACCTTATTTTGGTTCTGGAAAACAAACACATTAAAGTGTGTTTGATTTCTTGCCCCTGCATGGCACTACCAGCTGGCCTGGCCGGCTCCCAAGTGCAAGCTTCCTTGTTTGATTTCTTGCTCCTATTGAGCTAGGCCAAGTTGGGATCATGTTTGACAGAATGTATAGATAGATAAGATCACCTTGCATCCAGAGTATTGTGGCGTTACCCCTCCTTTTCTATTGTTGGCATTCCGTCGAGCACTTGATAGGCGCTGACTGGAACGTGTTGCTCATGGATCTACTTGTGTTACCGTAGCACTACTAGCGCGCAGCCTCGCCTGGTCGACCGCGCCACTACGCACGCCATAGGTGGAGACAGGGGCTGCTACTTTAGCAAGAAGCGCAAGGCCCATCCGGTGGCCAGAGCCTCGGCCTTCCTGCGTAGACGATTGGGTGGTGAAGAAGGTGAAGAAGAAGCAGGATGACCGTGTGAACAACCGGATGACCATACGGAGGACCTCAGCAGCAACGTGTCGCTCTCGCTTGCCACTGACGGGTGCTTTGAGGCAGCATCAGAGTCGTGGTCGTGACTAGTAGTAAGTGGGGAGGAAGCCGACCAAGAGGAGCCGGGGAGGAAGCTGCCCAGGATTGGTCGCTGGGGAGGAAGCCGGCTAGGAGGCGCCCAGTCTCCGCGGATATAGGGCCAGCATGGCGCCCTGGCATCGCCGTGGCCTTTTCGTACAACGTTTGGTGCGACCGGCTCAGTGGAAGAAAGGGAGTGGTGGGTGAAAGAAAGGGGACTCGAAGGTGACTCGAACACGTTGTTGAGCGTGTAGCCAGCTGGACCGAGTAAAAACAAAACTTGATTTTGTTTCGTGAGAACCAGGTGAAAAGAGTGAGTTTTATATTCAACGAGTCGAGCTCACTGATAGGCCGAGAAAATCAAACACGTGGAACTGTAGCCCGAGAGCATGGACACGCCCTATCAGCCCAACCCAAGCTTCGGCTTCCTTGGGTCAAAAATTAGTTGTTTGCTTCGCTGAAGAAGGGTTGAGGCCTAGCTAACATGGGCAGCCATACGCGCGGAGCCTAACCAAGATGGGATCCCCGAATCGATGATTCTCCTAGAAGCAGGGCAGAGCCAGCCGTGTGCTCCCTTCTCGTCACCACCTGGTCTTCACTATGTCACTTCGCCTGCTCAGCTGCTCCTCCTCCTTTGCCACTCGCGGTTGCAGATCCTGCTCGTGCCTTGCTCCTCCTCCTTCCCCGGCTCGTCCACCCCACCGGTGGTGGTCCCTTACTCGTCCCCGCCACTCGCCGCTATAGATCCGGCCATGGCGACAAAGGGGGAAGCTCGGGGCTATGGCCACTATGGAGGCCTCAGTAGAGCACCTCCTCCTTCGTTGTAGATCTGGCGGCCCTCCCTGTTGGCCACCCCTATGCACACACACGCCATGGTTGCGGCTCTTTAGGCACAACGTCTCTTCTTGACAACCTCCACCTCCTCTTCCCCGCTCACCACACGGCCGTCGCGCCAGACCACCAACGCCCCTATCGTGCCTCCGAAGTCTAGCCAACAAACGCGTCGTCGTCTAGCCCAGCGGAAGGCGGCCTTGGCCACCATGTCGTCGTCATCGTTGTGGTGCTCTGTGGCCGGTGAAGCAACAAGGTGTGCCTCGTTGTTTTGGGTCGTCATCTTGTCTTCTTGATCTTGGACGGTGGCTGGCTGCAACGGAGAAGTTGCTCGCTAAGGTGCTAACATGGTGGCAGCGGACGGCACCGTGGAAGAGCACGACTCCATGCACCACACCTGTTCGATGGAATGTTGCAAAGGAGGTGAACATACCATCTTCAGAGGGTGAGTGTATTCAAGCCAAACCAGCTAACCAAACATACTCAAACTTAGCTATGCTTAAGCAATTCCTCCAACCAAACAAATGAGTATTGACTTATATGAAGCAGGTTAAGTCTAGCCTAGCTTAAAAACTAGCCAGACTTAGAAATGAATGGCAACCAGACACACTATATGAGTCCAAATCAAACATGCGCTAAGTTACACCATTGCAGCTAGGCCCAAGCTGGTCTTAGCCTAGCCAGCCGGCCTAGCTGGGCAGATCGAAGGCCTGGCTTTCTTCTAATCTGGCTAGGAAGTAAATCAGGCTAACCTAAGACTGTCTCCAGCAAGTCAAGATGGATTTGTTTAGTTGCCAACACTATCTGAGCCTGGTTAATAACTACTCCCTCTATTCTTGAAAGCTTTAACTTCTAAAGTTGTCTTAAGTCAAACTTTTAAAACTTGATCGTATTTTTAGAAAAAAAAATGTTAAGACTTATAGTACCAAAGTAATATCATTAGATATATAGATACTTATTTTATGTCATAGACATTGATGTTTTTTTTTATGAAGTTGGTAAAATTTAAAAAAAGTTTGGCTCATACAAATTCTAGGAGTTAAAACTATCGGGGATAGAGGGAGTAGTTTGTTTGGTTGGCTGGTTTAACTTAGATAGAGTCACTTCTAGATAGAGTCACCTCTTCTTTAGGCAGGTAACTTCATTATCTTTGAAGCAATTTGTCGAACACCGTTTAGACCAGCAGAGGGAGCAACCCATGGACGATCGAACCCGATACCGACGTGCCTGGTAAACAGCAGCACGAACAAGCCGAGAAACAAAATAAACAAAATCAATTTAATTCATAAAAATAGAAGAATGGTTTCGTTTCTAGATCAATTACAATCTCCCCCTTTTTTCTCCCTTCCATTTCCAAATCGATCGATACCTTTGGTAGTAGCGCAAGTGAACCATCGATATCTTTGGCAGCAGCGCAGGTAAACTAGAAGAGGACGAAGGAGGCGAGCTAACCGGCTGGTCCCTAGAGGTTGCCGTGCCCCCTCCTGTGGATCTGCCGAGAGGTGGCTAGGGGAGTCGACCCGGAGGGCTGCATCACAGGAGCGGCGCACCACCTGAGGGCCAGGCCTAGCCGCCGGGGAGAGGAAGCTGCGGTGTCGAAAGCTCCCGGGACTCGGGGGCGCGAGGGCTGGCGGTGAGCACTCACGACAGCAGCACGGCGCACGGAGGGCGCAAGTGTGCAGGCCATGGTGGCCGTCGCCAGTCATGCACCAGCGTCACCGAGGTATCTTCGTCCAGAGTTGGCCATTGCCCATTGATGTCGTCGTTGCTCAGGACGAGTTGAAGGGGAGGACGAAGCAAAGGGACGATGCGGACTACGGGGAGGCTCGATGGGGACAAAGGGGAAGGGATTTTACATATTTACTATTATAATAAATGACACTTATCAAAATCTCACTTTTATAATGACACTTACTCCTTTCATCTCACAAATAAATGCATTTCTTTGATTATGATTCATGTTTGACTATTCGTTTTATTTAAATTTTTTTGTATAAATAATAAAATAAATAAATCATCGTAACAATATATCTAACGATAAAATAAGTCATGAAAAAATAAATAATATTTATTAAATTTTTTTGAATAAAATAAACGGTCAAACATAAATTATAGAAGTCAAAGAAATACAATTATTTATGGGACGATGATACAATTATTTATGGAACGGTGGGAGTACATTTTTAATATTTTAAAATCGTACGTCTTTCATTTTTACCACATTTGTCTATATGGCATTGCTAGATCGGACTGATACGCTCAAACATAGTCAGCACGGACATACAAAATGTCCTTGCTGCCATTGCCTTGCTCCTTTCTCTCCCTCTCCGACAACTGAGTTCCGCCACTCTTGTCACTGCTAAGATAGACCTCATAGGAACGACGGGTACATGAGCCCCGAGCGCATCAACACCGACCTCAACAGCGACACCTACTATGGGTACACCGGCAACATTTGGAGCTTCGGCATCAGCATCCACGAGTTCTACCTGGGGCTGCTTCTCGCTAGGCGAGAACCTGGGCAAGCAGGGCGACTGGGCCACGCTCATGTGCGCCATCTGCTACTCCGACTCTCCGCAGGTACCGCGTAACGCGTCAGCCGACGCGGTTGGTGCGCCGCCGCTCGTGAGCGCCAGAACACGGGCGAAGCGGCCCGCTGCGAGGTGCGCCAGCAGCGTGGCAAGCGCCATCGGGCATCAGGGTGCGTACTGATTCGGGGCTCCTTCCTCGCGCACACGGGGGATTGGATGCGGCGTGGCCTACTTCGATTTAGTCATTTAGGAGAGCAGAGGCGGGGTATAGTGGATCGAGCGCAGTAGAGCCTGCCCCCATCAATTTTGATCAGAAGGATTTGTCCCTTGCTAGTTCACTTAAGACTCTCTCAAAAATACTTCACAAAATTTCCTGTAAAAAAACAAAAACACTAAACAAAAATCCACAAATTCCGACCGATTCAATTGATTGATTGCTTCCGGTCGTGATCCAACTGGGCCGACGGGTGGATTGATCTCTCACCTTTGGATTGGTTGCCTCATTGGTTGACCGAAGGTGGAAGACACTGCTGACAAGTGAGGCCCGCCTGATGGTGATAGGAGTGGCGGGACCCAGCTGTCGAAGAGGGAAAGGGAGAAGCAAAACAGGGGGCAGCAAGGACATTTCGCGTGCTTGTGCTGACTGTGCTTGAGCGTGTCAGCTTGACATGGCATGCCACGTAGGTAAATGTGGTAAAAGTGAAAGACATACAATTTAAAACTGCTGAAGATGTAAGTGTTATTATAAGAATGAGATTCCGATAAATATCATCTCTTATAATGATAAATATGTAAAATTCCTTGGGGACGAGAGGAGGTCGATCTGCTTGTGCTTCGCCCTCGAGCATGGCTGGAGTGTGGAGGACGGGAGGTGACAGGAACCAGTCTTGCGTCTAGCCAAGCCTGGTCACGAGAAAACGTGATGACAATCCGTTTCTTGCTAGACAGGCTAAGAAATGGTTTAGAACAGTTTTAGACCTAGAACTATTTGATATTTTGCAATGTTTTAAACAGCGGGCTATAGAAAATAGCGTCTTTCTGTCCCAGACGCTATTTGCACTATAACGAACGCTATAGCGGCGCTATAGCCCTGCTATAGCCGTTGTTGTACAGAACAGCGTGCTGTAGCTATCCACGCTATAGCGCGCTATTTATTTGGAAAGAGACAAAATATATAATAGACAGCAACAAGTTCAAACAACAATCATATTTCACAATCACAAATCACAAATCATAGGTGTTTCACAGTTTAAATGGTTAATACATAACTGACTCATAAGCATAATCCATGACTGCATAGTGCATAACCACAAGTGCATAAGCACAGCACAACAAATAAGTGCATGACAACATGATCACAGTTAAACAACAATAGCGCGCAAATAGCGGCGTTATGGCGCTATTTCAGTTTAGCGGCGCTATAGCGCGCTATAGCGCTGATAGCATAAAAATGAGGTATAGCTTTGCATCGACTTATTCTGGCCGCTATAGCGACGCTATAGCGCGAAAATAACGCGCTATTTAAAACATTGATATTTTGTACTAATATGAAAATATTTCAGGCCGGTTTAGACCAAAAATGTCTAACCGAAACGCTGAAGGGAGTGATGGGTGGCTGAGTTGGGCTTGGCTAAAGGGTGGAACCAAACAACTCTATGGGTTGTGCTAACCTATTCTCAAATAAATATTATTAGATTTATTGTAGATCATATTTTCTCACGTATATTTATTTGGAATCATATTATTAATACTATTTTTTATAAACATAATCACCTATTCTCAAATCATGGGCGACACATAGGCCTTGTTTACTTGCAAAAATTTTTGCAAAATGTGAACTGCACTTTCGTTTGTATTTGACAAATATTGTCCAATTATAGGCTAACTAGACTCAAAAGATTCGTCTCGCAAATTACATACAAACTGTGTAATTAGTTATTTTTTTAATCTATATTTAATGCTCTATACATATCCTGTAAAATTCAATGTGACGGAGAATCTGAAATATTTTGTAAAATATTTGAGGAAGTAAACAAGGCCATAACATGGACCATAGGGCCATGTTGTGCCAGGCCTTGTCATGGCTCATTAGAATACTCATTAGGCCCGGTAGCGGGCTGTCGTCGGGCTCAGTCTGGCCTAATAAACTTTCCTCGTGGAAAATGAAAAATCATCGGATCTTGATCATGTTTTCCTGAGACAATCATATAATTACGTAGTATGACCAACGGTGTTTTACATTTTGAGAGGACTGACCAGCGATTTCAGTTGATGTGGATCTTAATTTATATAATTAGGTGAATTCCCGCGCGTTTCTGTGGAATTTTTTTAAAAATAAATCGTTATATAGATAGCATTACTATTTGATATTCAGTATATTATATATACATATATATGAATTTGATTTGCATGTTATTTTATTCTATTAGATTTGGTAAACAGTCGCTAAACTAATAGAAAAAATATTTGAGTATATTATAGAGGAATAGGTGATAAAACAAATAGCATATCTAGATAAATTGTATGTTGATAGATTAAATATTTAAAGACGATATAGATGACATAGATTTTTTTTTTGTAATTAATATGGGATGATATAGACTTAGTGAAGAATGATGTAGACACCTTGCACGAAGAGATATTATATTTAGTGGGTCACTTAGTGAGAAATGATGTAGATATACAGAAACAATCTAGTAGGTCCTGTGTCTAAGTCCTCTATTTCTAACAAATATGAGTATATGATTACATTATGTAGATTTAGCTTTATAAAAGTATATGATTACATCACATAGGTCTCGCATCCAAGTCCTCTGTTTCTAACAGGCTGTTAAAACTCCCGCACCTTAGGCGCCATTTGCATCTTTGGAATTAAATTTATTTTAATAATTATAATTTAGAAACATACTAATTAAGCTAATGTAATTATATATAGAATATATTTATATATTATTATTATCAAACACATAAAAAGATATTTATATATTACGTTTCTAGCGTAGAGAAGCAAGTTAAAAAATTTCTATAAGTTGTAGAGTAGAAATATAATATAGTGATCTATATAATTAATTTCCATCAGCCACCTTATGATTTAAGAGAGACTTATGTGTGAACTTGGAAAGGTTGCGGAATGATAAATTATATGCCAAATAGCCTAATTCATTAAGTAGATTCTAATTCTTCTAAAACAAAATAATCCAAACGGCCTAAAATGGTTCATTAATAATTAATTGTTGCAATCTTTCATATGCACTGTTATCTCCAGGCTTTCAATGAGGTTCCTGGAAAAAAAAGACACATTGATACGTTGGAAGTTGTACTTTTATGCCTTGCTATTGAAATTTACATTCGAGCATCATTGCTTCGGTGAATGACAGATATAAATATTGGATCCATTGACTATGTTCAAGAAATACTTGTTGAAGAATGAATGACCCTAGCTAGCATAAGACTATTGGGATTTTGGTGATGCATAACATAGTCAATGGATCCAATATTATTTCAAACTGTCTCCATTTTAAAGTATAAGACGTTTTGTTTTTTCTAAATGTACTTTTTTACTACATATCTGAATATAGTGTATATCCATATATCGTGTGCAGTGACCCTACTGCATAACGCGTAAACATACGTGATAAAATGATCAATGAGATATTTTTTTCTTGGATTTTTTTGTTTTCTGATTTTTAGTCATTTGACTTTTTAGAAGGAACTAGAGGGGGCTTACATCCTACTGAAATTTATTTAAAGGGTAAACACAATACAAAACAGCAGAAAAAATGAAGAACAAGGAAGGAGGTTCAGTAGACCCAGAAAGAGATAAAAAAAGATAAGGTCAATTATAATCTTTGCACTAGCCATGAACTAATGCCTGAGAGATATTTCTTCTAGGCATGTACTCTCTCTATCTCAAATTATAAGACGTTTGACTTTTTTGGCCTCAAGTTTGATCACTCGTTTTATTCAAAAAAATTATGCAAATATAGTCAAATTTAAGTCATCTTTTAAGAACTTTTATTAATAAACCAAGCCATGACAAAAAAATAATATTTTACATAACTTTTTTAATAAGACGAGTGGTCAAACTTGATGTTAAAAAAGTTGAACGTCTTATAATTTAGGATGGATTGAGTAGTATAACTAGGTCGAGGGTCAGTGGCGTAGCTAGGATTCGGTGCAAGGGTGGTCCATCTAAATGTAATAAGCCAAATAGTAGTGTTCTAAATGCAATCTTCACTGTAGTATAGAACACTTATACTGTAGTTTCAACATTAATTCAATTTCTATGGTGGTCCATGGCACAACGTGCCACCATGCTAGCTCCGCCTATGTCGAGGGTGTTCTTGAAAAAGAACTTGCACCTTTCACTTGTTGCATTGCTTCCTCGTTTCTGAAGATGATGTTGTTTCTCAAGTCCAGATACTCCAGCACAAAAGGATAACGACCTCCATGAAGAAATAGGGACGTAAACTGAGATTTGAACTCTTCTAAAATCTCAAAGGGGTCTTGGAGTTGGGGTACATTCAGATTCAGCCCAATGAAGCTCTAGCAGACTTTTGCAAAGTCACACTGTAAAAAGAGATGAACCACTGTCTCTTCTACAGATTCGCTGCAAAGGATGCAGTTATAGACTATATGTGCATATTCTTTCTTCTCAATATGTTTTTGGTGCTAAGGCTGTCATGGACCAGGTGCCGGAAGAACACCTTGCGCTTGTGCGCATGATTTCCAAATCCACTTGAAGAAGGATAGACCTGTCGTGAACCAGTAAGCTGCCTGTAAGCTCTGCTAGAGGAATGCTCAGCCCTCCCACAAATGTAAGTCCAAATGTCATCAGAGGCTGCCGAGGTGAAACCATGCATGATCTCTTGTAGCTCCAAAAGCTGATCATAGGCTTCAACCGACAGAGGGAGGTTGTAGGTGGCAATGGAGGGATTCAGCTTAGCAGAGGCCAATGCCAAGTTTAGCTTTTTGGAGGAGTAGAGTACTGGGAACACTGCCCAAGCCAGAGATCGTCCCCTGAATAAGCAAGAAGTAGCACTTTGAACAGAAACCTCAGCTCTGAAAAGTCATGGGTGAGACTACGGATTATAAGAAAATAAGACTGCAGCTCTGAAAAGTCATGGGTGAGACTACGGCTTATAAGACAATAAGGCCTTGTTTATTTCACCCAAAAACCAAAAACCTTTCAAGATTTCGTGTCACATCAAATCTTGCGGTATATACATAGTCCATAGATAAAAACAAAAATTAATTGTACAGTTTGCCTGTAAATCACGAGATGAATCTTTTGAGTCTAGTTAGTCCATAATTAGACAATATTTGTCAAATAAAAAAAATGCTATATTACCTAAATCCAAAATATTTTCAGAACTAAAGCCTAAGCGAACGGAACTGTTCCGTTCGCTTAGGCCTTAGTTCTGAAAATATTTTAGATTTAGGTAATATAGCATTTTTTTTATTTGACAAATATTGTCTAATTATGGACTAACTAGACTTAAAAGATTCATCTCGTGATTTACAGGCAAACTGTACAATTAATTTTTGTTTTTGTCTATAGACTATACATATACCACAAGATTTAATGTGACACGAAATCTTGAAAGGTTTTTGGGTGAAATAAACAAGGCCTTATTGTCGTATACTCCCTCCATCCCAAAAAGAGTGACGTTTTTGACTTTTAGAAATCGTGTTTGACCGTTCGTCTTATTCAAAAATTTTATATAAATTACAAAATAAATAAATTATTAGTAAAGTATCTCTAATGATAAAATAGGTTTTAACAAAATATATAATATTTACATAAAAATTTTGAATAAGACGGATGATCAAATAAGATGTCTCAAATTCTAAAACGACACTCTTTTTGAACCGAGGGAGTAAGCCGTAGTCTCACCCATGACTTTTCAGAACGTCTATGATTGGTTCGAGCTATTACTTTGGCCTTGTTTATTTCCCAAAAAATTTTGCAAAATTTTTCAGATTTCCCGTCACATCGAATCTTTAGACACATGTATGAAGTATTAAATATAGATAAAAATAAAAACTAATTACACAGTTTGGTCGAAATTGACGAGACGAATCTTTTAAGCCTAGTTAGTCCATAATTGGACAATATTTGTCAAATACAAACGAAAAAGCTACAGTGTCGATTTTGCAAAATATTTTAGAACTAAACAAGGCCTACGAGGTAGTTGGAGTATCGTAACAAGGCACCTATGCAGTAGCCAGTCGACTGAAAGCGATGACTCATAACCATGCCACGAACCCTTCTCCTTCCGATTAATTTCCTTGATCTAATAAATGTGTCCCTGTTCTTGGTCTTACCCTCTAGATAGCGCTGGCTCAGGAAAATTTGAAGAATTTAGGCTTTGCTTAGTTCATCTCAAAAACTAAAAACTTTTTAAGATTCCTCGTCACATTAAATCTTATGGCACATACATGAAGTATTAAATATAAATAAAAAAATAAAAACTAATTACACAGTTTGTCTATAAATCGCGAGGCGAATCTTTTAAGCCTAATTACTTTATAATTAGATAATGTTTGTCAAATAAAAACAAAAGTGCTACCATGTCAAAATCCTAAAAATTTGTGAATCTAAACAAGGCCTACGATGACAGCCTTGAACTGAGGTTAGGTTCCAAGATAATATCTAGTATGACCAATCAACTTGTTTGTAGAACACTCTAACCTCTTCTTCTATCGTAACTCCATTCATCTGAAATTCTTGAGAACAATGGCCGAAATAGTAGGATCTGCTGTGGCGAGTGAGGCAGTGAGCAGAGTAGTATCATCTTTTCTCTCCGGCGACAAAGCCAGCCAGCAGGAGAGCGTGGAGGACAAAGCCGAGAGACTGGAGATGGCGGTGCTCAAGATCCGCAGCATTGTTGCCGTCTCGGAAGATCTCCATATCTCCCACCTCCCGTTGCTGCAGTGGAAGGCCAAGCTAAAGCGTGTCGCTGAGGAAGGCGATGATCTACTGCAGCATGTGCACAAGAAGCAAACCTTACAGTGCAATCGCATCAGCGACAGTTCGACAGGTAACTCGATCTCTCAGTATTTGATCCGAGCGGCCAAACGCTTTGTTCCCTATTGCCGCAAAGAAGATGAATTGATGAGTGACAACATGCTGCGGAGGTTCGAGAGGCTCGCTGATGGTGCGGACAGCTTCTTCAGGCTGGTAGAGGCTGGCGGCCACCCAAAGAAGCCAGTGTTTTTGCTGTGGCTAACCAGGGCGTTGCTTGCCGGTGATTCGATGGAGTTCTTGATCCAGACAAAAACTGGCAGTGACCATATTATGCTGTGGCCATGGCTGGACGACCACCCGGATGCTAAGAGTAGTGGAAGTGGATTGAAGGCATGTCTCTTTGTGTCGCGTGAAGATGAAGTTATGTGGCAAAGAGGATTCAAGATGTGTGTTTTGCTCCGTCTGTCTGAGGCATCCGACATACTGGCTATTGCTATGAGCTGCTTGGAGCTCTTGCCGCCTCAATTTGATGCTGCACGCGTAGCCATCAGTGGACTGTTAACTGAAACGATAGGGCAGAGTGGTGACTATTCCAATCTTTCAGAAAGTTCAGAATGGTGCTGTCGACAGATTGAGAGGTATCACCGTAATGATTGTGAGTCATCTATGGGTGATGATAAGCATAGAGGTAATGGGATGCTATTACTGTCTCATCCTCCAGTGCTTCGATTCACTGCAATTTGTTATACCTCACCATGCATCGACAGGAAGGGCGGCCTTCCTCCTCTAGAGTTGGAGTGCCATGTGTCCCATTATCTCTTGCCTGAGAAGCATTCCAGCCAGTATGAGCTCGTTGAGCAAGATGTTGTCAAGAAGCTGCTGCCCAATGTTACTGATGGTTTCTACGATGATGAGAGACAACCGTTGAGTTACCAAAGGCAGATCTGGAGCCCACAAAGCTCCATGTATTGCGCGGTTGCTCCAGCCTTTACGCAGCCATTGACGGCGTTGCAAGTGTACCAGATGAAATGTTCTGGCACCCGTAGCAGGAGGAAGAGAACGGCCAAAACAAAATCTCAATCCGTCTCAAAGTTCCAAAAGATTGCAAAAGCGTAACTCGTGTCATAGCAGTTCAGCATTAAGGACAATGATGTACTGTACAATGAGGCTGCATGATTGTATTAATTTTCTTTTTTTTTGGTTTCGATTGATGTCAGATATCAAATATTGGTGACCATCCCTAATTTCCTCTGTCAGTGTCACTATAACAACAATTCGAAAACCGCGTGATCCTACAAATGTTCAGAGGTGGACATCTTGATGTCCCTGCAAATTAAGGAATATATATAAGGGTTTGCCAGATGAACTTGCAAAACCGCAGCCTTGAGTTGCAACCAGTTCCAGAATGAGTGAATGCCACATTCTTTTTTTTTTAGAGTTTTAGGGCAGTGAGTCTAAGCATTAAGCAAAGACAGCATAATTCAGTTACAGCATTCAGGTGGGACTCACCCGTCCAAAAATCTCAGATTAAAAACTTCAACATTAGAACCCAGCAAAAGTCAAACTCTTAACATAACTCTTCCAGACTCGACAGGCTAAACCGTCTACACTTTGAATCAGCTCTCTCCTCCGTCAGACTTCTAGAAATCTTCCAACTCACTTCTTCAGGAACCTCCTTCTATTCCCAGTTTTGAGCTTGTTGAAGCATGTACCTTTCCCATTTATCTTCAGCCTTGTTCAGCTAGAAATCCTTACTGGTCTTGTAGCCAAGTATTTCAGCTTCTCCAACCTTGCCGTAAACTCCACCTTCTTCTTTCGTGGGCAAAGAATAGACCAATTCTGAATCATGGTTGATTACTAAAACTTCTCTTGTAGGCAAAGACTAGACCAATTCTGAATCATGGTTGCTATTCTCAAAAGCAGAAACCTCATGTCTTTCCAGACTCCCTGAAACAAATACTGTACTATTTCTTAGTTTCCAAAGCCCCCACAGAGCTGCAGCACAAAAGGAACTACAAACTAAAAAATTATTATCACTAACCCAAAGCTGTCCAGTTGACAAAAAATAAACACCTAGAGTTCTATCAAAGACCTCTGAAAGGTAAAGCTACAATTGTCAGGTTGTCTCTAGTTAAAACTTTATTCTTAGACATGAGGCAAAGACAGAATTGAACCAAGGAGGTATTTTTAGACTTCAAACAGCAGGGATATGCACAGGGAGGATACCTCTGAAGTTAATGATCTTATTGAGATTGTGATGAATAAATAACATTGAAGCTAAAATTCCAAATCAAAGCATCCTCATCCTCAGTAAAAGTAATAGTTGAGCCCATTTGAACTACTTCTAACCACATATTCTTCAATCTATCATCAACACATCTTCTAAAGGTGCATTTCAGATTATAACCATCCCACAGATCATAAACTGTTTTAGACTTTTCCTGTACAATGACATAAATCTCCCAAAACTGAATGGCAAGGCTAGAAGTACCAAGCCAATGATCACTCTGTGATGTTGCCTGAAGATGACTGCCCTGTACTCCTATGTACTAGCTAGAGATCATACCAATATATTTTTTTTGATAAGCAGCATACCAATAATCTGTACGACATATCCATTACTAGCAGATCTGTGTTTCATTGTAGGAGTAGAGTAGTAGACGACTAGAGAGGAGTCGAGGAACGATCAACTAGACTAGCAGAGGACTAAGCAGACTGGTGTAGGGCTACAGGCAAGCAGCCACCGCAGAGGTGACCTGAATTTTCTGGCAGCAGCCAGCGCTCAGCTTTCTCCCTACATGAGCAACTAGCTAGTATTAGGTAATTTGACTGCAAAGAGAGATGGTCATCACAATCATCAAGTGCAAGATTACCTGAATATTTAGGAAACAGTTGCGCTTGTTGTGCATTTGGTCGTCACCAGTCCACCATGATTCCATGAATTTAGTCGACGTTGCCGTGGATTTGGTTGGTCAGCCATCGCCGGTGGGTTTGCTCCATGACTCCAGGTAGCCCGAGGGCAATTCTTGTGCTAGACGGCTATACCGCCTTCAGATACTCTCGTATCCCATGAAAAGAAATGAACTAACAAAAATTCTACGAAAAAGATTAAAAATATAGATGGACAGTGTCTACCATCATGCAAAAGTTGAGTTGCAAATAAAATTTGGCCGAATTTTTTTTAGAAAAATGACACTGTAGCACTTTCGTTTTTATTTAACAAACATTATCCAATTATGGAGTAACTAGGCTTAAAAGATTCGTCTCGCGATTTACAGACAAACTGTGTAATTAGTTTTTTATTTTCATATATATATTTAATGTTCCATGCATGTGCCGTAAGATTCGATGTGACGGAAAATCTTGAAAAGTTTAGGATTTTGGGGTGAACTAAACAAGGCTTTGTACAAGGAGAAATCGACCTGTGAATAGTGCAGGTTGCAATTTTTCATCTTAGACCCGCAACATGCTATTATTCATAGGCTAATTTCTCTTTTTTTTATTTCTTTGGACTCAAAATTTTTATTTAGAAAGGACGGTAAAAAGTTTGTCATATAATTTATTAGATGATAGTAAAAGAACAAAGGTGCTATATAAACTTTACAAACAGTCCATGAGACGATGACCCCTCTAGTTTTATTGTTCAACTATTATCAGACGATGTAACTATCTTCAATCAATAAAGCTTGCCTCAGGGCTTTTATCAAAAAAAACTTTACAAACAGTTAGTCAAATCCAGAGACCAACAACTTAACCTGAAGAAAAAAAAAGAAAAAAGAAACATGACAAAACAACAACCAAGAAAAGAGAATGTAACACCCCAGGCTCGGCATATGGTTTAGGCCCACTATGATGAGTGGATCCTACCTACGTAGCAATTTGCTTGTGTTTCCATCCTCGTCACGCGCAAGATTACTATGTGTCCTTGGTCAAATCTGAAGAAAAGCAACTTAACCTAAAGAAAAAAAAGAACGTAACAAAATGACAACCGAGAAAAGAGAATGTAACACCTTAGGCCAGGCACATGGTTTAGGCTCACTCAGCCGAGGAGTGGACCCACCAACGTAGCAATCTACCCGCATTTTTGTCCTCACTTCAAATAAAATGATTGGTCTGACTATCTAAGGTGGTCTGGTTATAGCCTGACCCAACCGTAATTTGGCCCATGGGCTGGATCTCACATCCACCCACCCTTAATGAATTCAAGGTTCTCGTCGAGCTATCCAACCAACTTATTATCCATACAGGACAAATGCTTATCTAACCATACATGACAAATGTTTAGGATCAACGAGCCATGCACAACCTGTCCAGGCTTCCAGATCATACAAAGCGTGAAATCGCAAGAGTTAGCTCTAAATATCATTCGTAATGCTCTAACCAGGAAGACGCCTAAGGCCCACTCTACACGTTGAATGAGCACATCTGCTAACTAACTGTTGTGTACTTTTGTCCTCATTTCGTACAAAAGAGTCAATCCAGAGTTAACAACCTCCTAGGTCTAGGCTTTTAAGTTGATCTAGCTTTCCTTCTATTTTCAGTGTGAGACTAAACTAGAAATATTACCTCATTGCTATAGTGTTGTGAATTTGGTCCGGCCCAACTAGCCCAATGGACTAGGTCTCACAGAGAATGGGCTTGAGTTGACCATAGACGATTGCTGCAACCCCGACTATGAAACTACTGGATTTTTGTTGAGGATTGCGTTGGGGCCATAGCCAAGTGATATTGAAGGATGTTATCCTTGCACAATGCAGCAATTTCATTTGGTTTTAGAACTTTGCTAAAAAATTAGGTTTAGAACTTTCTTGTAATATAACTTTGATATAAAGTTCACCTTCACCGAATTTATCCAAAAAGTTATGAAATTTTGTATGCAAGGCCTACTTTTAGAGGCAGGTCATGTTACAAATTGTGGCTGAGAATCAATCTCTAGTTGCGCTTGGTGTTTCTAATCACACCTAAAAATATATATATATTTCTATCGGTAGACCATAATGCAAACCGTAATGGTGGATATTTCAAGAATGGCTAGTAATATCAACCGCCTTTAAAAATCAATTTTTAGAGCCAGATTATCTCAAGAACCATTCTTAGAGAAGATTTTTCTTACCAACCATGACTATTAAAAAAAGGCATCAGTAAAAGTAGTAGTGGTAGGTCATCTCGAGATATAGCCTGAGTGAGAAGACATATTCATCCCTATCTAGTCGTTGTTCCAATTAAAATCTTTATATTTACCTAATACTAAAGAAGTAAAATTTCTAAACTACTTTTTTTGTTCAGCCTTGTCAATGACCAACTTGGTCTAGAAAGGCGGTCTCACGGTGCAAACAGAGATTAGGAGTGTGGAAGATAATAGAAAGGAATGCAGGGTTCCAAATGTAAAGATACCAGAGAGAAAGAAAAGGTAGAAGGACCTTACTAATTTTTTTAAATAGATTGAGTTCTTGATGCAAAACATCCTAATAAAAATGGGGCCTCTCCTAGTGGGTTTCTTTTTCGACCTACTCCCCCTTTCCTAGTATACAAGTCGTTTTAGCGTTTGAAAGATGTCCCAGTATACAAGTCGTTTTAGATGTCAGTCCTACACCCGAGCAGCACTAGTCTAGAGCTTCATAGCCTGCAGCAACTCATAGTAGCCTGCAGCGAGCTCATTCAATGACTATCGATGAGGAGATTAGGAGAATAGACATTACTGGAATAGAGGTACATTGGTATTTTTGCTTCTATCTTGATAACTGTATTGTATGCTATGACAACTTTAATTTGGGGATGGAGGGAGTAGGTCAAATCCTTGCAGTTGGGTTGGCTTCATTGTGAGCTGAACCAAGCCCATGCAAACCTTTTTTTCCTTTTTCTCTTTTTCTATAAAAAAGAGATCTTGCTCAAATTCTACCTCTCACCCCTCAAATAAAGGTAAGACATGTCCTCTCCCAATCCACTATTTTATCATTAGAGATTGAATTTTCTTATTCTGCTGGAGAGAAGACCTTTAAATCCCTAAAACATATTTTGTATCTCCTCCAATAATAAGTTTTTGGAGTTCTCCATCTGCTGGAGATGCTCTTACATGCACATCGTACATGCATGGTGATGGTGTGTGTTTGCTTGCCTATGACTCCCACTACCAACTAAAAATGAGCAAGTAGCCCGAGGCCTAGAGGCCCGACATGAAGCCCGCTGATTTGCCCTGGCCCGAGAACAACACGGCCCAAACCCCACCCATGCACGTGCTGACCCAAAGCATGTAGCAGACCATGCTTGGGCTGTCCCCTCGGCCCGCTGGGCAACACAGTGGTAGTAGGCTGGTTCTAAGGAGCTATAAAAGCCCCTCGCAGCGATGCTCGACACCCTCCCAAACCCTAAATCCTCACCTGTCTCTCTACAACTGCTTGTGACACCCTCCACCTCCCAAACCCTAATCCCCACCCTTGCCTCACATCTTGCCGCCGACCACCTACCAGGCTGCAACTATTGTCATCCTGCACTTCGGCAACGTCTCCACCATCGGATCTTGAGATCTCCTCTTGTCTCCCCTCTCTCGTACTCTTCTTCCTCCCGCCCTCTCTCTGACCGCTCATTTGTCATCGTCTTTCGAGGAGTTGCTCTTGCCACCGACCACCGTGCTTCTTCATCTTCGCCTCTCCAGCGCCAGGCTCTGGCTATGTAGGTACATCACATGAACCCTAACCCTAGATCTTTCTCTATTCCATGAACCCTAACCCTTATCTCCCTGCCCCATCAATCTTGTCTTCTTGTAGGTCATCGATGATGTCTGGTGCGTCAAGCTTGTGTCGCATGATCCATTGTGGAACAGTGCCAAGAGGTGAAGAAGAAGGGGTTGGGTAGCTGAAAGCCCTAGTTTGGTTTTGGATAATTGATGAAACTCTAGTACTAACCTCCATACTAAGTGTGTGTAGACTTAATGAGGTTGGTAGATGCCAAGTAATGGAGCAAGAGATGATCATGGTGATGATGGTGATGACCACAAGATGATCAAGTGCTCAACTTGGAAAAGAAGAAAGAGAAAAACAAAACCCTATAGAGATCAAGGCAAAGGTATTGCTTAGG
>Ga0182004_10001102_pt1 | contig 19029 bp, 12 predicted proteins | sample Sormic07211540_1_FD_120479 | JGI IMG/M metagenome (GOLD analysis project Ga0182004, IMG submission 120479) | Endophyte microbial communities from Sorghum bicolor roots, Mead, Nebraska, USA - 072115-40_1 MetaG | ecosystem: Host-associated > Plants > Roots > Unclassified | place: USA: Nebraska...
CATCACCGCTTGTCTCATCCACATTATGGCATCACCGTCTTGGTCATCCGAGAGCCTCTGCCATCACCTTCCTCCAGAATCAATCGGTCATCACGTGTAATAAAGCAGCAAGATCCTTGTGTGATGCCTGCCAGCTTGGCAAACACACTCGCCTGTCGTTCAGTAATTCAGTTTCCACCACATCTGAACCTTTTGCTCTAATTCATTGTGATGTATGGACCTCTACAGTCCTTAGTACTTTGGGTTATAAATACTATTTGATCATTATTGATGATTTTAGTCATTATCATTGGTCCTTTCCGCTGCGTCAAAAATCTGAAGTCTATGGTCATCTTGGCAGCTTTGTTTCCTACACCCAAACTCAATTTGGTCGTGTGCCCAAGTGCTTCCAAGCTGATAATGGCACAAAGTTTGTCAACCATGCCATAGATGCCTTCTTATCCAGTCGTGGCATTCTGCTTCATCTTTCTTGTCCTTACACCTCTCCACAGAACAGCAAAGCTGAGCGCATGATTCATACCACCAATAACACTGTACGCACCCTGCTGATTCATGCCTCCATGCCACCCACCTACTGAGCTAAGGCGCTTGCTACAGCAACCTACATGCTGAACCAGCGCCCATCTTGCTCTGTTGACAATCAGCTTCCATTCCAACTCCATCGCTCCGTCCTGGATTATTCACACCTCCGTGTGTTCGGCTACCTATGTTACCCTAATCTCAATGCCACGATTCCCCATAAGCTTGCACCACGCTCTGCACCGTGCATTTTTTTGGGCTATCCATCTTCTCGCAAGGGTTACCAGTGCCTTGGCATTTCCACTCAGCGTGTGATTGTATCCTGCCATGTTGTGTTTGATGAGTCAATTTTTCCCTTTGCTGCTACCCTGTCTCCGACGTCTTCGCTTGACTTTCTTCTACAGCGGTCGCATCCTCTGTTACAGAGGTTGAGCAATCCTTGCCTCAAGACCGCGATGATCCAACCATCATCATGGCTGGCCCTGCTCGGCCTTCTGTTCAGCCGGCCATCCCTGCTGACTAGCCGACTGGCCTCCTAGTACACACGGCCGGTCATCCTGCACAGCCACCAGGCCCTGCCCCTGCTACGCCTTCAGGATGGACAGGCTAGCTTGGCCTCACCTACTAGCATCGGCCCCCAGCACCAGCACCAGCGCCAGCTGATCAATGTTTTAGCGGCAAGGTGTACCAGCGCCGGTCTTCTTCGCCAGCTCTGCCATCCAACACCACGGCTGCGTCGCCATCATCGTCTACTATCACCTGGCAGGCCTCCACAGCCTCGCATTATGCATGGGCCGCAACCTCCCACCGATGCTGCCCATGCTCCTTCAGGGCTGTTGCAGCCCCCTCCACCTCCATGTTGGCCTATGCTAGGGCCTGCATCAGCCCACCACACGCACACAGAGCGGTGTTGTTCCTCCTGTCAACTACAAGGGCTTGTCTGCAACATCGGCACTTGCGCTGCTCGCCAATTATCGCAGTGCGTTGGCTGATCCCAATTGTCGTGCTGCGATGGCGGACGTGTATCAGGCTCTCCTCGACAACGACACCTGGAGTCTAGTTCCTCGACCTCGACAATGGCACCTAGAGTCTAGTTACTCGACAACGGCACCTGACAGTGCCTGACAGTGCCAACATTGCGACAGGGAAGTGGCTATTCAAGAATAAATATCATGCTGATGGCTCCCTTGCACACCACAAAGCTCGTTGGGTTATCCGCGGCTTCTCCCAACAGCATGGCGCCAACTACAACGAGACATTCAATCTGCTCATCAAGCCTGCTAGGATCCAGACTGTGCTCAGCATTGTTGCTCCTGATCGATTCACCAGCTTGATGTGAAGAAAGCGTTCCTTCATGGCACCCTTTAGGAGACAGTCTACGCATACCAACCAGCTAGCGTCATCGACCCGTCAACTCCTGACTATGTTTGCCTATTGCAGAAATCACTATACGGCCTCAAGCAGGCTCCTCACGCGTGGCATCAGCGGTTTGCCACCTACATCTGCATCCACGGCTTCACTGCAGCCAAGTCTGATGCTTCTCTTCATCTTCATGGAGTGATGGCATATTTGCTCCTGTACATCGACGACATCGTCCTCACAGCATCCTCTTCGGATCTTTTACAACGCATCATCGACCGTCTTAGCTACGAGTTTGCCATGATGGACCTTGGGGCTCTACACCACTTCCTCAGCATCTCCGTCACTTGGTCCTCCGACGGCCTCCACTTGTCCCAGAGACAGTATGCCATCGACCTTCTTCAGCGGGCCGATATCGCTGAGTGTCACCCCACGGCAACACCTGTTGACTCCAAGTCCAAGCTATCTGCCACCACTGGAGCTCCAGGTGCTAGCCTTCAGAATACAGAGCCTTGCTGGCGCCTTGCGGTATCTCACGCTGACTCGGCCAGACATTGCCTATGCCATTCAACAAGTCTGCCTCTTCATGCACAACCCACGAGAGCCATATCTTGCTCTGATCAAGCGCATTCTGCGCTATGTGAAGTGCACCCTCGACGCTGGTCTACACCTCAGCATTTGCAGCATGTCATCCATCACGGCATACTCCGATGCTGACTGGGCTGGATGTCCAGATTCTCGGCGGTCTACATGAGGCTACTGCATCTTCCTCGGAGACAACTTGGTTTCCTAGTCTTCAAAACGGCAGACCACAAGTGTGGAGGTGGAGCACCGAGCTATTGCTCACGCAGTTGCTGAGTGCTGCTGGTTGCGCTAGCTGCTTGAGGAGTCTCATATCTCGATCCCTTCGGCGACCATTGTCTATTGCGACAATGTCAGCTCAATCTACATTATTGCCAATCCGGTTCATCATCGTCGCACGAAGCATATTGAGATTGACATTCACTTTGTTTGTGAGAAGGTGGCTTTGGGGCAGTTCATAGTGCTACATGTACCCTCAGCTCATCAGTTTGCGGACATTATGGCTAGGGACCAGTCTCTGCATCCAGTTCCCTCCCACTGTGACTGCGGGCACGTATTAGAGATATGTATAAGTCTAGCTCATGTATATTGTATCTTGGCTATATATATGAGAGGGTTTTTTGGATTCTCGCCATTACAATTTTTCAACTTTTGAAAAACGCCATTATAATTCATCTTATTGGAAACTTGCCATTGCAATTCTGTTTCTCCCACAACCATGCCCTGATCTTCGTATGGAGCGTACCTAGGCCCACTTGCAGGCGATGTTTTCCCATGTGTCCCTGTATTGCCCATGTTTACGAGGATAAGGCAGGACCACTGCGCCGACGCCGACCCGCCTCTGGCGTGGCGCCTTTGCAGGCGGAGGCGGCACTAGTGTAGAGGCGGGCGGAGCAGAACGGTGAGGCTGTGGCGCAGTCCTGGCTGGTGGTGTGGGGAAGACAGTGCTGTGCGACGCGGCCTGGCGTGACGTCGAGGTGGGCTCCCGCATCATAATGTCGAGGAGCCCGGCAGGTGAGGCTCCGGATGGTGCGGCGAAGAGGTATGGTTTCGCTCGGTGCCACGCGGCGTGTCAAGGGAGGCTTGGCGAGGTCGGGGTGAGGCTACCCAGAGTTCGCATTGCGGTTCCCAGCTCCCAACTGCAGCCGCCGTCGGGCACCTCGGCCACCCTCCATGGCTGTCGCGCCATCCCAGTCAAGTTGTCGTCAGGCCATCCCAGCAGACGAGCAGGCAACCTCACCATGGCCGGCGAGCGCTCGCAAGCAGGCTGCCGCTGGGCAAGCGCACGAGCGGAACATTGCACAAGCACACGCTAGCTAGCTGTCGTGTCGAGCCACCTTGCGCTAGCACACAAGCGCCGTGCAAGCACCCGAGCAAGCACGCAAGCACCCAAGCTAGCTGCCACTACTCCTTGGTCTCATGACCGTTGCCGCCTTGAAGATGTCCGGCGTTGGCGCGATGCCGGACTCCACGAGCAGCTGCGCAGCCTCCCCTTCCACCTCCCCTTGCGCTTGCGCTTCAAGCAGCAGGCACGCCGTGGCATCCGCATTCGCACCCGCAGCGCCGCAAGGCCCGAGAAGAAACCGGCGCGAGCTGACGCTTGAGAAGATGAAGGTCAGCGCCGCAGGTCCTACCTTATCCTCTAACTAGGGGCAATACGGGGATATACGCAAATACACCGTCTGCAGTTAGGACTAGGTACGCTGCAGCCGTAGATCAGGGCATGGTTGTGGGAGAAACAAAATTGCAATGGCAAGTTTCCAATAACGTGAATTGTAATGGTGTTTTTCAAAAGTTGAAAAATTGTAATGGCAAAAATCCAAAAAACCCTATATGAGATCCACCCCTCCTAATGGAGTGAGGTGTTATTCCAATCTTCTATACAGGGAACGCGGATGGAGGCAGAGGGCATGGGGAGAGTCAATAAGCTAAGAAAATGAGATCGTCGCCAGCTTCTACCTTATATATTTGCCCCTTATGATGGAGAAGCGCTAACAGAAGAAGCCCCTCAAAAGCCTGACATTTGGCTCCGCCTCAGCTTTTTTTTCAATGAGAAGCTATCTCATAAGCCGAACCAAACAGGGCCAATATTGTAGCATGGATCCAGCTAGATTCCAATAACAGCTTCTAATGTTGTTATCAAAAAAATAGCAGCTTCTAATGTTTCAGAGCTAGGGCAACTTACAATAAAATCATAGCCAAGTGGAACTTAGAAAGTCGCTGCAAAGTTGCAATACAATTGTCATGGGTCAAGCAGGGCCCACTGCAGCCCAGCGCAGGCTTGTGTGAACAGCACCCGTGGGTACTGTAGCAGACTGCAAGTCCATCTAAGTCAAGGTTTAGGAGTCCATAAAATAGGACCGCTCGTAAGACAAGTCAGGATGGGTCCTCCCTATATAAAATTATAAATATAAGGGGAGATGTAATTATTGAGATTAAGCAAGAGTAATCAAGGGGTAAAACCCTAAACCTCTCTAGCCTCTCCACGCTCGAGCTGCCGTTGGACATGCCGCTCTCCCTCCGCCCAATCAGGTGCAGCCTACTATCACCGCTGCCCCCTCCCTCTCTCTAAGGTGCAGCTAGCCCCAGTGGAAGAGAATAGAATTGGTAAAATATTTGTTGTATTGCATTAGGCCTCGTGGGCTGATTATATAGAGTACGTAGGACTAACACCCCACGTGGATAGACAATGTGGTACTATTACTATTTAATCTAACATGCCCTCACAGTCACAGACGATGAGACTGGAGAAGAAGCTGACGAGCTAACATCCCACCGCAGTCATAACAATTGATGTGTCGCGTATGCTATGGCTGGAGAAGAAGCCAATAAGTCCTCATGCAAAGCGGTAGCGCTTTGTGCCGATGTCAAGGTTGCCGAACACGAGGGCGGAGGAGCCATGGTCGAGGAGCCGTGCTAGAGATCAAAGTAGCAGTCAAGGTAACCGATGTCCAGACGGCCGCACAAAAGCCACAGGCACAACGATGCACCATGAAGGTGATGGATACGCATCAAGGCAATTGTCATGGAAGGAGGCATCGGGGCGATGCCGAGGTTGACACAATTAGGGCCATCAAAGACGTAGCTGAAGATGGCGACACAATCAAGGGAGAGTTGATGTAGTCAGCTGCCAAGGACGAAGCTTGCGTCGGGGTTGCTGTGTCGTGGATGAAGGCACGCACCAGTGTTGCCAATACTGGACATACGTGGTAGGGGGGCCCAACCATGCATCCACGCCTGCCTGAGTGACCAGCAGAGAAGGCCTCGGTGGTGGTTGCAGTGCGCACAATGGTGGGGTAGAAGATGTCAATGCAGCATGCAGGTGTTCGAGTAGACGAAGTAGGTGAGGATGAGACGGCGACATTGGCGACATGGTTGCGCAAAATGAAGTTGTCCGAAGGCAGACGCGTCTAACCTGAAGGCAGCAAGCTGGGCGAGAGCAGATGCTCAGGAGTGACCGTCCAGACACGAAGCGCCACGCACATCAGGTCGAGCTCCAAGTTGACGATGAAGACCCAATCAGCGGGACAAAGACCTTGTGCAAACATGTGGGACAACAAAGATTGCGCAGCACAGCAGTCGATGCATAGGGGAAGGTAATTTAGATACAACAGCGAAGCAGACACAGGAGCGGCAGTGCTAAGGCCTAATAAGGCAAACCCAGGAGCGGCGGTGCTGAGGCCTAATAAGGCGACATAGTAGAAGCTCTATTGCTTAGAGCATCTCCAAGAGATTTTCATATTTTGTTCCCCAAAATATGGTGTTTGCCCACTCCTAAATTAGTACGAGGAAAAAAGAAGTCATCTCCAAGAGTTTCCTATATTTCTATCCAAAAATTTGTTTTCTCGTCACTTTTTCCTACGACCCAGTCTTTTGTATCAGGAACCCTAAATTTGTTTATGTACATGTTTAAGTCCTTCCACCAAATCTCTCTTGCGTTTTTCTCACCTGGAACCTTGTCTTTCTTTCTGCTTACTAGATGGGCCGGGAAACTCCAGATGCTCGCTCCTAAGCCGCGCGCATATATGCATGCCCAGGATAAATTTTTGCGAGGTTGGGAAAGATGGGGAGGGAAGATACCAAACTATTGGAGAGAGTTTTTTCTTATTTTGCCAAAAAGTTAAGGATGGGAAAGTCGGATGGTTAAACTGTTGGAGATGCTCTTAGAGAAGATGTGCGGCGTACTTGGAGTAGCACGCGAGGTCGTCAGGCGATGGGCGACTCAATCACAAACAGTGATCAGGCAAACCAAAAGGATATAACAGCGGATTGGGCGTACCCAGCAATAACCCCCATCCCTTGTTCTCCTATTTTGACCTCTTTCATGCACACAAAGAGAACAGATTGGGAGAGGACAGACGGAGGGGTGGTGCGGGGAGACCAAGAGGCAACTAGGCAGGACCCGACTAGTTGCGACGCGGCGATAGTGTGGCCTGGCATGACTTATCCAGTGCAATGGCGCGGGGCGCACGGTGGGGACAAACGGTGGTAGTGTCGGTGAGCAGATGTCGGGGCGGCGGCGGGGCGGGTCACACGAGGACAGCACAAATTGGCCGGCTGGCACCATGGTGGCTCATTGGGGTTGACCTGGCCTGAGCCACCACCACGGCGGCATGGGACGGGACGACTTCTAGCGTCCTTCACGGCGAGCACGAAGAGGGCAACGAGGTGGCATGGTGTCGCGAGAAGGCCCGATCTACTACTTGACGACGAGGATGGCAGCCTATAGGGGCCCGCGATGCGGTGGCTAGGGTTAGGATCTAAAACTGGACTCATGATACCATGTAAGAATAGAATTGGTGGAATATTCACTGTATTGCATTGGGCCTCATGGGCTGATTATATAGAGTACATAGGACTAACACCCCACGTACAATGCGGTACAATTCCTATTTACTAACACCTAGGGCAGTCATTCCCCTTCTCTAATCGCCCTAATTTCCCCAATTCTACCCTATAATCCATCTCCTCGGATGCAACCCATTACAACAATACTTAGATCCCCAAATCCATGTTTTCCTAGTTAATTCCATCTCTTTAAAGTATCCCAATGGCCACATTGGAGAGCATGAGGAATAAACACAATACAGAAAGAGCCAAAGTAGCCACAAAATTGGGCAAAGGTGTATATTTCCTCTCCAATGCACAACCCTTATTCGACGTTAAAGTTGGTGACCAAACTCACAGATCACAGTTGGGAACTGGAGAATGCTGATATTGAGACTAGTAGTTCTTGAGAAGATAAGTTGAGATGAGAAGAATTGGGTCAATGTGAGGATACGACAAGCAATGCATAAATAAAGAGGCATAATAAACACAGCACAATAAGGAGAGAACAAATGAGATGGCCAGGAGAATGATGCGACAAGAAACTAGGAAAAACATACAGGGATCTTTATATATCTACAGAAAGAAACTTAAAAGATTATTTTACTGAAAATTTTTGAGTGCTCACTGTAAAAATTGAAATTTAAAAAGATTATTATTTTACTGAAAATTTCTAGTGCTAGCTGCAAATATGATAATAATGGCACTTTTTAGCTATATATGTTTACACAGTGTCACAGTAGCAGTAAGCAAGAACTCATTTGAAGTGAGCAGTACATTTTTTAAGCATACAGGGTGAAGTTCTCAAACAAAAACAAAAATTTAAGAGGCACATCCAGAGAGAGAGGTCATAAAACTAACCTCATCTGTTAGATCAGGCAGAACTGATGTTGGCACGCCACAGGAAAATTGCACAAGAAGGCTATCTGCCAGACGACTGCCAAGAAAGAAGAACGAACTTCCAAGAGTTGTAGCACCCTATACCAAGCAGGTCAGTAAACATAAAAACATCATCCCTTCAGTTGAGTCAAAAAAAAAGGAACAAAACAAAGGCATAGATAACAAACCGAACTAAGAACAGATGCTTTGGATTTCATAAGATCTAATCTTTGCACAGCTCTGTAAATAAAAAAATCAAATAATAATAATCAATATGAAGTCTAAAACACTTGTACAAACTAAGTATGGCTTTCTCAAATGAACAGTGAGTGATAATAGTGCCATACCGCCCATCATAAACCACTGTTAGTAATAGTATTTCTCCATTCTTTGACGAAAACATCACAATGTCATGGGATAACCATGTTGCTTTAGCTACATCAAGCTCAACATGAAAACTTGTCTTAAGAATTTCTGGGCTGCCAAGTTGATAGAGAAAAATAAAGTGACCATCTAAAACCTCCAATGAAGAGTAAGGAAACTAAGAAACAGCATCTGCAGTCATGGATGGATCAAAGTAAAAAATTATATTGTATATCAAACCCAACTATAAAATTTTCATGCTAGATAAGCACCGCCAAGTGAATATGAGCAGCAGCAATGGCACCCTGTTGACTACTACCTCGATCGACAAATATAAGGCATTCTAGAGACTTTAAGACAGATTAGGAATAGAATAGATGTGTGTGCTCCTGAATAAAGGATAAGGACCACACCTAATTTCCTTAATTCAAGCGGCCGTTGGGCTACACCACTGTATTTAAATGGAAGGATGTCAACAGAATGGGAGAGAATTAATTAAGTGTGGGGTGCTCAGTGCCAGAATTCTTTGTCTTTGTGAACAAACTTAAAAAATAAAAAAAAAAACTCAGAATGCCTTATATTTCAATATTTGTGTACGGAGAGAACAGTACATACTGCAAACACAACAGCTGTCACTGGTTTTTTAGGAGAATATGGTAGAGGAAGCCTCTACATCTTATAGTCTAGCCTACACGCCAACTGAACTCTGGGCTACAAACTCAGCATTGCACTAATGACACACTTATGCCTACAGCCTACACCACATATACAGGTACCATTCTTTCAACTATGCAGTTGAAGGTTTATATCTTTGTACATGACTTCTCCACACTTGATTTATGATTTATATCACATCAGTCTATAATTTCTATTCAAAGTTCATAGCTAAAGGAGTTATTGTATTGCATGGTAGGACAGCCAACACATTAGCGTATAATTTTCCTGTATGGTGAGAAACGAGAACACATAACCACGAGTCTTTGCATTTATCAATCGCACACTATGTATAGATTCTTCCATGGTGTGCTGTATGCATAAGGTTTGAAAGCATGTTCAAGTTTACAGCCTGCAGCCCAGTCACCGCGGAACGGGAACGATGCAGCGTTCCACGTTCCGGGAACGAGCGTTCGGGACGGGAACGCGGGAACGAAATCGTTCCCACAGTGTAAAAATTGCATCTAAAACGTCGTTCCCGTTCCCGGTTCGTCGTTCCTCGATCCGTCGTTCCGGGAACTCCGGTGACTAGGGCCTGCAGTCGGAGTTTAAATTCCTAAATCCAACAGCCAGGAACCCTTCTTTCTGTCCAAAACGAAATTACTTTCAAGATCTATTTCAAATCAATTCTGAAATTTAAAGTTCAGATTTTTTTTTACTTCTTAGCAAAAGTGTCCTTCATTATTACGAATCAAAGTATCAATGAGCTGAGGAGATTATTCATGAAATGGGAAATGCAAAGGAGTCAGTTGCATGAATCCCAGAAAACAAACTAACAGTTTGCTCATTTGCTCAGGTGGCGGTCAGCACTCTTCCAAGCAGTGTGGAACCTTGTTCCCTAACTTTTATTTTACCATAATCTAGAAGAAAAAATGTTGAGCCAAAGAGTTTAGTGAGAAAGAAACAACTGTAGATCATATGATCCTAATATTTAGAAGGTCAGCTGAAATAAACAGAACATGTTCCGAGACTAGTTTTTTTCAGGTACACGGATTGTTATGAGGTTATCATTTTACAAAAAGTTGACCACAGAAAATGACGAGCTTTAGATCAGTTCAGCTAATTTACAAGCCCACATGAGACGTTTCACTGAATTCAGTACTTTTAGCAACCTGCCTGCAAGCAAACAAATTCTTAGTTGTTGCGTTATTTTTGCTGCTTAAACTAGAATCAAATTTCCAGTACTGTATCTACATTCTACAAAGAGTGTAAATAGTATGTCCAAGAGGGGTTTCAGATGAGTGGTGGAGGTCATGGACATTATTGTATAATGGTGAATGCCACAGTAGATATATGCATGTATACTTAGTAAAAGGTGTGAAAAAGGATATAACAATAACAAAAGGCAGCTTATGAGTTGAAAGCGAGAAACATTTTTTTTTGGCAAATAACAAGCAAGCACTTATTCTAATGAGAAGTAGGACAAGTCACAAGGAAAGTAGGGATTGTGATTTTAAGCAAGAACCTTCCATCAGGCTGCGAAGAGAAACTGTTCAAGGCAAGTGAACAAGATGTGGACTGCAACAACAAAGATAATTTTTGAATCAATGGCTAAAGATCAACCAATCAATGAATAAATTTCATGAAGCATGAGTACATAGGTCAACAAACCTGACTATGATAATGGATTGAATTGGCACAGATCACAAGAATGCCACTTATAGGAGGAGGCACTGCAAGAAGTTGATATGCATCATGCGGAAGTTTCTGGAAAGAACAAACAGTATTTTGTAAAGATAAGTGTAAAGTTTATATTGAGTCCATGAAAATGGATGTTACGAGGTGCTGGCCTGCCATAAACACATAAAGGAAAGAAACACAACAAGCCCAACAGAATCACAAGATAGGAGGACAGAAGCCATGCTAAACTAAACTAAACTAAAGAGAGAGAGAGAGAGAAAATCACAGCAACCCATTACAGCAGGCACCGTGAAACAAATTGAAAATTAATAAAACTTTTCGAATCCCACAAAAACAAGGACATCAAAACAGTTAAGTACAAATCATGTAAGCTTAGCAAGTAATTATGTATTAGGTCTGGGCTCAAAACAACAGAAAAAAGTCAATAATAATCAAAGTCATCGCATAAACCTCCAAACAATTTCCAGAGAAAAATAAAATGGAAGATGCAGGCAATGAGGACCTAAATTTAAAGGTTGCACTAGTTATATAAACCTGTGAAAATATGGATCATTTATATAAAATTGCAGAACTTATAATTAAAAAAACAACACTACTACACTAGCATATTTCTTGAATAAGATATAACAAATTGATTTGGTGATTCTTGGATAACCAAGCCATATAAATATGTCAAGAATCTTTTGCTGAAACAATGTTGAAATACATATGCAGGACAGAAAACATAGATAAGAATTGACAAAAGCTTACAACTGATCTTGCACACTTACAGCAGCAGACCATATCATCGGATGTTGCTTTAAACCCATGCTTATACTAAATGCAGATAGCATGCATGTTTGGCTCTTTGATGAGATACGCCCAGCCCATGTCGGCTCTCGCTCATGAAGTATGACCAACACAGGCTCAATATAACCTGAAGGCATCATAAAATGGAAATGTCATAGCTCTGAATATGATAAGCCTGTACCACTATTAACAAACATGTATACAAAATGTGTGGCAACAAAGGAATTTGTGATACACAGAACTAGAAGCAGTGGCCAGAGCAAAAGAACAAAATTAAAGAACTCTGTCACATAAATCATCACCAAGTTATAGTGTACGAGAAATCAAGCCTGTAGCTGCTCCCCTGGGTCCCCCCCCTCCCTCCAGTTCACCCCTCTCCGTCGCTCGCGCCACACTCTCTGCATGGCCACACCATCCATTTCTGCAGACACCGACCATATCAGAAGCCAGGGGCGGAGCTTGGTTAAGACCAAGCTGGGGCACGGCCAACCCCTGCCTAATGTGATCTCCATTGTCTAAATAGTGATTTTTGAACTATTCATCATTATAATCCTCAATTATATAGACCCCCCCCCCCAAAAAAAAAAATCTATTGTCAAGTTCCGCCACTATCTCAGGCCACACCATCAATCTCCATGGCCAGCTTTTGTACCTAGAACAACTTACAATTTGGAACACAGGGTGTAACATGAGATTATGAGAACTTCAGGTCCCGGCAGAAAGCGATATGGCAGTAAACATGGCTGCTAGTCATCCTCAAAAATCTTAAAAATGATTATCATTTATTCAGTTAGTAACACAAGCACAACAAGATGGAAGTTGTTGTTTCTTGGTACTTCCTCCATCCACAAAAGAGTGTAATTATGGGATCCGTGACGGTCAAATTAACTCAAGTTTGACCAAGTTTATAGTGAATAGTATTAGCATTTATATCTCTGAATAAATTTATTATGAAAATATATTCTATAACTAATCCAATGGTACTTATTTTGTATCACGAATGTTAGTACTTTTTTATTTAAACTTAGACAAAGTTCAAACTATTTGACTTCTCAAAAAGCAAGAATGGCATTCTTTTGTGGACAGAGGCTGTGTACAGATTTAGTTATGTCCTCATTTGTGTCGAAGGAGAAAAACCATTTTACCAAGTGTACCAACAAGCACTCATAGTCATATATGATGATCAACCGTAGAAAAGTTGCAAAAAACATATATCAAAATAGGCTAGTGCAAAGAGTAGATATAAGCATAATGTCAGTACAATATAACAATACATAGCTAGAAATAAAGTAAGACAGATACAAATAAAAAAGAATGAATACAGCTAATCATTATGTCACAATAACAAACTTGTTACATGTCCATGAAAGTTCAACATAACTTAAAATGCATGAAAATTTTCAATGAAAACAAATATTAAAATGTGAGCTTTGATATAGAAAACAAATCCAAAGTGAAAATAAAGTGAAAAGAGATCTTATCTCACCATGCACAAATGTAAAGTCTTTGATGTGATTCATTTCTAAATCGCGTAAATCAATCACATATGAAGATTCAATCCGAACAGCAGTGGAACTCAACATACGTGTAGGTTCATCCTCTCCAACTAAGCTCTGCCCAACCTAATAAAGCATATGTAAAACCCTTGTAACTGGTCCGAAAGAGCTCAGTGCAGAAGTTATCGAAATGTTGGAAAACCAAACTACAAATTAAGGTTAAATGAATCAAAATATAAGAGATAAGAAGAAACTACAGGTAGTTGAACTTCATGATGAAAAAGGAGACCATCAAGCAAACTGCACCTCAGCTGCTTTCAAAATTATCATCTGCAATCCATAAACAAGCACAGCACCACATCTGCCTTGAGGATCTGCTTTTATGATAGGACCCCAGGCAAACGATTCCCTACCCCTTTTCAGATGGAACCATTCAGGGCCTTCAAAGCAATGCATTGAGCTGCAACATCACGAATCATAAGCTGTTAGGCAAGGGACAGAAAACTAGCTCAATCAAAAAGGGCAATTAGTTTAGGTTAGTGTACATTAAAAAGAAAGCCAGAGAAGAAAAAACAGTGCTACATATAATTTTATATCTATTTGTGAGGAAAACAAAAAAATTTGGTACTGTGGTATAAGCCATCAGCATCTTGATTCTAAAATAACTACAAAACAAAACAAAGCCTTTTAATCCCAAGCAAGTTGGGGTAGACCAATGCGTAGATGACACCCAACAAGAGCAACCAATAAAGAGAATCTAATAAAAGGACAAAAAAGTAGAATCCTTCAACATCTAAAACAAAAAAAGAACATGGGGATATTTCTTTGTAAGTTGATATCATTTCATTTATCCCCTGTCGTCCCCTGTCACGCCAACAGCAAAATTCTGATATGCAATGCTGCTACTACAGTTAAAGTTTACAACATTGTGCCCACCTACAGCAAATGAGAAATTTTTATTCCTAGCTTGTCCAAAGTGAGAAACAAGTGGATTATGTGCTACCTTGTTCTCAGGCCATTGGTGCTGTCATCAAACTCCATACATGCTATTTTTGCATCTTTAAACGTGACCGCAATGGAGTCTCGCCTATTTTCCGTGCCATCCGACAACACAGCCATCGATTCAATATTACCATGGAGCCTAAATGCCGTTCAGAGAATGATTAGTCCTCCAAGATGCACAAAATCAATATCTGAAATTTACAGCTAAAGTGAATGCAGAGAAGGAAGAGCGATCTCCCTGCACCTGTAATGGCACACAAGCTCTAGCCGAGCCCCGGAGATCCCATCCAGGATGGCGCCGGTCGACGAAGAATTCCCCACATCCTCGGCCCCCGTCGCGGAGTCGGCCCTCACGGCATACACCTCGAGCACGTTAGCCGCCGACACAACCAGGTTCGGGGTGGGACCCACTCGCCGCGGCGCACTAGCCGCAGCGGAGTCAATATCGCCGTCGGGTCCGGAGGCAGCGGCGGCGGGCGCGGCCGAGGAGAAGGCGGCAGCGTCGGCGGGGGAGTGGGTGATGAAGCCGGCAGCGCAATGGTCGATGCTGGTGGGCCAATGCATCATCTTGTACGCCGCATAGCTCATCTTCGCGGGATGGGGGGGCGCGGGCGACGGCGATGGCCCCCGAACTCGGATTTGGCAGCGGGATTTTGAACGAAATGCGACGGAACGAAGGGGGGGTTCGTACCAAAACCCTAGAAAACCCCCTTTCCGCGGTGAACAATTTTCGGACCCGCTCGATGCTTGAGTGTGGACCCCGCATGATTTAACTTTTTATTAGTGAAAAATTTTGTTTCGTCAAAGTGATTGGATGATCAACGAGCCAGCCCGGCCCGGCACGGCACGGCACGGGCCCGTGCTAGGCACGGCACGATAAGGCACGGGCCCGTATGGCCCGCGGGCCACCGGGCCGTGCCTTCATAGGCCATCGTGCCTGCCTGACGGCCCAGGCACGGCCCGTGGGCCGATTTTCGTGCCGGGCCGGCCCGAAAAGCACGAGGCCCAAAAGTGCTTCGGGCCGGCCCATGGGCCGTTATATGAAAAATACCAAATTTAATATAGAATTTAATAAAACATAAGTAAATCATATTTAATTCGTAGACATTAATATTTCATAATTCATATAACACTATATATTCAAAGATCATATTTCACTTGTCAAAAATTATAAATTTGACAAGTCACATAACGATACTTCAAGTTTCACAAATTTTCTAATACCGGGCCGACACTGTGCCTGCTATTAAAAGCGGGCCGTGCCGTGCCGCCCGGCGGGCCGAGGGGTCGGCCCAAGCACGGCCCGTTACGTGCTTCGGGCCGGCCCGGGCCTGGTTAGAATCGGACCGTGCCGTGTTCGGGCCGGGCCAAATGACCGTGCTTTGGACCGTGCCTTCGGCCCGCGGGCTGCATGCTCAACTTTAGTGATTGTATGGCATATTTTCTTCTCCATCTTTTCACATCCTCCTCCGTGAACTCAACTCCACGAGAAAATTAGTGTCAAAAAAATTCCACGAGAAAACATTTCAAAAAAAATCCTCGGAAAAAAGGTGAAATTAGGGCTTAAGTAATTTGCCAAAAAGCTTCAAAAGAGGTATCCAATGGTTTTGCATTTGGAGTTTGCAATTTGGGCAACTTGGCAAATGAGGGAGCAAACTTGGCAAAAATGCCAAGCTGTGGACGACTTTGCAAACCCGATCGCGCGAGCAAAGTCACGTGCGAGGAAAGCGCGCGCCTAAAGACCTTGTATTTTTATCCTTTGTCAAGTCCAAATACCAATTCCCTTGTAGATGACCTATTGTTATCCTTTGTATTTTGTTATGGAAGTTTGCAAATAGCAACAAATGCCAAGTCAATTTGCCAAAGCTTTTGGAGATGCTCTAAGAGCATCTCCAAGGGTTATGTATTTAGACTTTGCATTTACTAATTTGCAAAAAAAAACTTAAAATATGCTATCCAATATTTTTGCATTTAGACATTGCAATTTACGTAACTTGCATTTAGAGGTATAGACTTGGCATATATGTCAAGCCCTCCGGGCTTTGCAAATCGTGATCGTCCCCACGCCCGCGTGACTCGCGCTGCGTTCCGTCCACCCGCGCGACTCCTCCACGTGCGAGCGCCGCTAAGTTTTGTCGTAGAGGATCAGGACAGCACGAGCTTTAGAACGGGCGAGGTTCAGGACGGGGTGAGGTTCATGACGGGTGAGGACCAAACGACGCGGCGCGAGGACCTGGATGGGGCGACGACGGCTGAGCAAGGAATGCCGCGATACGAAGGCGCGCGACGCGCGAAGAATTACCGGCGACGAAGAAAATCGCGCGCAAAGATAAAACCTTCCGGGAAAAAAGTGTAGGCCCAAAATTTCCTCAAATGCCACATGAAAATGCAAGACCGTTGGAGATCACGCCTTTTTATCCTTCTATTTTTATTTAGAACTTTACAAACTCCATCAAATACAAAACTAAAAATGCATAACCCTTGGAGATGCTCTAACAGCGTGTTTATTTTTACGGATGGACCCATGTGACATGTGTCCATTCTGCACCGAGTCATCCATTGCCTTTTGGAAGAATCGGTTGGTTCCATATTGATATAAATTAAATATACATAAGAAAATATAGATATCCGCAAGCGTATAAATATTATATAACCTTGTCACACTTCACTTAGATTATGCTAGTTTTAATATAGAACCAAAGGAATAGTAGGATGATAACTAAGTCTATAAACTTAACTTCACAATTAAGGTCAAAAATAGCGAGAATAAAGGAGACTACTAAGGATTGTTTAGTTCTATTCCGTTGATGCAAAAGTAAATCTACAAACACAAAGAGCTAATACCCGATTTCGATATCAAGACGTGCCAGTCGATTTGACCTATTAATCGACAAGGATGATAATTTGAATACTTTGGTCCCCGATAACAGCGATGCGCCCGGAAGTCACGGCCAAGAGGTACTCATGCGGAACTCGAGGATCGTCGAAAATTGCACTACATCAGTGCAACTCGCCGAACCGATGAGAACTCGTAAGAAAGAAAATATGTGAATTGACGAAGTCGTCGAAAAAGTAGATGCAAAAGTAGGAGTAAACTTGTATTTCATATTAATTGATATATTATTACATTGCCCTATGGTCTATATTTATACCCTGGTTCAAAGATTTACAACCAAATACGACCAGGATTCAATTTTTAAGGTAAAATAGGACTCTTATATTAAGGCATACTCTAACAAATATAGAAAGAAGAAAACAACATCTATCTATCCCTGTGTCTATCTCAATCACGATGAAGTCCTCATCTGCTCCTGCTCCATCGGCATTGCCATAAGCAGCTGTCTTCATATCTTCCCTCATCGGCATCGGCAACGCATCACCACAAAACTCTATCGCAAATAACCCTTGAATCGGCAAATACCATCTCTGACATTATTAATCAACACTTCTCAATTTAAGCTAAGAGAACCCTTTTACCAATTTTCCATCGGCACCAATCTCCATCGGCTAATCTTTGTCGGCACCTTCCTGTTAGTACAATACAGTAATTTTCCTATTGCCGATTGGTCCACTTCGATTATCTTGCCCCATACCAAAAACGGCATCAACACATGCTCCACAATTTCAGAGTATAAAATCATTAATGCTCCGAAATTTACTCCAGATAATGATCGCTTTTACATAATTATCTTCTTCTTGACAAGATCTATCGTCAAATCCGGGTAAATCCAGCCTTGATCCTTGTGCTTTAGTAAATATCACACAACTCTCAACCATCCCTGCCCTGACTATATCTAAGACAACCACTCATTGGCAAGAGTCCAACCATACCACCCTACTGATCTCGGTATTAAAATATTTTGTATACTGGAATATCCTCTAAATCATGATTTCTTGCCATCAAATCATCCACACAATTCCTTGATTGTCGTGTGAACAGTTACCATATCTATCTAAACAACCTCGACTTTTACGCGTATGGCAGATAGATAAGTCTGAAATGCCCCTGCCCAGTTTAACCTATAAATATATCCCCCTCAGGCACTCATCTTCTACCTTGCCATTTCAATCTCCCAAAACCTACTCTTCCCGATGGCGACCTTGACGAGCAGCTGCACAACCTCTGGCAAGAACCCTCTAAACAGAGACCTCAAGACTTTGGCTTCATCTCCACCCTGTACCGAATTGATGGCGATCAACTTCAATGTTCCCGCGGTTAGTCCTATATCCACCTCCTTTAACTGCAGTTCCCTTTGTAAGTTCATATGCTCAGCGATTTTTCTTTCTTTTCTTCTGCTTGAAAGGTCCTAATACGGCTAGAGGGGGGTGAATAGCCTATTTAAAAATTCTACAAAACTCACTAGAACAAGTGGTTAGTAAATAACAAAGCATAGCTTTTTGCTCTAGCTCTAATGGGGTGTTTGCAAGCCACCTATCCAACAATTCTAGTTGATATGATCACTAGACACACAAGAGCTATGTCACTACTTACACTAGAGAGCTATCTAAAGTTTCTATACAAGTAAGTATGCTACTCTAGTTTACGGGAATGTAAGAGAGATGGTTTGATCTTTATACCGCCGTGTAGAGGGGATGAACCAATCAATAATATGAAGTCCAATCACCGGGAGAAATCCAATCAACAAACACAATGGAGACAAACAATTTTTCTCCCGAGGCTCACGTGCTTGCCGGCACGCTACATCCCCGTTCTGTCGACCAACACTTTGTGGTTCGGCGGCTAAGAGGTGTAGCACGAACCTAGTCCTCACTAGGACACCGCAAGAACTGACCCACAAGTGAGGTAACTCAATGACACTAGCAATCCACTAGAGTTACCTTTCGACTCTCCGCCGGG
>Ga0182004_10001103_pt1 | contig 19023 bp, 23 predicted proteins | sample Sormic07211540_1_FD_120479 | JGI IMG/M metagenome (GOLD analysis project Ga0182004, IMG submission 120479) | Endophyte microbial communities from Sorghum bicolor roots, Mead, Nebraska, USA - 072115-40_1 MetaG | ecosystem: Host-associated > Plants > Roots > Unclassified | place: USA: Nebraska...
CAATGTGGACTTAGAGTCTAAATAAGACTTGGAGTCTTATTTTTTCTACATCTTTCTTCAATAAATATGCTGCCACATCAGCAAAATACCATAAATAATATGTAATTAATTGTCTTGGACTCTGTGATAGAGTCTTGCATTGTGAGTGCCCTTATGTCTCTATCTGCTAAGGTACCAACTTGCTGTGTTGGCAACATTCTACATCCTGCCAAGTCAGAACTTCTTTTGAAAAATTGTTTTTTACTGAAAATATTACCTTTCTCCCTAGCTGTTATTTGCAAAGTATCAAGTGTGATGATTCCATCTGTTAATGGAAGCAGCTCAAGTTTGACAGTGGTGCTTGAACGGGCAGGAACACACCTGTTAGACAAATTAAAACACAACCAAATGTCATTCTGCAATGTCTTGGAATATAGCTCAGTTGCAAGTTGACTCTTTTAAGTAAGTGAACACAGGTAAGGTCAATACCCTAGGGGCACTGCACTTTGCAACCACAGATGAGTACAGCCTGAAGCATTACTCATTCTATTTCCTCCATTATCACCTTCTTTTGGAGATGTAGCTAGGACAGAATTCAATCTTCGAAAGCCAATTCCATGTTTTCCCAGCCCAGATCTTTTTGCTGACTCATTAACACCATCAAAAGAACCATTTGGGGTGGTTGGAGCTGAGTTTAAGGATACAACTGAAGAAGAACCAGATGCTTCAGGAGCAAGGACATTTAATGTAAGGTTTTCGGATGTCATATTAGTAGCTTCAAGTGTTAGTATCTGCAGGAAACGATATATCGTTTTCATAGTGATAAATTGGAGAATTTCCATAAAATAAGTGAGGAGATACTGCAATAACCTGCACGGGGAGTTGAGGAACTCGAGCGCCAAGGCTAGGATTTCGTAAAGACAGTTCAGATGATACAGAGATCATAAGATCGCTGGTTGCAGAGGGCCGCCAGCTTGTTGCTTGTTTGAAAAAAAGTTTCGATTCTACAAAAATAAAAGGGCCAATCAGAAAAATCCACTCCATTCCTGTTTTGAAGAATCTATTTGTTTTATCAATAGCTTACCTGTGTAATTGCAGCGATAAGATACCAGTACAGCATATTGGTCGCTTAGATCAGCATATGGCTCACCAACCTTTGGTGTATTAGTATTTAAAGTAGCACCAGTCATCGTTGGGAGTGACAAGGTCGGAGGTGCATAGCCGTTGGTCTTCCGTTCCCTTGAGGACATAGTTGCTGGCTTGAGAATAAAAGAGTGCTCCTCGCCCCTCCTGGAAAAATAAGAAATAATGTAGAGTTCTTAAAACAAATTGTCACACTTTATTACGAGCACACAACACTAGGGTGAATCTTGGATATAGAAACAACATTTGTGGATTTTGTTCACTCCACCATTGCACAAACCACAATTCTGCACCACCATACGAAGTCAATTTCCGAGTTCTTAAAAACATGAGACTGGAAAAGTGGAAATTTAGTGTGCATGTGTGTTGGGGGGTGGGGGATATCAATTATGATTCCCGGAACATGTTGGTATATTTTATGTACTTATTTTGTATCTTAAGCTGCTAAGCATGGCATTTTCAAAGGGGAATATAATTTCTTCTGCTCGTAATCATGTTGTGCTTGAACTTTACATAAAGTTGTAATAGCAGATAGATCATGAGCAGAATCAATGAGAAAAGCAGCATATACCTGAGTGCTAGATTTGGTAAGCTGTGACCATGCCCAACCTCAATACTAGCAATTGGTAAAGACAAAGGAGCACCTCCTTTGGATGCCTCCTCAAATACAATAGTAATTGCATCAATGAATACGATTATATCTTTCACATGAATAGGAGCAATATTCTGCAACAGGAATTCATGGTATAAACATCATCTTTGGAACATTAGTTCACACGGTGAAAACTGAATGGATACTTTGACATATCCCACGCACCTTTACTGTGACACAGAGAAGATTTTCCACAGTACATTTTGCAGCAAAAGAATGAACCTCAATTGGCTGAATGATTTCAACTTTTCTCCGCCATCTTTTCCCTGGTAGATACACGCCTTCTAAACCACAACGTACAGAATACCGTTCAGGTTCTAAAGGAACTCCTCTAAACGAAAGTTGCCCATCATTTATAATATCTGGGGTTTTTGCAGGTTTTTCAGGCATAAATTCTTGACTTTCAGATATTGGTGGTGGTCTTATATTATTTGGTGTCTGAACAGAAGAGGCTGAAGGCATGGAGTAACTTCTGAAGTTGAATATTTGAGAACCAGAAGCAGAATAAGATTGCTTGTGTGATACACTTGGATTGAGAGTAGGGGGTGCCAAAGAACGAGGCGGTAATGTGCGATCTAAAGGGAGCAACCAACTAAGCAGCTCCTGACATGGATCGTCATTACTGTCAGAATGCCCATCCACAAGATTCTCAGGCATACAATTGTCAGATATACTTTTCTCAAACTGTAGGACTTCAAGCACAGGATCTTCCAATTTGTTAACGCCAACATTCACTTGCAAAACAACCTGCATCCTTGCACCGAGAACACCATTGCTGAATCAGCATGCATTTAAACCAACAAGAATTACAACAAAAAACATGGGTGAATAACCAAATAGTAACACCATTAATTTCTTATACACATTTTTTTAAAAAAAGTCATGCTTTTCTCTGCAACTAATATATTAATGTATTACTCCATATGTACTAGCATAGAAGGATTCACATAGATTTTACAAAAACGAATTAATTAATTGAGTAATTTTGAGAAAACTAAATTAAGGTCTAAGCGCCCCCCCTCCCCCTCCCCCCCCCCCCAAAAAAAAAGACAAGACTACAAGAATTAATTTAACAAAAGCACACTTCTATTGGCATTCTATATTGCTATACTAACCTTTGTAATAATAAAAATTGCAAACTGAACTTCTATTACAATACTGTATTGCATACTCCGTAACTACACATTTCATATTGTTTCATAGATTACAGAACTACACATTTAATGTTTTAAGCCCAAACAAAATTGCAGTTTCACGATTGGAATACCAATAAATGTGTAGTTCCGCTATATGAAGTGAAAAAAAAGTACACTGCTTTGAATTAATTCTAAGAAGTGCTTGGATTGATTCTAAGAAGTGTAGTTTTGTGATGCATGAGAATAGAAATGTGTATTGCAAAATACCAAGAAGTGCAGTGTAGTTCTGTAAAATTTATTTTACCTGTAGTGTAGTTTTCTAAATTTTACTCTAATTAGTTTATAGAAGAGTTAAATGCATCATAGGTCCATTAACTTTGCCTGTATATCACCTAGGTCCATGAACTTTGAAAGTGCGGTTTTGGGTCCATGGACCATTTAAGTGGTTCATCAGAAGATCACCCTTCGTTTGGCGTTTAGATCCAACATGACACGCACAGTCAACAGCCAACATGGCGTAGCGTGTAGATTGCAATTAGCCCATCCTCACCCCCATCTCCCTCTCTACTCTGACCTCCCGCATCACCACCACAGCATTCCATGCTCACGCTCGCCGGCACCTCTCCTCCCTTCCCCAAGCAGCGCTCTGCATCGCTTGGGCCAGCAAGTGCAGATGCTGGCAACCTGCGATCGCAGGTGCTCCCTCTGCCACCAAGAGAGATCACCAGCTCCTCTCCTCCCTTCCTTTTTCCTTCCCTAAGCGGGCACAAGAGCAGGACTGGCGAGCGGCTGGCTGCTGACTGTATGTGCCACATTGGATATAAACACCAAATGAAGGAGTATGGACCTCTGGTAAACGGTAAACCACTTAAAAAGTTCAAGGACTCCAAACTGCACTTTCAAAGTTCATGGATCTAGGTGCATTTTACTCTTTTATAGAAGGCAATGTGTTTTTTAAAAGTTTCCAGAACACATCAGTAAGGATGATCAGTGCTGCTAAATTGCAAAAAATGATTAAATGTTCTATTTCAGTCTACATGTTTGCCCTTATTAAGTGGGAAGCTATTTATACTTCCCACCATTTAGTAAAGCTATTTAGAAGAAATGGTTGCCTAAAGAAATCAAAAGGACAAGTGTAAAAATCTAAATTAACTTAGGTTGACATTGAATTTGACTTAGTAGCAGATCTGAGTCAATTTCCAGTAGGTGCCTGCTGCTTGGCTAAGCTTAGGTTGGAGCACAAAACTTGCAGTTACTTATGCAATGCCCATCAACGTCCAGTGGCCAGTGGTCATGCAGTACAAGAAGTTGTAGTATACAATGTCACACAGTAATTAAAAAAGAACCCTCAAACATACCACTATGTCTCCATTCTGCAGAGAATAACACTTGACAACATCTCGAGCAACTCCCCCAGATGTGCTACCATCAAAAATCCCTTTATCAGAAATGATATTGTAAACATTACTCCTTGAGCTCTTACTATTTCCCTGGTTATCTGATCGTTCGTCTGCCATCGTAGTTGAAGTTACTCTTTTCTTGGACCAGAGAGGTTCATCTGACTCTGCAATCCGGACAAAAAAATTGGATCCTCTAAATCTTCGCAACACATGTTCGATCTGCTGCTTACGATCCTCCATCTGAAGGAGAGATTGAGTCTCCAAAATATCATGTTCTGTAGGAGAAGCTTCACCATTGAGTTCAACATCCTGATAGCCACTTTCTCCAGCTGCTCCATTATCATGACCATTTGCACTGACAGGGCTAGATTTATTTGTAGAGTTTTGCAAAGAATTTCCATTCTTAGACATCACTGCAGCAATTCTAAAGGGGGATATAACCTGTACATCTTGCTTAGAAGCTGACAGGCACGCCAGTATATGAACCTGCTCGCCTGATAACTGAACCAAGTCAATTCCAGAAAATAGGTAATAACTAAGATGCAATAGAACCAGAAACTTTTACTGAAGTCACAAACACATTTACCAGGAAAAAGGAAGGAACGGTCCAGAGTCTGCAACTGAACCATTTCTGATATGTCATTCCAACTTTCAGGAAGTGCCTCTGTAAGCAAATTGTAGATGTTACTAACTAGCAGAGATGTTAAGATGGTTTTACTAGTGTGAAGAAGCTACCGGTAGCATGTCACAAGGAAAACAAATTATTGGTCTTAAAGTGTTTAGCAGGTAACTGGTAGGGTTACACTTTCACACTGAAAAGTAATGGTCAATTAGTTAGTAGTAAAGGAAAAAATGGCTATATAACCTTACTTATGCAATGCAGATCAAGGATGGAGATAAGGACTAAGGAGTGATCACTTGTGTAATTAATAAAAAGCATCAGTGTGTTTATGCCTTGATGATATATAACAAAAACGAGATAAGCAAGTCAAAGGCACCAAACTGCATGGAATTGTGATCCATCCTTCATCCTCTGTGACATCAGAATGTGTCCCCAGTGGGACCAGGCTTTTTGAATCTAGAGATGAAGGATCCCCACTGGTATCCCTAGACCCATTATTAGCAACTCCATCTTCGCTGCGAGCGGAGGACGGCTGGTATGAATCATCCGCGATGAGACCCTCCAGTGTCGTAGTTGGCTTTTGTAAGGCATCCCTGTGATGATCTTGCTCTGAAATTCTTGGTAGCTCAGGTGCTGCAGGCTGCGTAGTTCGGTAGAGGAAATTCATTGAGCGACACTACTCGAGTTAGTCCCTGCAGAGCAAATAACAGCAGAAGGGTAAACGGACAGATCCACACCTTGATCTGGTAATTTGCAGTTTTCGTCACATAATATAAAAAACAGAGGACATTTTAACACAGCATTTTTAAGTGAAGTCAGACTGGGTACTAATTGGATCATGGATTGGACAACAATAGCATGGTAACACAAGGCAGCAGCACCAAACCCACAAGTAACTGGATCTGAATGGAGATAAAGAATGGCGAAATTTGGGATTCATTGAAAGCAAAACCAAGCCCACGGTTGACTAATGCATCTGCCAATTTGTGCTTTATGCTGAAGAAGGAAATGGTTTTGAAACCACCATCCGTGTTACGTTCTTGAACTGAACTGGAATTAAACTGAACTCATGTGGGAAAATTCAAAGAAGACTATGCTACAGCTTAGCCATGGCCAATTGCATCACTGGTTCGTGGTTTCTGTGATGCTTGAAGATCGAATTATACATCGTAAGTGGCTGAATCGGAAAAGTCAAATCTCCATACATTTCGCTGAGCCGAATCACGGACAAGGTCAAACAAAGCTGGCACTGTTGCGGGAACTATTCTATACAGAAAGGAACCGCTGCTACACTGGGATTAGCACACGCATACCCGCAAGCGTGGGAAGACGGGAGGAGGGCGCCGATCTCTGAGTGCCCAGCGAAGGGAACTGACGGGCAAAGGCGATGGGCGAGGAAGGAGGATCACCGGAGATGGCCAGAGCAGACCTCGCCTGGACTCGGATCTCCGCCCCCAAACTAGACGGAGAGACGCGGAGGTGGGGATCCGGCAGGAGGAGGGGTACGGGTACGGTCACCCCAGCGTCCTGCTCGGCGGCGATGCGTCGCAGCAGCAGGCCGTGAATTTCCTCCCCTGTGGCCTGTGCCCGTGCAAGCGAGGAGCAGATGGTACGCAGCCGTCAATTTCCCCTGAATGCAGAGTTGCAGACTGCAGGGGTACCTGAGATAGGCCGTGCCGGGCCAGGCCCAATTAAGCCGAACAAGCTCTCATTGGGTTCCGCCGTTCCGGCCTAGATGACCACCCAGCCCAGACCCAAATTAGTAAGCATGGAAAACGAGCCAATCCCGCATGTATAGTCATGCCGTGCCTGCGTCGTGCCGCGCCGTGCCGTCGTGCCGCGTGCTGTGTCTTTAATGTGCCTCGTGCTAGGAATGCGGCCCAAGGCATGGCTCATGGGCCAATTTTATGTACCGTGCCGTCCAGTGGGCACGAGACTTTTCACTAGACCGTGCCGGCTTTTGGCCCGTCAAGCATGAACATTTTTTTAATTTTCATTTCTGAATTCACCAAGTCACACAACAACAAGATCACAGAAGAACATACAAAACACAAGATATAGGAATAAGAGTAACTTATATCAAAATGAGCTGTTTTGTGCAATGCTGCCTCATTAAAAATTTTTCTAGGTAAAACTCACTCTTGTGAGAAACCGTAGAAAGAAAAAAAAGAGTGCAACCAGCTCTATTTCAATCTTAGTTCTATCCTATTACATCAGTGGCAAAGTCATTGACAGATTGACTTAGTGAGTGTGAGTTCAAACTTCAAAGCAGCAAAAGATCTATCCTGTTACAACAGGCAACCTACTGACCAACACTCCAACACAGGTCACAGCCAATGCAACTGTACTGGCAAAAGCTTCTGCAAAGTGCAAATCATAAACAAGCATCGTTAGTCTTTTTTCTCTAAGTGCAAATCATAAACAAGCATTGACTATATAGATTTCAAAGCATAGCTATCACTATGTACCTCTCTCTAGTTCCCTTCTTTTAGCCGTCACTAATAACGGTGTCGCTGCCTTCGCCTTGGGTGCCTTGATCATCCATAAAGAGGTTCTTGAATGCCTCCTCTAGATCAGTGTCCTCAGGTGTATGTTGTTCTCTTCTTGCTCCTAATTCCTAGTCTTTGATGCACATAAGCATCTTCACATGCTCAGGTAACAAGCGCTGCTGCCGGTCTTCGAGAATCCTGAATGTACAGCTGAAACAAGACTTGGAAGAGACAGTAGATACAGGGACAGACATGATATCTCGGGCCATAATAGACAGGACTGGATAGGTTAGCTTGTGGTCACGCCACCAGAGTAGAATGTCAAAAGTTTCCTCATAACATGTGAGCTCTCTCTCAATAACAACAGATGGAGTAGCTGAAGATGATAGGGAACAAGTAGGGGATGCACCAGGACCTCTAAGATCCTTCCCCATGCTTGCTTTCTCTTACTAGTATGAACTGAAGGCACTGCAACCCTCTAAGGCCTGGCTGCACCAAATTTTTCTTCATACTTGACAAACAGTATATACAATCAGATTAATGATATGACATACACAACACTGATGCACAAGCAAATATTGAACCTTTGCAGGATTATCTTTTGTAGGTGTAGGATAAGAACTCAAATAACCAAAAAACATAGGTTGCAATATCTCATGAGCCCAAGAATTTGCAGAAGCATTGTCTAGAGATACAAAAAACACTTTGTCAATCAGACCAAACTCTTCAACAACACTAGCAATCCTATCAGCAATGTTTTCACCAGAATGGGACACTTCAATCAATCTTAAACCAACTACTTTTTTCTATAACTCCCAATCTGCACTAACATAATGAGCAACAACAGATATGTAAGCCTCCTTAGCATTACTAGACCAGATATAAGATGTCAAGGAAACAGAAGATGTAGCAGGCAAGATAGTTTTCATAAGCATATCACGTTGTTCACCAAACAGTTTAGCCATATCTCTAGTGGTGGTCTGCCTAGATACCTTTTCAAATAGAGGATTATGAGCACGCTTGATGTAATCTTCCCATGCCTGAGTTTCACCTACTCCTAAAGGAAGATCAAGCCTAACAATCAAATGGCACTATTCTAACCAAGCAACCATAGGATCATAAACCTAATTTTTCAAGCCATCAGGGTTCAATGCAAGCTTAGACTACATCATAGTAGCATGATTACATTTAGCCATACAAGATTTTGATGGATTATGAGGACGCTACGCTAGCTAGAAAACAAAAATTTCGACCTCATAAAATAGGATCAACTGCTAGTTATAGATCACGGGGTTACCACTAGACACACAGGGGTAGCGGAAGCGACTCGGTGTAGTCGTACGCGTAGTAGTAGTGCCGTGCAGTTGCATGGTCGTCCACCATGTCAATCCCTCTCATGCGGTTCATCCTTGTGCTCTAGATGCAGCACCTCTGAGGTATCCCACATGTGCGGGGAAGAAGCGTTGCGCCTTCGGATTGCTAGGTCTGTGAGGAGCAATAGGCGTGAGCGTGGGTGGGCGACGGCGGCTGCCTAATGGCGTGAGTGTACCCTAGCCACGCCCCCTCCCTCTCTTATATAGGCATCCTCCAATCAGTCCCAAGTTGGAGGCCCAATTAGAAAACCCTAAGCCTGTCTAATTCGGGTCCAACCCGAATTAAGCTTCGAGTCCCTTAAGTGTGCGACCCTATGGGTTCATACATATAGACATAGGCCAAGTACTCCTACTCACCCAATAGTTGACAGTGGCCTCTAGCAAGGCGTGACAACTTCTATATGCATGCAAAGATCATATCAGACGAACCACTACAAACACATACATGTTATTCCCTTGTCTCACGATATTTGGTTCAACTCATGGGTTAACACTTAACCCAAGCATGACCATGCATTTGTTGACCCAATCACTTGAAATATCTCTCTCACATAGAGAGGGAAAAGTTCCATCTTGATTATCTATGTCTCACAGCATGTTTCCCGACAAACTTGAAAACTACCTTTATAACTATCATATTACAGAGTAGCGTTTAATAGTCCCTAAGTAGGTCATTTCACATCTTGATTCTTGAGAACATCCAACAATCTCAGGTCTAAGGACATAACGTACATGATGCATAAAGAGATAATAAGAACATCTCATGTTGGGTCAGTCCAGCCCCATGTTATACATGTGCCCACATTATTAGTTTGACATCTTTATGTCTATGACTTGTGAAACATAATCATCAACTAATACATATGCTAATCTAATATTCATATGTGTCCTCACATGAACTCTAATCAGGGACATCTTTAGAACAACCATACAAGTAAAAGAGTTTTACAAACAATTCACATTGTCAATCGATACAAGTTTGTCTATAATGGATATTCATCGAACTCATAATATATGTCATGGATACAATTGTAATATCATCATCTCTATGATTACCTCTAGGGCATATTCCCAACAGTCTCCCACTTGCACTAGAGTTAATCTCTAAGATATCTAATACCCATAGACCTCAAGTGCGCCTCAAGCTTAGGCTATGGAAGAGCCTTTGTCAAAGGATTTGCAATATTCAAATCTGTATGTATCTTGCACATCTTAATTTCACCTCGCCTAACAAACTCTAGAATGAGGTGAAACTTCCACAGCACATGTTTGTTCTTTTAGTGATTCCTAGGTTCCTTAGCCTGCGCAATCGCCCCATTGTTGTCACAATGTAGATTCAATGGGATCAGCGCATTCGGAAACACACCAAGTTCAATGAGGAACCTCCTCATCCAAACACCTTCCTTCGCAGATTTAGAAGCTACGATGTACTCGACCTCTATTGTAGAATCGGTCACTGTCACCTGCTTGGAACTTTTCTAGCTTACTACACCACCATTTATCATAAACACAAAACTTGATTAAGATTGTGAATCATCCGTGTCAGTTTGGAAGCTAGCATCGATGTAACCATTTACAACGAGCTCCTCCTCACCTCCATAGATTAGGAACACATCTTTAGTCCTTCTCAAGCACTTAAGAATGGTTTTAACAAGTGTCCAGTGACTTTCACCTAGATTAGTTTGGTACCTACTCACAACACTTAGAGCATATGAGACATCTGGGCGAGTACATATCATGGCATACATGATGGAACCAATTACCAAAGCATATGGAATCTTACTCATGCATTTGCGCTCTTCATATGATGAAGGACGTTGCTTATCGCTAAAATGCATACCATGTGACATAGGCAAGAACCCTCTTTTAGATTGTTCCATGTTGAACCGTTTCAACACCTTGTCTATGTACGTATCTTGGCTTAATCCTATTAGCCTTTTGGGCCTATCTCTATAGATCTTAATGCCCAAAATGTATGCCGCTTCTCCTAAAGCCTTCATAAAAAACTATTATTCAGTGAAGTCTTTATGGATTGCGACATTGGAATGTCATTCCCAATCAATAATATGTCATCCACATACAAGATCAGAAATACAACAATGCTCCCACTTTCCTTCTTGTAAACACAAGGTTCTTCTTCATTTTGACAAAAGCCAAATCCTTTGACCACTTCATCAAAACGAATATTCCAACTCCGAGATGCTTGCTTTAACCCATAAATGGATTTCTTAAGCTTGCATATTTTTCTAGCATTATTAGGGTCAACAAAACCTTCAGGCTGTATCATATACACATCCTCTTCCAAATTTCCATTTAGAAAGGCTGTTTTAACATCCATCTGCCATATCTCATAATCAAAATATACAACGATTGCTAGAATGATCCAGATAGATTTAAGCATCGCTACTGGCGAGAAAGTCTCATCGTAGTCAATTCCTTGAACTTGTCTAAAACCTTTTGTGACAAGTCGAGCTTTATAGACATGAACATTTCCATCCATATCCTTTTTCTTCTTATAGATCCATTTGCACTCTATGGGTCTAACCCCATCAGGCGGATCAACTAAGTTCCAAACTTGATTATGTCCCATGGAATTTATCTCAGATCTCATGGCACTTTGTCATTTCTTTTAATCTGGGTCCATCATTGCTTATGCATAATTTGTAGGTTTGTCATCGTCTAATAATAACAATTCCCCATGTAATTCGCGAAGTCTTGCTGATCTTTGTGGTTGTGGTGGTGTTTCTACTACCACTATAGTTGGCCATGAAGCCCGTGGCCTGGCATTTTGGCCTGGCCCGTGGCCCGGCATTTTGGCTCGGCCCGAGCATGGCCTGGCCCGACAGCTATCGGGCCTAGGCCGGCATGGCTCGAGGCACCAGGCCATGCCTGGGCTGCCATCGTGACCCATAGCACGGCTCAGACACGGGCCGACGACCCGGTGCTTAATGGACTAGTAAAAAATATAGCCTACTAATTCTAAAAAAAAGAAATATAGGACCTAGCAAGAAGTGTAGCCTGCTAATTGTAAAAAAGAGAAATGTAGGCCTGTTGGCCTGCTACTGGCCCATCCAACCATTCTACTGGCCTGCTATAGCATCAGGCACGAGCTTGGCCCGGTGGTCCACCGTGCCTTCGAGTTGGCCCAATGGCCCACGGGCCGTGCCTTGGGCCATACCCCTGGCACAAAGCACGGTGATGGCATAGCACGACCGACACGACGGCACGGTGTGACATGATGTAGGCATGACACGACACACCATGCCACTAGGCCGTGCTGGCACGGCCCGATGGCCACCTACAACTACCACAGGTGTCTCAACTTATTCTAGCCATGTTGGCATGACCCAATGGCCACCTATAACTACCACGAGTATCTGAACTTATTCTGCTACGTTAGCATCACTTGTAGAGTCATTCCCAATTGGCTTATCTTTAACTTCTTCAAGATAAACCTTCTATCCATTTTTCTCCCTTTTGAGAAACTCTTTCTCTAAGAAAACACGGTTTCGAGTAACAAACACTTTGCCCTCTGTCCGGTTATAGACATAATACCCTAAAGTTTCCTTTGGGTATCCCATAAAAAGCACTTGTTTGATTTGGGTGTTAGTTTATCTAATATAAGTCATTTGACATAAACTTCACAACCCCAAATTTTCAGAAAAGACAATCTGGGACACTTACCAGTCCACATCTCATATGGTGTCTTAACTAGAGACTTAGATGGTACCCTGTTTAAAGTGAAAGCGGCTGTTTCTTGAGCGTATCCCCAAAATGATAAAGGTAGGTCTGACTGGCTCATCATAGATTGAACCATGTCCAACAAAGTTTGATTACATCACTCGGACACACCGTTCCTCTAAGGCGTTCTAGGTGGAAAAAGTTGTGGAACGATTCTACAACTCTTTAGATGATTGCTAAATTCATGACTCAAGTATTCACCTCCACGATCAGATCGCAAAGCCTTAATTTTCTTACCACGTTGATTTTCTACTTCATTCTAAAATTCTTTGAACTTTTTAAATGTTTTAGACTTATGTTTCATTCAGTAGACATATCCATATCTATTAAAATCATCAGTAAAAGTTATGAAGTATTAGAATCCGCCTCTAGCTATCGTGCTCATTGGTCCACACACATCAATATGTGCTAGTTTCAACAAGTCCAATGCTCTCTCAGGAAAACCTATGAAAGGCGCCTTGGTCATCTTTCCTAGTAAGCAAGACTCACATGTCTCGTATGATTCAAAATCAAACAAAGTTAAAAGCCCATCAACATGGAGCCTCTTTATGCAATTCTCATTTATATGACCCAAACGACAATGCCACATATAGGTAGGACTTAACTCATTAAGCCGAGGTCTTTTAACACTAACATTACAAATAGGTGCATCCTCAAGATTCAAAATAAATAGCCTGTTCACAATGGATGCAAAAGCCACAAATGTGTCATTCTTAGAGATCACACAACCATTGTCTTTACTCGCAAATGAATAACCATCCTTCATCAAGCATGAAGGTGACACAATGTTTCGACTTAAACTAGGAACAAAATAACAATTATTCAATTCGAAAATAAATCCTGATAGTAGGTGGAGTTGCATTGTCCCGACGTTCAACGCAGCAATTCTTGCATTATTGCACACGTGGAAATCAACTTCTCCCTTTTCCACGCTTCTACTTCTTATCATTCCCTGCATCGTATTGCAAATATGAGCAACCGATCCGGTATCAAATACCCAAGAATTAATATAAGAGTCAGTGAAGAAAATATCTGTAACATAAACAATAAGTGTATGAGCAGTGGGAGTACCTTTACTACTGTCATCCTTTTTCAAGGTTGCCAAGTACAATTTGTAGTTCCTCTTGCAGTGACCTTTCCCCTTGCAATGAAAGCACTCTTCATCAGTAGCTGGTCTAGCCTTAGGTGCAGGTGGGTTTTGCTTATGGATCTCATCCTTAGCCTTACCCTTTTTCTTCTTCCAAGCATTGCCCTTTTTCTCTTAAAGTTTGGCTTGTTTTGGACAGCCAACACTTGGCTACTACCTATACCTTTCTTGATGTCAGCCTCTACCATTTTCAGCATGCCACACAATTCATTCAAGCCCTTCTCTGCCCCATGCATATGGTAGTTCGAGATGAAATTTCTAACTGGGCGAAAGAGATGAGAGAATGAAATCAGTGGCCAACTCTTGGCCAATTGGTAAGCCTAGCTTCTCCAACATCTGAGTGTAACCAACCATCTTGATTACATGTGGGCCAACTGCTGCACCCTCTGCTAGCTTACATTCAACAAAGGCCTTTGAGACTTGGAACCTTTCAGTCCTAGCCTTAGCTTGGAACATATCATTAAATGCCATGATCATATCGTACGCCGCATGGTTTTTGTCAAACTATATCTATAGTTCTGGTTCCATACAAGCAAGCATGAGGCAACTCACTTCAAGATCAGCATCACATGCTCTCTTCTAAGCGTTTTTCTCTACAGCAGGTGCATTATCAGCAGGCTCATCTGGTAATAGGGTGTCTAGAATTTCTTCCTTTTTCTCAGCCCTATGAACAATTCTCAGGTTGCGGATCCAATCCGCATAGTTCGTTCCATTCAACTTATCTTTCTCAAGAATTGAGCGCAAAGTAAATGTTTGATTGGTGGGCACCATTAATCTACAAGAAAAGTAATGCAAAATACTAAGACGACGTATCCAAGACAGAGTAAATAATATTAAATAAAATCTACTTCCACTCAAATCAATATCTCTCGATTGGTACTTAGTGATTCAAGACCCACAACTAACAAGTATATTAGTGAGCTTTAGCATCACCGCTAGTAGACATGGTAGATCGGTAAGCAACTCCTTGCTAATTATATCACATATGACTCTTGTTGTTGGGGTGAAATCTCTATGCTTGTGTTACCCAACTACTTATGCTCCAAGGTCCCTAACCGTTAGGATGACCTTGTTCAAGTAACCAACCCTTCTGCAGTAAGTATCTGATATGAACCTGCCTAGTCAAAGAAAATCAGTGGTACCCTAATTTTATAGACCTACCATCGATTGTACAAGACATATGACAATGCAAGGTTTGGGGAAGCATGTAACTGAAACATTGTCGAGGGATTGTTCTACTTCACTACCATGCACATGTACATAAAAACATCATCACATATGAAAGTAGAACAAAGTAAGAACAACATAAACATAGATATGACTTGCTATATCCCATTATCACTTTGGGGATCTCCATCTCCATCTATCTGTTCATCATGGTGATCTCCATCTCCATGATCTATGTACGCCATCCTCCAATAATTATTCTACCAAGACTAGCTATCACTAACACAAGGCAGTGAATTAAAATTACATATTCACGGGTAGGATCATCACAGATTGGCACGTAGGCCATTACATCAGATGGACAATATCTATATGGCTCCAACTATATTGTCATTGTCATTACATGCAAGCCATGAATTTATTACATACATGCATCACATACACATAAGGCTATACCACTACAAAATAGAGTTAACCGATCTTGACGTCTAAACTTGCAGGGCCAAAAACTCTATTTTCCCTGCCTTTTTCACAATTCTAATTTCACTGAACATGGTTTCATGGTGGAGAATCAAATGTAAAAATTTTTTCTCTATGATTTTTGTTTAGAGATCATCTCAATCTGGGTTACGGATCAAAAGTTATGGCTATTTTACCGAACAACACTTTTCCCGACAATCCGTCACCTGGCAGTAGATCCCATCTACTACCGCCACGCATCATATGCACCCAACACTTGACTTAGGGTTCAATTAGATTAACTGATTGATCTCTATCTCACTATGACTGGGTTTACATGTATCACTTAACTCGGATGGCGGAATTCCAACCGGTACTAGTAGATCATTACAATAGCAGCACGACAAGACCATGAACCAAGATCACAGACTCATCTAAAACTGCACATATCTCTATATGTACCCAATCAAATCTATAACAACACAGTAATAGCTATGATACCACTGATGGATTATGAGGATGCTACGCTAGCTAGAAAACAAAATTTTCAACCTCATAAAATAGTATCAACTGCTAGTTATAGATCATGGGGTTACCAGAAGCGACTCGGTGTAGTCGTGCACATAGCAGCAGTGTCGTGTAGTTGCATGGTCGTCCACCACATCAATACCTCTCACACAGTTTGCCCTTGTGCTCCAGATGCAGCACCTTCGAGGTATCCCACACATGTGGGGAAGAAGCATTGTGCCTCCGGACTACTAGGTCTGTGAGGAGCAATAGGCATGAGCGTGGGTGAGTGGCGGCGGTTGCCTAATAGCATGAGTGTACCCTGCCCATGCCCCCTCCCTCTCTTATATAGGCATCCTCCAATCAGCCCTGAGTTGGAGGCCCAATTAGAAAACTCTAAGCCTTGTCTAATTCAGGTCCAACCCAAATTAAGCTTCTAGCCCCTTAAGCGTGTGACCCTATGGGTTCACATACATATAGACATGGGCCGAGTACTCCTACTTGCCCAATAGTTGATAGTGGCCTCTAGCAAGGTGTGACAACTCCTATATGCATGCAAAGATCATATCAGACAAACCACTACAAACACATACATGTTATTCTCTTGCCTCATGATATTTGGTTCAACTCGTGGGTTAACACTTAACCCAAGCATGGCCATGCATTTGTTGATCCAATCACTTAAGTGATCCAGTAATATCTCTCTCACATAGAGAGGGGCAAGTTCTATCTTAATTATCTATGTCTCACAACATGTTTCTCGGGAAACCCAAAGACCACCTTTATGACTACCCTGTTACGGAGTAGCGTTTAATAGTCCCTAAGTAGGTCATTTCACATCTTGAGAACATACGACAATCTCAGGTCTAAGGACATAATGTACATGATGCATAAAGAGATAATAAGAACATCTCATGTTGGGTCAGTCCAGCCCCATGCCATACACGTGTCCACATTATTAGTTTGACATCTCTATGTCTATGAATTGTGAAACATAGTCATCACCTAATACATATGCTAATCTAATATTCATGTGTGTCCTCACACGAACTCTAATGAGGGACAACTTAAGAATAACCATACAAGTAAAAGAGTTTCACAAAAAATTCACATAATTGTCAATTGATACAAGTTTGTCTATAGTGGATATTCATCGTTACTCATAATATATGTCATGGATACAATCGTAATATCATTATCTCTATGATTACCTCTAGGGTATATTCCTAATAGATTTCATGTACCGTCTCAAATGGCTTGTGCCAGCAATAGATCTAGCAGTGTAACGCGTGCGGCGATGCTGGTGGAGGAGGGATCGGGAGCTTGGAGAGTCTGGGTTGAAAATCTTGCTGCAGAGAGGCTTCTCGTTGGAGTTTTTGAGTTCTTCGTCAGGGTCACTGCCGGACGAGATGAAGATGGAGATGAAAAACGATGGGGTGGAAGATGAGTCCTAGGGAAGGAAGTATTTATAGGTTGAGATGAGTGGGGGTATTTTTGACTTATCTCTTTGCCACATCCATGAAATTCGAGGTTGTTTAGATGGATATGGTAACTGTTCGCACGATAATCAAGGGATTATGCAGATGATTTGATGACAAGTAATCATGATCTTGAAGATGTTCCACTCACAATATTTTAAGTCATTGGCAATCTGTCCTAACAGTAAAGTTGTCGATGGGCATTTTCCCTATGATTTGGTGTGGGTGGTTGGAAGATTTGAGATATTTACTAGGATGCGGGGATCAGGATTGAAGTTGTTTGGATTTGGTAACAAATTTTTACCGAAAGGAAAGTGATTATGAAAAGGTCGTCATTATCTGGAGAGAATTTTGGAGCATTAATGATTTCATACTCCAAAATTGGGGGGCATTTGTTGACACCATTTTTAGGCATGAGTCAGGATGGTCAGGAAGAACTGATCGGCAGTTAAGAAAATGCTGTGTCAAGCCAATAAGAAGATTGCCGATAGCTGGTGATGCCGATGACAGGATGACAGGTGGAGGATGCTGCTGGTCTGAGGATGAAGATGGTGGTTACTAGTCATTGCTGATTGATCATTGATACCGATGGAGAACAATTGATCACCGATGCCGATGAAGGGGAGCGTGGAAGTTGCTCAGGAGACTACAAGGGGTATGCCGATGAAGCAGGAGCCGATGAAAGGTTTTATCGAAATTGAAGTGGACACAGGAATAGATAGGTGTTATTTTCTATATTTGTTAAAACATACCTTATGTAAGAGTCCTGTTTTATCTAAAAATAGATCCTAGTCGTATACGGTTGTAACTCTTTAGGTCAGGATATAAATATAGGCCTAGTAGCAATGTAAGACAAAAATCAATCAATATCATACACAAGTTTTACATCTACTATTTCGACAACTTCGTCAACTCGCATATTTTCTTTTGTTTACGAGTTCTCAAAGATTCGACGAGTAACACTCGACGATTCCTCGAGTTCCATGTGAGTACCTCTTGGCTGTGACATCAGGGCGCATCGCTGTTGTCAGGACCAAAGTATTCAAGTTATCATCTTTGTCGATTGCTAGGTCAAATCGGCTGGCACGCCTCAACATCAGAATCGGGTATTAGTCCTTTGTGTTTGCAGATCTACTTTTGCATTAACAAAAGGTAAGAGAAGAAAGATAAATATATTTTTGGTGGGTAGAGAGGAACCTTCTAGAGTTTTCTAAGTTGAATGGGTGATCAAAATCAGGCTTACTATACTATACTTATTGTGGAGCAACAAGTCCTTTTCAACTCTCGAAGAAGACTAGAAGAAAGTAGTCGGGAGAAGGATGCTAAAAGCTTTACGAAACACCAACCCAAACGTGGTGGATTACAAAGGCCTGACAGGGCTGTCACCCCTGGGGCTAACACAACTATCCGTGGGATTGGGCGCAAACTAAGGTTAACTATAGCCTAGACACCATGTCTACGCTAGCGTTTACTACTCTAATTACCAAGGATAACTAGAGCACTCAATATGAATTGAGATCAAGTAAGTATAATAAAGTAAGAATGAAATAAAGAACTCAACATAGAAATAATAATTAAAGAACCTAGAGATTGTTGAGCGACGAACCAGATGCTGCAAAAGTACAATGTTGAGGAAGATCCGATAGATCTGGCTCCTCCTTAGCTCTCTCCTCCTCTCTCCCTATTTTCTAGATACAACTAGACAACTAGAACTAGAACTAGATGAACTA
>Ga0182004_10001104_pt1 | contig 19011 bp, 14 predicted proteins | sample Sormic07211540_1_FD_120479 | JGI IMG/M metagenome (GOLD analysis project Ga0182004, IMG submission 120479) | Endophyte microbial communities from Sorghum bicolor roots, Mead, Nebraska, USA - 072115-40_1 MetaG | ecosystem: Host-associated > Plants > Roots > Unclassified | place: USA: Nebraska...
AATTACATAGCTCGTCAGGAAACTGCAAGACAAATTTATTAAGCATAATTAATCTGTCATTAGCATATGTAGGTTACTGTAGCACTTAAGGCTAATCATGGAGTAACTAGGCTTAAAAGATTCATCTCGCGATTCTCAACTAAACTGTGTAATTAGTTTATTTTTTTATCTATATTTAATGTTTCGTGTATGTGTCCAAAGATTCGATGGGATGGATAAAAAAAATTTTGGTGGGGAACTAAACAGGGCCTTAGTTTGAAAATATTTTGGATTTCGCAATTGTAATATTTTTGTTTTTATCTAATAAATATTAATCAAATATAGACTAACTAAGCTTAAAAGATTCATTTTATAACTTACCGATAAACTGCGCAGTTAGTTTTTATTTTTTTGTCTATATTTAATATTCCATGTATGTGCCGCAATATTTGATATAACGAGAAATCTTGAATTTTTTTTGAGTTTTGGGTGAACTAGCCCTTGTTCAGTTCGCAAAAACTTTTGGATTTCGATACTGTAACACTTTCGTTTTTATTTGACAAACATTGTTCAATCATGAAGTAACTAGGCTTAAAAGATTCGTCTCGCGATTTACAGATGAACTGTGCAAATAGTTTTTGTTTTCATATATATATATTTAATGCACTTTGCATGTGGTATAAAATTCGATGTGACGAGGAATCTTAAAAATTTTTTATGAACTAAGGCCTTGTTTAGTTCCGAAATTTTTTTGGATTTCGCTACTGTAGCACTTTCGTTTTATTTGACAAATATTGTCAAATCATGAACTAACTAGAATCAAAAGATTCGTCTCACGATTTACACACAAACTGTGTAATTAGTTTCTGTTTTCGTCTATATTTGATGCTTCATGCATGTGCCGTAAGATTTGATGTGATGAGGAATTTTGAAAACTTTTTGAATTTCGGGTGAACGCCACAAAGCGGGCCCGAGGCTTCTCGTGGCAGTGTTTGACTCTGCGCCGCATGTGCGTGCACGCGTGGCGTCGACGCCTCTCGACTCAGATCCAAAGTCAAACACAGCAACCGACCGGGCACGTACGCCTGCCCAACCAATTGTTCAATTCGATTCGGCTTTGTTTAGTTCTCAAAAAATTTTGTAAATTTTTTCAGATTTCCCATCACATCAAATCTTTAGACGCATGCATGAAGTATTAAATATAGACAAAAATACAAACTAATTATACAGTTTGGTCGAAATTGACGAGACGAATCTTTTAAGTCTAATTAGTACATAATTGGATAATATTTGTCAAATACAAACAAAGTGGCACTATTTCTATTTTGTGAAAATTTTTGGAACTAAACAAGGTCTCACTTCCATTATTCTTAGTTTCTTATTACACACTGCCACGACGTACGCCAGCTGATGACGGTTGAAATTTAGTTTATATTTATGCTAAAAAGTATCATTTACTAATTTATTATAAAAAAACTGTATAATAACTGATTAGCAAATTTACATTTATTTATTTGTTTGTTTTTATTAAGTTGGAACCTTTTTTTGTTGCTTTCTACATTAATCTACATGATTCTTTTCTTAGGATATGTTTTTTTTGAAAGATATGCTTGTTCATTTCCATAATCCCTTTCAAGCTTCTTTCTGAACACACGATTTCACAAGAAAAAAAGTGTAGGAATTTCACAGGAATCAATTTATTTTTGATAAAAAAAATACAGAAATGGAATAAATTAAATCTCCATTCCAAAAGGGGTCTCAATGTTTTGCTTCTTTCGTTGTCTAAAAGAAGTTTTTCTTCTTTGCACCCCTTCTCTTTGTATGTTTAACAAGTACTGTAATACTATTTATTAATTAGTTGAAACAATTTTACTTTTGGCGTACATATATTTGACACGAAAAACCGATATGGACCCAAATTCATATTACTTTAGGACATGCAAGATGCTCATAAATTATCCTTATTAATCTATATTAGGAAAACAAATTCAACGATATACACCTAGCAACATGCAAACCACTGGTACATGTATGCAAAAACCAATTATTTATTATATGAGTTTTTCTAGAAACACAGTAAAGGTACAAATAATGCTCATATTCCCTACAAGCATTGTCTGACCAATAGATCGAGTTATCCTAAGATGCTCCTAGAGTATTAACATTTGGACGTCGTAAGAGATAAACATATACAGTACATCATATATATAATGCTCATTTGGTACAAGTATTATCATTTTTTTCTACAAACATGGTCAATCTTAGAATAATTTCGCTGAGGACAACTCAAAACTCGAAACTCATTATAAATATATGAGTACTTTGAGTTATTTTTTTTAGTAGTTACGACATAGGTACTTGATTAGATGTACTATTTATGCATGCTAATTCGGAAAGATCAAGCAAATTGGGTCAAACCCACGGCGACAAGTAAAGGTACAAATGATGCACAAGTTTTCACATCAAAGTACAAAGGTCAATATCATATACTTTATGTGTTCTTGCCAACTTGTCCATTAGCTGAAATATTCCAAGGACCAATAATGCACTTTGAAAACAAAAGGACCAATAATGCTCAAAGTAACAACCGCTTGTAAACACATGAATTTTCACAATAATTTATCAAAATAGTTCAATGGCTCCATGGATGGGAAATATCCTGTGCAACTCAGCTTCATATGCAACCTATGCAACCACCAATTAAGACCACATGATCTAGATCTAACGTCTGAGGTTTTTTTTCACTTAAACCCTTCCATCTGCATACACACGGGTTAGATTTAAATCCACAGGTGGAGGGATTTAAGTGAAAAAAATCTCAGACGTTGGATCTAGATCCTGTGGCCTTAATTGGTGGTTGCATATGTTGCACACGAAGATGGGTTGCATATGATACGTTGCCTTCTAGCAAGGCCTAAAAGTAAACACGACTGTTTTTTTTTTAAAAAAAAGGCCGCCCAAAGTATATATTTGCATGTGCACACACTATCCAAGTACACGGAACAATGATGTTTATAGCATATTCTTGGAGAATAATTCTTCAGAATCTCGAGTGATGAGAAACCTCAATATATATAAGCTAGACTTGTTCATGTTTCTATATTTACAAGATGGTTGCTCAATCTATATCAGGAGGAGTTATATATATTTTGAGCTCCCACATGCCGTAGAAGGTAAGAGTGCAAGACCAGAGTCGGAGCTAGAAATGTTTTTTCCCCTTTTTTTACAAACGGTGTAGTAGTACAATTTTCTTTTTAAAATTGATCAAATTTTAAATTTTTCAGTAAAAATTGTAGGGACTTAAGGGGTCTTGTCCCCCTATATCTCCGCCACCACACTAATAGTGCAAATCGCAATGATTAGTCACTTAAGTGTTTTTCCCAAAAGGGTTTTAGTTTGATTTGGTCATTCAGACGATATCAATATATCACATAGTGCTTTTGACGCGATGCATGCATGTAAAAAAGTCGTTTTCATATGTCAACATATCGACATACATGAAGCGGATAATATTTATTTTCTTGTTCTTTCTAGGTCGATTAGATGCTTGGGATGTAAAGGCAAATGAAAAATGTCCCACATAGAGTGTCGTAATAGATGAAATCATTTTTCATAAATGAGCCTTTTTTGAGCCTTTTTTTACATTATTATTGTTGGGTCGCAATCCATTTGAATTGATCATTGGGCGTTGAATCAAATAACTCACGTTAATGCTTCCTTGATTACAAATGTAAACCCTTATATGTTTGTCTTAACTAAGTCAAACCATTTTGAAATTTTGATCATAATTATATAAACACTCATATGGACTCACAATACAAAGTGATTGTCAAGATTTATAAATATAAATCATTATCTAAAAAATTATAAATATAAATCTTCTTTTTAAGATCATATCTTAATGTAAATATTTCCAATCAATGTGACACATTGGAAATAGCACATGGATTTATAATGGTTGTAGTATTATCCTAAAATCTAACCGATTAATAACTAAAATGGTTTATCACCGTGCAACGCTTAAATGGTATGTAAATAGGCTAAACAACTGTTTAAACGAACAATAGATGATAGAAAGTAAAAACATTATAGATTTGCTTATTCTCTCATCTAAATAAGATTAATCCTCGTCGAAGCCTGTTCGCTGGTCTAAAAAGCCATGACTGAAAATACTGTTCGCTGATTTATCATAAAAAAAAACACTGTTGATTGACAGAAAAAATACGGCTGATAAAACAAAAAAATGGGTCCGTGCCCCCTGCAAGTGTAACAGCCACTGTGCATCCGAAATGTAAATATTTCGTGCCTGTGCAAACAGTGTGCATTCAAAATTAAAATAATTCGATTCCTGTGTCAACACTATTTACCCAAATTCTAAATACATTTATTCACTGTACAACACTGTTTAGCCGAATTTACATATTTTGACCCTGTTCACATAGCCGGCATCGCAGCCGGAGTCGCGCTAAAAGCTTATTGTCGAATCTACCGATTATACATTAGTGTTTTTCTCTTAACAAATCAACGAATAATATTTTTTATGGCTTTTCAGGCAAAGGAAGAGGGCCTTGAATCAGCGTTACTAGAAATGTGCTAACTGAACTGTAATTATTTGGGTGACTACATTTATTCATTCGCATCATATTTACTTGCTTTGAAATCTGAACTTACTGTAATTCTATGAGTTTTGGATTGACCTAACGAGGCAAACAAAGCAAGACTAAGGCCTTGTTTAGATCTATTTTTTTTAGATTTTGCTACTTTAGCACTTTTATTTGTATTTGGCAATTATTATCCAAACATGTACTAAGTAGGCTCAAAAGATTATCTTACAAATTATAGGTAAATTGTGTAATTAGTTATTTTTAATCTATATTTAATGCTCCATACATGTGCCGTATGGTTCAATATGATGAGGAATCTTAAAAAGTTTTTGGATTTTAGATGGAACTAAACAAGACCTAAGCACTAATTCCTCAATTGATATCTAATTCATATTGAACCATCCGTAATTTATAAATAAATAAAATAAAATAAAAATAAATTATTTTGCAATTGACTTGGCTCAAATTGATTTTTTTGCTAATATAAGTTGTTGACAAAAGCCCAACTATCAACCAAATTAATAATTAGCTACTAAAAATTAATTAATATGAATTTAAGGCCTTGCTACATCTATTAGCTACTAATACTGAAATAGTTAATAGTTCATAGCTAATGTTAGCTACTATTAGCTAGTTTGGTCTAACTAATAAAACATAGTTGTTAATTGGGTATTCAGCTAAAAATTAGATAGACCTATTTGATCCAAGAAGCTATTTATAAGCAGCTAACTGTTAGCTCTATGATTCAGACGGAGCCTAAACCTAGCTAATAGGCCACCTAAGTGTTACTGCACCATCTATTTTAAATTATAAGATGTTTTAGTTTTTCTAAATTTATAGTTTTTATCATGTACTTAGATATATAATGTACCTAGATAGTAAAAGCAATACATCTAAAAAGATAAAATATCTCATTTATTAGAACGGAGGGCGAAGTACTATCTTAATAGCTACTCAAACTAACTAATACGACCCCTACCTTAAAAAGATGTAATTCTCGATTTAGATTAAGTTAAATTTCTTTAAGTTTGATTATATTTATAGAAAATATTATTACATTTATGATAAAGATCCTCAACATCAGGGTATTTTTGATACCTTGTTAGGTGGGATAATTTTTATCTAAATCTTCAACTGGTTGTTAGAGCATCTCCAAAATACTAGGTAAAATTATACTGTAAACTACAAGATTTAGCCATTGCGTAAAATAAAAATTCACTCAAAGCATAGAGTTCTACAATAATCTTTGTACAGAATAGCTAATGAGGACGGCATGCTATATACGACAAGCGAAAATTTAGGAATAGCGAACTTGCTATTTTAGCAAAACAGATAGCACACCTGTTGGACTTTAATTTTTTCTTTAAAAATATAAAAATATCCTAGATAACATGGATAGCATATCGGTTGAAGTTGCTTTTAGCTAACCAGTTCTAACTCATCTAGGCCCTAAACGTGGTTTGATAACTTTTAAAAACCATAAAACTTTTCAAATTTTGACGATAAACATACTCCCATCGTCTCAAAATCTCAAAATAAGTACTCATCTCATATTTCAAAGAGTCAACAAATCTTAAGATTGACTAAACTTATAAAAAAATATCTCGATATTTGTATATCTAATAAATATGTTTATATTATAAGAATATATAACACGATTAACGGATATACTCCGTACATCTGAATTTCAGAAAAAAATAGCTTAATTTCGGTTTTGAACCCAGCCCGGACACAGGAGTTGTTATTTATCGTGATGAAATTCCTTCCTTCAACAACAGGTGGCAGGACCAGCCGTGTCAACGTTGAAAACGTGGTTTAATCCATCTCGTAATTATTGCCTGCAATTCCGACTCCTCTGCTCTGACAATCCATCTACCACGCGTGCAAACTCCTCTTCTTCCACCTGCTCCTGCCTCCTGCGCCCCAAACCCACCTCGCCGTCGCCGTCGGCGCAGGCCGCAGCCTGTTCCCGGTTCCCGCCTCGCCGTCTACCGCGTCCCGCAGCAACGGAGCCGCGGCACCTCGGATTCGCCTCAGCTTCCGCAATACTCGCCGTCCTCCTGCTCCGCCGCCCCTCCCGTGTACTGGCGCTGGAGCTGCAGATCCACCGCGACCTGGCGACCGATTCCTCCTCGCGCTGGTAAGCACGTCCTCGCTTGCTCCGGCGGAATCCCTCGCTCTTTTCGGAGCTACCTGCAGTCGAATCCAAATCCGAATCTTTCTCTCTCTCCCCCATTGCGCGGCGATTTGCTTGCTTTGTTCTTGAGCAGTGTTTGTGCCCAGTTCGTGTCCCAAGATTTCTTTTAGGGGCTCAGTTTCTTGAATTCCGGGGAAATCCCGCCCCTTTACACCTCCTCCTCCTCTCTGTAGAAGAATTGGCGACCTTGGACTCCGCCCCCGGCGGCGCGGAGGGGGTCAACTGTGGTAGCAGCCACCGCGGAGGCTGCAAGCCTCCGGTAAGGGAGGGAAATTGACTTCTTGGAAGCCGGAAGCCGGTCCCGGGCCGCGATGGCGTCGATCGGCGGCGGCGCGTCGTCGGCTGCCGCGAAGAACGAGTCCTACGTGCGCGCCGACAAGATCGACCTCGAGAGCCTGGACATCCAGCTGGAGAAGCAGCTGGCCAAGACCTGGGAGAAGCACAAGGGGTCGTACAACCAGGGGCCCAGGGAGGACTGGGAGATCGACCTCGCCAAGCTCGAGATTCGCTACGTCATCGCGCAGGGCACCTACGGCACGGTGTACCGCGGCACGTATGACGGCCAGGACGTCGCAGGTACTACCCCTGTTCTGTTTCCTTATCCTCACTTCGTGTGCGGTTTATCTGTGTCTCTGAGATTACGCGGTTCGGCTGTTGCAGAGGATTTCTTGGTTTTCATCAGTATTCAGTAGATAGGTGAATCGTTTTCAATTTTCATAGTATCCGGACAAGCTAGCATGGCAAATGACACATTTATTATCAGCTGGTAAAATAAAAAAAATGAGGCATACATACATAAGTAACAAGCTCTTACTATATGTTTTGAATATATGTTGTTCTTGGTCCTCTTCTGTTATTGGCTTCTAGCAAAGAGTTGCCTCTGCCTTGTTTCACCATCCATGTGAGTTCAGAAACAATGTTTGTTCATGGATAATAATAGAGCTCTCATGTCGCATAAATGGATTGTAGCACAACTGCACAAGTGATCAGTATATAATTATGCATTATGTGGCAAAGAGCTTCTTTGCAGTGGTTTGTGTGTGAACTGTGAAGTATTTGCACCTTTGTGGATTCAGGTTTTTTCTTTTATTCTGAGGTTTTGATTGGCAATTCTGAAACCTGTTACAGCTTCAGTTTCTTAGGTATTACAGCTTCACTTTTAACAGGTGCCTGATTTTGGGGCATTTGTGGTGAGCTTATTCAGTGTCCTGGTCCTTTACGCAGAAATTGTGATGGTTAATTCCTGTAGATCATCTAAGACAGCAGCTCTCACTAGCATGTTATCCTACTGATGAAGTTACCTGAACCATGGGCATAATAAAATTGAAATTTGTACCTTTTCTAGTATGTTGCAAAGCTTTACCAAATAATCAACAGAATCACCTTGATCTTCGTATGTTTAGTTAATTACTTTTCTTTTATGACATATATAGTAAAACTATTGGATTGGGGCGAAGATGGCTTTGCATCAGAAACTGAAACTGCCACACTGCGAGCATCTTTTAAGCAGGAGGTTGCTGTCTGGCATGAGCTCAACCATCCAAATGTTACAAAGGTGAACATTTCTGCTTACTATGTTTTAGCACTAAGCTGCACACTCATGTATCTTCTGTGCAATGCTTATTCTGGAGTCAGGACTGTCACGTCTTGGTGCTGTCTTTACTCTTTAAGTAGTAGCCTTTTTCTCGTGGTCCACTTACATAGTTTGTTTACTCGTTATTTTCTTTATTATTGCAGTTCGTTGGTGCATCAATGGGTACTGCAGACCTTAAGATTCCAACCAATAGTTCCAACAGTGGTGGGCGCACTGAGCTGCCGCCAAGAGCATGTTGTGTTGTGGTCGAATATCTTGCTGGAGGAACACTAAAACAATATTTAATAAAGAGCCGGCGTAGGAAGCTTGCCTACAAAGTTGTTGTTCAGATAGCACTGGATCTTGCTAGAGGGTAAGCAAGATACATAAAAAACCTTTTTTTTAAAAAAAGAAAAACTTGGGTCACTATAGCGTATTTTTCTTGTATCTTGTGGTAACCATCTTGTTGGTCCCTTTTGCAGATTAAGCTATCTACACTCAAGAAAGATAGTACATCGGGACGTAAAAACCGAAAATATGCTGCTCGACACACAACGAAACCTTAAAATTGCTGATTTTGGTGTTGCTCGTGTTGAGGCTCAGAATCCAAAGGATATGACAGGCGCGACAGGGACACTTGGCTACATGGCCCCAGAGGTATACTATGCTACTGTTTTAGATTTGTACAAAAACGATTACTATCGTTGTATTCACGTTCTATATGAGGACAAGTGTTTTCAGCAATTGTTTGTTCTTTTTCTGTTGGTGTCTGCAGGTTCTTGAAGGCAAGCCATACAATAGAAAGTGTGATGTCTACAGTTTTGGCATATGTTTATGGGAAATATACTGCTGTGACATGCCATATCCAGACCTCAGTTTTGCAGACGTCTCATCCGCTGTTGTTCATCAGGTTTGTTTTCAGTTGCTGGATTGACTGTTGATAATTGTCCACATACCTGAACAGATTGGGCAGAACATATCAATAATGCTTTGTGTGCGCATATATGTGCCAAACCTTCTACAACCTGATGGTCTCCTGTTTGTGTGTGCAGAATCTGCGGCCTGACATCCCTCGTTGCTGCCCAAGCCCAATGGCGAACATCATGCGGAAGTGCTGGGACGCAAACCCAGATAAGCGCCCTGACATGGACGAGGTGGTGCGGTTCTTGGAGGCCCTAGACACAAGCAAGGGCGGTGGCATGATACCAGAAGGCCAGGCAGGTGGTTGCTTGTGTTTCTTCAGAGCCCGTGGTCCTTAGAACCAACCCTGTCCAGCCCTCCTCTCCATGCCTATACCATACTACAAAATTGGAGCCAGATCTAGGCCTTTATTGCTCATCGGATAGTTGATACCAAATAGCCCCTTCACTGTGCTGATTGCAGATAAGTTGATGACAATCTTTGTGATTGGTTGACACTCGTTATAAGTTTTATAGTGATGTGAATACCAGTCAGGAGTCCACAATACAGAGGGTTTCAGCCAATTCATGGTTGCATTCTCATAATGGTTTGTTTGTGGAAATCACATGATGGGCCCTCGAGGATGAACTGGGGAGAACAGGTTCCATGCCTGTGAAGCGATATGTGATATTCCGATCCACCGTTGTTTCAAATACTTGTACTGCGATACACGATACATGTTTTCCATTACTCGAAAATTGGTTTATATGTGATTGATTATTTATTGATAAAACAAAATTAATCTGTAACCATCTCTGCACAAAGTAAAACCACCACAACCACACTATATAAATTGAAACTATCACAACCATTTTTATAAAGTGGAAGAGCCACAACCATTTTGTACAAAGTGGAAGAGCCACAATTATTTTGTACAAAGTGGTATCTATTTACACTTGAGATATCCTCTTTACACTTCCGAAATGGGGTTATCTGTGATATGCATGTAGGGTAGCACATGGTGTATGGAAGGATGCGTTGAGCACCTATGTAGATAGTGGAACCACCACAACCATGTTTATCAAGTAGTGTCATCAAAGTCACTTCACAAAAGTAGAACTACCAAACCATTTTTATATAAAGTGGAAGTGAAAACACCATAGATGTCCTCTCTAAAAGGTTTCTAAGTATTATTATAGATTCATCATGAAACATATTTTCATAGTATAACTAGTGGGTATCATAATGTTTGACAACTTTCTCTATAAAGTTGATCAAGTTTGACTTATCTATTATGACTTATTCTTAACTATGATATTTGTATACATGTGACAAATTTAATTTTGAACCTTTGACTAGAACATATATTTATTTAAATTCTAACTTATAACACAATAGAATAAAGCTTTTCACCCAAGACATGTGACTTGTGACTCAGTGAATGGGCACAACTTTGGTAATTCCAGACTCATTTTATATTAAAAATCCACCTAAAAACTCAATGCATACTAAATTTTCACCTAGATAATGTAATTTATAACTCAATGTATTAGGATTTCCACCTTAAAATTATAGCCATCAAACCTTTTACCAAAAACTTCCAACTTATAACTTGACATTAAATGACTTCTCCACTTAAGACATGCAACACTTTAGCCTTGTAGTTTCTCATGCCTAAAGGTTGAGACAACTACAATAGATTATAGAATTCAAATCATATTTTGATACATGAATCTTTGCCTACATATGCCTTAAAAGGGCCATTGGAGGACCTTGTGTGGTAGCCATTTAGATGCTACCACATAAGGTCCTACAATGCAGACTACTAGAGGTGCACCGAGCACAAGAGTGATGAGAAAAGTGTTGCAGGTGGTACGAATGACAGCTATGAAACCATGTCCCTCTTCCTACTTAATTCCCTATCCAAGTTACGAACCACGCCACAATTTTGTTAGTATTTACCCGAAACTGCCATCGGCTTTTAAAGCCAAAAAACCTCACTTACCATTCTACCCTGACCCCTCTCACATCCATCTGCTCATTGCTCTTGCCCATAGGCGATTAGGGTTTGGGTGCGCCGCCATTCCCCATCTACCCCCACACCATCCCTAATTAAAACCTATCATCAAGCGGGTAAGATGCCAATTGCATCCTCCTCCATGACCCGTCATTAGCCGCGTCCCTGATTTAGGAAGACTCTAGATCGCATCTGAGCACTACTCGACGACCACCCAACAACGGTAGCTGGAGTATCATCAGGCTGCCGCTCGACCTCGTCGAAGTCTCCTCCAAGCTATCGTTCATCCTCGTCGATCCTCCTCTAGACCATTGGTAGGAGCGTTGATTGATCCAAGGCCGTGAAGGTGAGGCCAAATTTCTCCCTCCCCTTAGATCTAGATATGTGAATGCATAATTCTTACAAAAATTATTGGTATTATATATGAATGTATTTAAGACAACAAACACTGCACCAAGGATTTGATTCCTTTGAGGCCTACAACACAAATCCTCCGAATGGAAGTAGCTATAGCTATTGTATCTTTGTCATTGTTATTGATAGAAATTGCTGCACAAAACAAATGAAAAATTTATTTGAGGTGTACAAATTGATTGTGACTTACACATCATATTTTATCATTTCTAATTCTATTATATGTAAATGTTAAAGTTCTATATAACCTTGTGCAATTAATATTTCATTTGTTTTATGTCAACGCCAACTTGTGATCTAAGGCTATGTTTGTATGTATAAAATAATTCAAACAACTCACCAAGTTTCATCATAACCTTGTGAGAGAGATTTCTCATTAGGGGGTAACGTCTTGGCATGTTGGTTCTCTTCTAGGCATTTGTTTGCAAGATTTAAATGTGTCCTATGTATAGAATTTACAAATTTGGGTGAAAAATGGGAAGTTTCTATGTTTATTGTTGTAACTAAATTTGCATGAAAGAACCCATAAGGATTAAATGGCAATGGATGTTGTGTCTTCTACACACTACATTAGGGTTCAAAGCACAATTCCAGCACAACCTTCTCTTTTTAGGAGCTAGGAATTAGTCATATTGCCAAATAGGTTTAGAGACAAAAACACTTTCTTTGAAGAATCAAGAGCTAGCGCTAGAGCTAGAGAATCTGGTTGTGGAGCTATTCCAAATAGGCCAGAAGGTTCTTATGGTTTTCATGTAATGCTAGCAAAGCGTTTTTCTTCTTGATTTGTTCAACTTATATAGGATTGACGAATGACACCCCAACTAATTTGTTTTCAAGTAGTATCTCCTTTTTCTAAACCTTGAATTAACTAAGTAATTGAATAACTTTATACAACTATGAAGTATTCTATGTGATATATGCATCCTTTCTATGTAGGTATCAAGGACACTAAATCACTTCAAGCTTTGTTGAAGCCCATTACAATGGAGAACAACAAAACATACCAAGCTAGGAGACCCAGCTTTGAAGAAGTCTATGTCGCGCTCAAAGACATACCTGACTTGGACCATATCGACTTTCAAAGAGCCATATGGGTATTTTTTCGTCATGACTGCCTATTCAAAACTCTTATGACACTTCGACGAGAGTTGAGGAAGGACTGGCTACTCACACAAATATGAGGACAGTAAGGCTTGTCATATCTGCCACACACATCGTTCTGACAACATGCTTCATAATGTGGCATTTATGCCTTGTAATAAGATTGGTTAAGTAATTGTTAGGGGTCATGCATTCTTTTCCTAAATTATTTGTCTCAATTTCATCGGACCAGGTATGGTTTGTGGTTTTGTCTACTTTGGTTTCTCCTTTTCTAAGTTATCTCTTTTGTGCATGTCAAATATTTTAAACCTAGAGGTAGAACATGTTCAGTTTAATTTCCAACTTATGCCCGAAATGGATTTGTAAAATTTTTATAAACAACAACGATCAGAGTGAGCCAGCTAATAGCTTTTTATAAGCTTGGTGATTGGATAGTTTGAAACATGCTATAAGCTAGACTATAAGGTGAGCGACTATAGTTTTTAAGCACTTAACAACTTATTTTAAATGATTAAAATAGGGCATTGCTATAACACAATGGTACAAAAAATTACCTTGTGAATGCATATAACTATCTCTGCACAAAGTAAAACCACCACAACCACATTATATAAAATGAAACTATCAGAACCATTTTTATAAAGTGGAACAACCACAACCATTTTCAACAAAGTATCTATTTACACTCGAGATATCCTCTTTACACTTCCGAAATAGGGTTATCTCTGATGCGCATGCAGGGCAACACATGTTGTAAGGAAGGATACCTTGAGCACCTCTATAGATAGTGGAACCACCACAACCATGTTTACAAAGTAGTGTCATCCTAATCACTTTACAAAAGTAGAACTACCGAATCATTTTTATGAAGTGGAAGTAGAAACACCATTGGTAAACTTGAGGAACTCTTTAGTAGATCAGGAACTAGACAATGGCATGAATGTGGTAGCTATTAAAGAAGCAAGAATGTTGCTTTGTCCTAATTTTAATATGTATCAAGTAACATATTGCTCGAGAGAAGTGTGTGATGCACAACTACCTAAGTTTGGTGCTCACATTGCCTCATGTCTTTCGAAAGCTATTGTGTTTTGCAAGAGGATTTTCTAGAGATTGTATCAGAACTTTAACCAACGAGTCTATTTGGTTGCATGGTTGATGAAATTGTGGTTTCTCTAAAAAACAAGGTATAGTCTACGTGGATTTCTTTTTATCTCAAAACACATTTGGCATTTTAGTAGATGAAAGTACTCCTCACTTAGGGTTATGCAAATTATTTTGAATAACATCACCTTTGTTACGGTGATACTTAGGTTCACCCCGCAATATATATACATGTATATTTAGTTGCATATTGTATATGTGCAGCATATGGACAATTTGTGTTTTAGGTATGGTAGTCTATTTTTGTGTCAGAAATTAGAAACAACTTTTATTTGTGATGTTATTTTTATTCCATATTCAGCCTCTAAGAGACCAACACCTGCCTCTAACTAATAGATACTATAGTTAGAACAGATTTGAAGAACAAATATAGAATCACATTGTTTTTTCTTCAACTATGAACTATGGACTCTCATGTTATTCTTTGGTTCCAAAAGAAAGGAAGAAGTATTCTTTTGCTTCTAGTTTTGTTGGGTTTGTCAAACTATTCATCTAGTTTACCATCGAATGCATCGCTTAACATGTTGTACTTTTCGTTGGATCTTCTACGAATTATGATGTGTTCTATTAGCTTGGCTTCTTTCTAATATTATACAAAATCAGAAGCATATCATTGATGTTAAAATCATTGATTTTTGCATGGAAAGATGGTGCACCTTGTGTTCCCCCTCCTTGAGACCTTCTACGATGAGAAACACCAGGCCCATTTGCTAATATATGAACGTGGACCCCTAGCTGGAGTTGGCCCTCCTGTGGCTCTGAACACACCATTAGTAGGATGCACGTTATGCCCCTTGCATTAAGCATGTTGGCTTCTTCTAGCTTGCCTACATGGTCAATGTCGAGATCCTAGACCTTGACAGCCCTATTCTCACCACTTTGGTGGATCATTGGCGATTGAAGATCCTGACTTTCCACCTCCCTTAGGATGAGGTAATCTGCCGTACTGTATTACCTATCTCTAATCATGAGATCGCTCCTGAACGATTATGCAGTCACTAGGATCCTTAATAGAGAAGAGTGGAAGGACATATAGAAGTAATATATCGGTATGAAGCTCCCAAACTATGTGGAGGGCAGTATGTCAAAGTAAACTTGCTCTCAAATCATGCTTTAGTAACAACAATTCATGCAATAATATTAATTATGTATTATAAATATTAATATTCTTTAATATATAACTGGTCAAAGTTAAAAATATTGACTTTTTTTGGAGTCAGAATGACATAGCATGTAGGAGTATTTTTTTTTTTAAAAAACCCCGGCAACCTCTTTTTTTCCGACACCGCTGCTTGATTTTCCTCTCACAAACCCCCGAAAAAGCAAGGGTAATCCCCAATTCCATCACCCACTATTCCAATTTCTCACCCTCCAATCGATGGCGGCGGCGGCGGCGATGGCGGGGATCAAGATCGATTGGGCGAATGTGTTCGCCAACTCCTCCACCGACCACGAGCCGGTGGCTGCTAAGCGGGTGCGGGCGGGGCCGGGGGCCACTAAGCAGGCGCAGGCGGCGGCGGAGGGCGTCGCGAGTGCGTCATCGGGCGACGAGCAGCCGCGAGGGACCCAAGCCCTCCACCTGAGGTTGGAAGCACTGTGCAGCGAGCTCGAACGGCGCGTCGGTGAGCTCCGACCCGGCGAGCGCAGCCCAGTGACCCGCGCGCCCGCGAAGGTGCATACACCCATCCTGTCGTCGTCTATCGTACTGGAGCTTACGATTATGGATCGATTGATTTTGCGCTAGTTTTGTAGATAGTGCGCATTGTGTTTCTCATGTGTGTGCCGGCAACATTGTCTGTTATTCAGAGAACTATTGCTCGCTTGGTTTGCAGGCAGCTGCTGATCAGGTACAGGATGCTCATTCAGCTGCCGAGAATGTACATAATTTCAGTAAGATTTCGACACTTGCGGCTGTCATTATCGTTTTTAACAATTCCACGTCTACCAGTGGCAAGAGATGGATTGGGAAATGTTGGGCTCATCCGCCCACGTGATGGATTACTGAATTTACCAGGTTGCTGAGTCTGTTCCAATTGTTCACTAATACAAACTGTCACTGATGTGCTATGCATGTCATGTGTGGGTCTGTTTGTAGATCAAGAGGACGAGCAGGGGGAACATGTGGCCTGTAAATACTGTCTGAAGTCATCTCCTGTTTTAGTCAGAAGAAAGAAGAATCATGAGCAGGTATTATGTAGTGTCTTTCTTTTACCTTGTTTATATTATCTGTAAGCATCTCTTGAAACTATGATGGGGGGAATTGTGAACGTAGCAACCCCTGTGAATAAACGCAAAAGCCGAGGGCATGGTGGACAAAGGATTAACCAACCATTGTTCGGATGGTAGGCTGATGGCGATCGCAAAAGGGTTGCTCGTCCTGCCGCCAAGAATGACGACAGCAAAGAACCTGCTCCCCCAGAGGAAATCTTTGAGGTGCTCAGAGAGATACCGAGCTTGGAGCGTTCTGATTTATTGAGAGCGTACAGCATGCTCATCCGCGATGATCGTCTGTTCAGATCTCTCATGGTGCTGCCTAAGGACATGTGGAAGGACTGGCTGCTCATGGAGATCGAGAACCAGTGAACTGAGGCTTGTGCTGTTTGCGCTGCATGTACACAGCAACTGACAGCATCGTGGCAATTGACAATGTCGACGAATGATCTGTTTATCTAGTGCTGGTTATGACAGTATTCGTTTCCCAGTTTTAGTTATCCTAGCCTTCTGTTGGACCATGTAATGCAATGCCTGCGATGTTTTCCTAAGCTAGTATGAATCCTCTTCAAATTGTCAAATATGTACTGCTCGTTGTGTGTGACTGTGTGAGCACATAGTAGTATTTTTTTCTTCGCTCTTTAAAGATTTTGAGATGCTTCACTCTATTGTGCTGCTGTTTTTGCTCGCTCTGTTACCATTACAAAGGCCAACCAAACAAATCAGGAAAGGGCTGTGTTACAGGAGAGAAGGGATCGGGGAAGAAACTTAGGGAGGAAGGATTCAGAAAAAGGATTCCAGTTTAGAGTTGTTTTCTGTTTGGATTAAGTCCACTTTTGGATGAAAAATTCTTGCCTTGTCTAATTTGAACTCCTATAACTACAAAACCGTCTAACTTTGGCACCTGCTCAACTATCAAAACCATTCAACTATCGAAATCGTTCAATTGGACCCCTCAAGATGGTTTTGAGACGGCTTTGGGAGTCAAAATTTTACGGTTTTGATATTTTTATTTTTGGAACATACGGTTTTGAAAGTTGAGGTGCCAAAGTTGAGACTTTGGTATTTCACCCATCATCAAAAACTGGTTTCGCTCTTTTACCATCCCGCAAAGTGGAAGACAGTTTTTGATGATGGGCGAAATACCAAAGTCTCGCCAAAGTTAGATGGTTTTGTAGTTGAGGTCAAAATTAGACAAAGGCAAGAGTTGAGTGGTGAAAATGGACTTAATAATCCATAAGTAAATCTAAAAATACAAGAAAATTTGTATAAATATATTAAAAGCTAAAGGACTTTATTAAGTCCATTTTGGCCCCTTAGCTCTTGCAATCGTCTAATAAGTTTGACCCTCGAGATAGTTTTGAGTGGTTTTTCAGATGGCTCTAGAGTCAAGATTAAATGGTTTTGATACTTCAGTTGCCAAAGTTAGATATTTTTATAGTTGAACATTAACACTAGACAAAGGTAAAAATTGAGTTGCCAAAAATAGACTTAATCCTTCTGCTTTCCAAAACTTCTCTCTTCTCTCACACCTTCCTCTTAAGCATTCAGACACAGTCGTGTCAGGTTTCACATGACAGCACAACTATCTGTACTCAGTTACAAGGTCTGGTTCCACTCGGAGCCAAAGAAATGTTTGTTGACCTGATGGTGGTGGCGATGGGGGTCGGGATCACCTTGAGCGACTTGGCGGATGCATTTCGCTGCAGCCCTTCCTACCCCGGTGTCGAGGACGAGGTCTGCTTCGACAAATCCTCCTCGGCGCCGCATGCTGCTGCAACAAGGGCGGGGTGGGCGGCGCGGAATTTGGCGTGGGATGGGGGCAGGGGCCACTGGGGTGGCATCGTCGGACGCAAGGTTTTCTTTTTCAGGTAGAAAAATATTTTTGGCACCTGCCGATAAGTAAGATATTTTAGAAATTTTGGACTAAATTTAAATAAATTCAAATGGTTTTTTATAAATTGGCATAATTTCACTAGAAAAACTTTATAATCTATCACTCATCACAGTTTATATAATATCAACAAAATAACACAATATATCATTGTTATAGTACAACGGGTTGACGGTGGACGAGCTGCATATGCTAGTGCCATGGAATGTGTGAGTGAGAAAATTAAATAAATTTGAAGAAATTTAGGGCTTTGATAAGACTAGGAGATATAGTGGATCATTTTAGTGTGGTTTGGAGTAATTTTAAAGCATAACATGATTTTAACCGAAAAATTTGACTGATATAATTTTTTTTGAACCTCAGCGAAAAATGCGAAATTTTGAAAATTTCGACGAAATTTTGCCAAAAAAGAAAACCCTGCTGGACGACGAACAGCCGCTGGGGAACCCAGGCCCTCACCGCCACTGGTGGTGGCTCGAAGCGCCTCAATGTGGGCCTCAAGTGTGTTCTGCGGATTTGTGAAAGATAGCTTGCATTGTGTAGTATTTGTGTTCCTCAGGTGTGTGCCCTTTTGGGTCACATCGTCCGGTATTGATAGAACCGTTGCTCGCTTGGTTTGCCGGCTGCTGCTGATCCGGGACTCAATGCTCATTCCGCTGCCGAGAAGAATTTACACAGTTTCAGTAAGATTTCCACAATTGCGTCTGTAACTGTCATTTGTAACCTTGCACGGCCACCATTAACAAGAGTTAGATTGGAAATATTGGGCAAATGTGATGGGTTACTAAATTGTCTCAGAAAATGCTGGCTATTATATTCATAGACCGGTTGTTGCTTGTGCTCCAATTCATTAACACGTGCTGTCAGTGATGTGTTGTGTCACTGTAGTTCAAGAGGATGAGTGGGTGGGACATGTGCCCTGCAACTGTAAATACTGTTTGAAGTCATCTCTTGTTTTAG
>Ga0182004_10001105_pt1 | contig 19009 bp, 8 predicted proteins | sample Sormic07211540_1_FD_120479 | JGI IMG/M metagenome (GOLD analysis project Ga0182004, IMG submission 120479) | Endophyte microbial communities from Sorghum bicolor roots, Mead, Nebraska, USA - 072115-40_1 MetaG | ecosystem: Host-associated > Plants > Roots > Unclassified | place: USA: Nebraska...
GGGTCTTTTTTTTTTTGAAGAGACAAAAATATCGTTTTCTTTTTTTCGCGTTTTTTTTTTTTTGGGGGTGTGTTTAGGTGATTTTTTTTGGGGGGGGGGGTGGGATTGGGGGTGGGTGGGGTGGGGGGGGGGGGGGGGGGGGGGGGGGGTGGTGGGGTCCTGTCAGTGTGTAGTGGTTCCCGGCCAAATCCCAAATGGGATCTAGCTAATCTAGCTTTCATTTAGTTTCGAACAGTAATTCAGATGGGAAGGAGTACACTCGCTGAAAAAGTGGCCAAGCGTATACGTTATATATGCTAGTGCCTTGCAAGCTAGCTTTATTCTAGCTGACAATAGCTAGTGACCGTTAATAATCAGCTAAGAATAGTGTAAAAGGTGCGTGCACTATGTTTGTATAGTAGCATGATTAGTTGATTTGGTGGCTTGCCTATGCTGGATTATTTTGGTACCCTATTAATTTATATATATCTTCTTTTGCAGAGCTTCTCTACTACCCTCCTTGATTCCGAACACAGTCCAAGTAGAAGTGCGATTCAGTAACCTAGCTAGGTATATAATTCAAGGATTCTTGCATTCTTTTAGAAATTTCAAGATTTCACTCAATGGTGTATTATTAGGGATTTTTTTTCATGTGTAGGAGTTGCACAGCAGAACAATATACCTTCTACTAGAAAAGAACAAGAATGTAGGGAACGAGAACCACAAAACCATGATTTACATAACCTTCTTCATTAGCAAGTTACTCCCTCCATCTTAAATTATAAGTCATTCGAAAAATATTGTGAAGAGAATCAAAGCAATTTAAGTTTAACCAAATTTATATAAAAAGATAATAATATTTATGATGTCAACTAAGTATTGTTAGATTCTCCATCGATTATCTATCTGATCTCAAAATTCGTTATAATTTTTTTTATAGTCTTAAGATATTTTGACTCTTTAAGATTTCTAGAATTATTTATAATTTAGAATGGAGTGAGTAATTTTCTTTTCATTCTCAAGTCATAGCTTCCGGCCATTCAATCACTTTACGACTCGTGGAAATGCTGCAACTTTCCTTCCGCGTTGCTTCCGTGGACTGTTTTTTCCTTTATTTGTTTCGTAGGCTTAATTCATGAGATAAAATAGCCTTTGGTTTCTACCGCGGCACCGGTTTTTTCTGCTTCATTGGGCTTTCATTTGTGATTTGGCCCATTTAGCTGTTATTCGTCGGCCCATATTTTTTCTTGTGCTTAAGCAATTCAATTCTTAGGACGGTGAATATAAGTGACTTTGCTTCGTGGGCCTTATTTTCATCACAACGGAGCTCTTTGTTTATAGTATGTTTATTTGTTTTGGGGAACAAATAGAAATTTCATTTTTTTTAGGGGTACTCATGCTAGGTTAGTAAGTCTGCCACGTCAGCACATATAGCCTCATTCTCAAATAAGAGTATGAAGTACCCGTAGTATACTTTTCATTTCAAAATATCGATTGTCACTATCATCTTAAAATATATAAAGTAAGGAAAGGGTCGGCGTGCTAGAAGAAGAGAGAAGGATTGAAGAAGCAAGGATCCATTTGTAAAAGAAAAGGGAATATAAGGAGCTAATGAAAAAGTACCTACCATGTAGGGATGCCACGTAAGCAGAATACTTCTAACAAAGTGGTATGGGCCTACCTTGAACTAAAATAAACATAAGGGACCTAGAAATACATTTTGAGAGTTCCTAGTGCACTTAACTCCTTTTTAAAGTCAAAAAATTATCAGCCTACTTAGAAACTGCTTGTTTCCTTCACGCGCAAAAACAGTAAATGTATTAGTGGTTGTTGCAGCTTCTGCTGGAATAATAACTTATGAGTAAGCTGTATACCCACCTTAACTAGTTTTCGCACAACACGACAAGGTGTTGTTTTGTAATCCGCGTGCTCTAGTGCTTCGGTGTGTCCGTGTGTGACGCATCTTTTACCCCAACCCTAATCCTTTTTAATTTGTATAAAAAATAGAATTTATCTTTTTTTAGCGTGTTTCTTGAGAAAGTGTGAGATTATCCTTCTTGACAATTTGTCCTCCGTTGGGGTAAGTAATACTAGGATTCCACCTTCAATGGCGGCACTTCAAATCATGTTAATCAATCTCTGGCCAAATAGTTGAATAAGATATATATATACGAGAACTAATGTTGTGCACAGATGCTGAATTATAATATATATACGAGAACTAATTGTGCTAATGGTGAATTACTATAGACAGGAGAACTAATTTCATCCCATCACAATGCAAATCTCTCCTCCGTCCATCGTAACCCCGCCATTGACCCGTCGACGTTTTGACAAACCACAAGAGCGCGTTGAATCCGCTACGCGTGAGTAACTTCCATGACCTGCATGCATATAGAAATTATTTATAGAATAATATATTGTGCCCAACATGGAAATCTCAAAGATGTACGGTATCTCCAGCAACAAATATATACTTCCAAACTGAAATTCATATACACAGTGATTAATGCAAAATCTTCCCCTGGGATTTCACCGCTGACTGTATATATGCAGGTTGTCAATTAGCAAAATCCCAACAAATCTTGCTAATTTCGTCAACGCGCAAAAAAGAAAAAGACCATTTTTTTTAAAAAAAAAAAGACTGTCATTGGCTGCTCGCCAGCTCTATATATACCTGGCTTTTGCAATGATCTGAACCAGCACACGGCTGCACACTACACCAGTCCAAAAGCCCGTTTCGTCAGTGGCTTACATGGACCCTAGTTCGTCGTCGTCTCGCTTTCCGGCGGCGGCCGCGGTGGTGGCGGCAGCACTGCTGCTGCTTCTGCCGGCGTTGTCGTCGGCCGGCGACGACGACTGGCAGCAGTGGCAAGCGGCGCACGCCACGTTCTACGGCGACGAAAGCGGCGCCGACACCATGCGTGAGTCTCTTGCATGCTCTGCTGTTCGTCGTCACGCACGTTCTAACCTTTTTTTTTCCCCAATCGGTGACGGTGCGTCCATGCATGCAGAGGGTGCGTGTGGCTACGGCGACCTGTTGCAGCAGGGGTACGGGCTGGAGACGACGGCGCTGAGCGTGGCGCTCTTCAACGAGGGCTGGTCCTGCGGCGGCTGCTACGAGATACGGTGCCAGGGGAGCACGTTCTGCCCCCGCGGCGGCGCGCCGGTGACGGTGACGGCGACGAACCTGTGCCCGGCGAACTACTCGAAGCCGAACGAGAACTGGTGCAACCCGCCGCTGCGGCACTTCGACCTGTCCAAGCCCATGTTCCTGCGCCTCGTCACCGACTTCCACGTCGGGATCATCCCCGTGGAGTACCGCCGCGTGGCGTGCGCCAACAAGCGCGGCGGCGTCCGGTTCGAGATGAAGGGCAACCGGTGGTGGGTCGCCGTGCTCGTCTTCAACGTCGCCGGCGCTGGCGACGTCAAGGCCGTCGCCGCGAAGGGGTCCCGCGACGGCGGGCAGTGGGTCGACTTGTCGCGCAGCTGGGGACAGGTGTGGACGAACGGCGATGGACGGAGCGTCGGGGAGGGCCTCTCGTTCCGCGTCGTCGCCGGCGATGGACGCGCCGTCGTGCTCGACGACGCCGTGCCGCCTGGGTGGGCGTTCGGCCAGAGCTTCGAGGGCAGGGGCCAGTTCTGACACACCTGTACGCAAGGGATGTTTGCAATTGCTAGCGTCCGTCCATGCTTTGTATTCACCGGCGCCTGTTCTTTAGTTTTCAAATTGCCAAGATGTCGTTTATGGAAAACCTGTGTTTTTTTTTATTATCAATCATCATCAAACTGAGAAATGCAAAAGGTTTTGATTATTTGTCTGATTTTTACGAGTGACGTAATTCAGAATACGCAAATCGAATATCATTTTTTGAATCGAAAGTGACGATTCGCTAGGGAAGAAAACTAGTGCTAGATCATCAATAATAACTTGCAATTTTGGCCCCACCAAAACACATAAAATTTAGTGCCCAATTTCCATTTTAAGACGCCAGTGAATGAAGAAATTAAACTCAAGTATCATATTTCACCCAAAAAAACGAAAATCTCAGATCCCACCTGTGGATAAGTTTATTAGATGGCCAGGACGTTCATCTGAACAAAAAAAACATAGGACGTCCGTGCTTCAACAAAGCTCTTGGCCTTGTTTTGGTATAGCTTATTCGGACAGCGTTTTTCAGACAAGCTACACAAATACAGTAAACGCGGCAATCAAAATAAATTGATCTGATTCGAATTTTTAATACAAATGAGTTCGGTGAAAATAAATGCGTCCCAAATAAGCTGCAAGAACGTGTATCGTTTGGCTGCCTATTTTAGCTTATTTTGGTCATAATAATAAGTAGCTTAATGTTGCAGACTAGCTTGGAAGCTGCGGCCAGGCAAGAATAATGGATCATTCCCCTAAAAAAAGGCAAGAACGGATCATAATTAAAATAATAATAACTTGATGTTTTGGCCCACCCAAAACCTTCAACTTTAGTGCATAGTGCTGTTGTTAGTTGTTACCTTTAGCGCCGATGAAGAAATTAAACTCAAATCTCAAATGTCTCGCATGTGGAATAAATCGATTAGATGGATTTATAGGAGCCTCGATTTACAAAACATAGGATGTCGGTGTTCCAACTGAGCATCTCCAACCGTTTGGCAAAACTCATTTTCCAAATTTTGTTGTTTGTCAACTCCTAAAATAATATGGGAAGAAAAAAAAAGATTTCATCTCCAATAGTTTAATAAATTTCGTTTCTAAAACCCCTAAAAACCCGCTAACAAAACAAAGAGCCCCGCTAAGTGAACGAAGAGCCCCGCTACGCATGAAAAGAAAGACCGATGCCAAGCACGGAGACCGCGCGCATATTTACACGCTAAACAGGGAGATATGTCAAGTTAAAAAAGATAAGGAATTAGGATGTCAAACTGTTAGAGAGGTTTTTTTTCCTCGGTTTACTAAAAAAATTATGGATAGAAAGTCATTTACTAAACTATAGAAGATGCTTTAAGGCGATTAGAGCATCTTCAAAAGTCTTTCTAAATCTCACTCTCTAAATAATCATTTGGAGAGCTATTTGTATTAAAATCGTTTCTATATCTATTTACTCCAATAGTTTTTCAATATCTTGTGTGCATTTTAGAGAGTCATTTCGTTTTTTAACTTTTGACTAGCGATAAATCTGAAACAGAGGATGACTATATTTAGATAATTATTTAAAAAAGTTGTTGGTGGGTTTTCTTTCATTAAAATCTCTATTTGTAGAGATTAGAAAAAATATATAGAGAGTCTTCTAGAGTTGCTCTCACAGAATAAGAGGTCGTCATTTGGCTGCCACAGTCAGGCAAGCGCATCTAACCCCATACGTTGAAAATAGCATGGGTCGCTGCCTGATTAAGGCGTCCTATATCTTGGTAGCCTAGCCTTACTTTATCCGGCTAAATTAACGATGTAACCAACTAACGGCAAATTCATACGCAACATTTTGACTTGTGATGTTGATGAATGATGATGAGCAGCAGATGCAGATTGCATGCAGAGACTTTCTTGCATGTTCAGTGTAGTATGTAAGTAGCTGCGTGCAATCATCAACAACCGTTCTATTCCAACTCCATGGTGTGCGTCGTCGTCTGAGTCTGAGCTGCCCTCCATGACTCCATCGACCAGAGAGGAAATGCATGTAACGGCGACGCTCTTTGGTAGCCCATCAAAGAAAGAATGATGAAAATGACCATGCAATGCGTGCCTAGTGACCCAAACAGAAACAATGCTGATGAGCTGACCATCAGTTACTTAGGCCTTGTTTAGATGCGAAAAGATTTTGGATTTCGCTACTGTAGCACTTTCGTTTGTTTATGACAAATATTGTCCAATTATGGACTAACTAGGATCAAAAGATTCGTCTCGTGATTTACAGGTAAACTGTGCAATTAGTTTTTATTTTCATCTATATTTAATACTTCATGCATGCGTCTAAAGATTCGATGTGACGGATAATCTAAAAAATTTTGTAAAATTTTTTAGGAACTAAACAAGGCCTTAGTTACGCCTACATCTCCCGCATCCTTTACATCCATGTAATCACATATTTTTGGAGTACCAATTCGCCCAATCACCTAATCAATATATGCATATGCATATACTCCCTCCATCCCACAATAAATAAGTTTTTGTAAATTTTTAAACAGAATACAGACTCGTATTAGAAGACAATGTTCCATGTTCATGTATAATGTTATTTTTCCTTTTTTGAGAAATTTCTTTCAAAAGTTATTCATTTGGAGACGGAGAGCGTATATGTCAACCACTTTTTAGGTAGTATATACTACCAGTCTGATCAGTTATGCTTCCTGTGGCTCCATTGCAAGACACAGAGCTTGGGCATGGTGGGCAACGGCTCAGCGAGTTCGCGTAGTGAAGGAGAGGAAGGGGATGGCGAGTGGGACCCACAGGTTAGTGAGTGAGAAGAGTAGCAGAGGTATTTTGGTCCATATAAAAATACAATGGTCTGTCGTCTGCACTTCTTCCGTTCGATTCATCTAATGATGAGCTGCATGACTGAGTGCACCACCAATGAAAGTGGAAATGCGCATGTATCTAAAGGAAGCTAATCTAAAGTGCGGCATGTTTGCACAAATTTTTTAAAATAAAACGAGTGGTTAAATTTGAGGTCAAAAAAGGCATCTTTTAGTTTGGAATGGAGGGAATACGGATAATGTAATAAATGATCATTGTAGCTGACAAAATCTAGACGCCGAGTACCAAAATGTTAACAACAGGCAGTTCCACGTAACCAAATAGGTTTATGCCATCCTCCACAGGACACTCACAATCACAGTTGACTCCAAATAGGAACACGAAAACTTTTGAGGCTGTACTCCCCTTCACCCAGATGTGAGCCACGCTGTTCGTGTAGATCTTTTTGCGAGCCAATCGCTCATGAATACCAACCATGCTGGTCACACTAATTGGCCATGGCGAGTTGCCTATCGCGCGCTAGCTTGATTTAGTTGTCCAATGAGGTCAAGTAGTCTCGTCTCATCATACAGCACTTGACCACCTCCAGCAATGCTTATCTGACATCAGGAGGGAGAGGCGGCAGTTTGATGCAAAATAATGAACAAGTACTATGATACAAGATTGTCTGCACATATTATTAACATAAGATTTACTAGAGTAGCTAAGAATCCGCATTTACCATACTCTACTTGTTAAAGAGAAGGGAAAAATAAGAAGAAAGCAAAAACAGAGTGTATATATAGTTAGAAATTAGAATAGCTTCCCTGCTTAACCTAGTTCACCTATCTGGCTAACATAAATTCTAATAGGAAGCGAACATCATTCCATGGCTCTTGGGCGAGCGAATCTAGCCAGGAACATCATCCGGGTGATCTAAGTTACGTGACATGGATTTTCTTAAGTCCTAACTCCTTACGGTGTTTTACTAAAGAATCTGTAGATTTTATCGGGTCAATGCCTGTTTAATGGACCTAATATCTGCCCCTGTTCTTAGATATGCAAAAGACATATGATGAAGGCAGTCCTCCAGTTAAACATTATTCTAAGCATACAAGATGCAAAGTAGCTGTGATACTGAATTCTAAACAAAAAATTACAGGTATTCAGAAATGACTAAATAACCTCACAGGAAAAGTTTGATTGCACAACGACCTCGATCGAGAGGAAATAGTCGCAGGTAGGTGAGATCGTGAACAAATCAGCATTGCTCCCAGCCTGCTGCCGTGCGGGCGTACCTGATAACACTAACGTTAGCTATGTGGTACCGCTTCAGCTTCTTTTCGGAGTCGGCTTTCCACCGGCGGCCAGGGGCACGGCTGCTTTCCCGCGACGCATAGAGCTCGCCGTCGGTGAGCACCAGCTGTTTCTGTACGTGCATGTCAATCCTCGGGCGAAGCCGCGAAGTAGACCACTGACTCGGCTAGGACTAGCTGATCCACAACACAAAGCAAGGTGCTCACACTCGGAGCGTAGCAATAATGGTCGTCGTCGTCGTAGCCGTCAACGTCCTCGGTGGCATTGGCATTGTATGTTGTTGCAGCAGCAGTACAGCCGTCGTCGTCGTCGTCGTCTTCGCCGCCTAGCTGGGACGGCGAGGTCGAACTCCAGAACCTTGCCGTGGCACCGCGTCACGGCGAAGATCAACCTGCCCCCTCGGCGTGCACGACGTCGTGCACCAGCGACAACCCGCGCCGCGCCCCTTGGCGTCGCGCACCGTCTCCCACGCCGTGGCGCGCCCGCCCTGGCGTACATACATGGCGGCGTAGGGGTGATAACCGCCGAGAGCACCACGGCGAAGTAGTCGTCCTGCCGGTGCCGCGCCGAGAACACCACGTGTCGTCCCTGAAGAACCTTGCCGTGGCACCGTCGTCCCATGGCAAAGAACCTGTTCCCCTCGGCGTGCACGACGATGTCGTCGTGCGCCAGGGACACCGCGCGCCCCTTGGCGTCTCCCACGCCGCGGCGTCGGAATCGGAACACCACCTTCCGCCTCCGCGGGGACTAGCACCGGGGACGGGGAGTCGAGCCACAGGACGAGGCCGTCTTCCCTGAGGCCATCGGCGCCGACCAAGGAGGAGTGTGTTCCGTCAGCGGCGGCAGAGAGACGGCGTGGCCGGTGTTGCGCAGCGCGTGACGTCAGGTCAGCGCCGACGAGTGCTAGCCAGTCGTGGCCGGCACCGAAGCAGCGCGCCACCGCCAGCCGCCCCGGGCCTGGCGCAGGTGAAGCTCAGACCTTAGAGGCAGAGCCCAGCTTGCAGTCCAGCGCAGGCGGCAAAACGATGACGTGTGCGCCTTTTGCGTTCACGCCTTGTTCCGTTGGCAAAATTTTGAGACTTTGGATGCTATAGCAAATTGTTGGCTTTAGATTCAAACTATCCGAATAAGATAATATCGATATCCGTATTCAAATTTAAACTAAAATATGATAAATAGTGCTATCCAAAATTTGGTTTCATTCACACATAGATAATCAAATCTGAATCCATCCGTGGTCTATCTGAGAGAATAATTTCCTGTCATAATAAAATATATAATATAAAATAAAGAAATATATGTGCAATAATTTATAAATACCTAAAACAAATACACGTGCAAGTCACGTGTACACTCCCTTCGTCCCTAAATAATTGTCGTCGTTGGTGTACACACCACAAATTTGTCTCGATTTGTTGAAAATACATGCAACGTTTATATCTTCAAATAAATATATTAAAATAAAACTAGATTCAAAGATCTATCTTCTAATGATAGTAATGACGTACCGTAAATATTAATATTTTTAATATATATTTAGTCAAAGTTTTTTCTTAAAAAGCGAAATAAAAAGATCTACTTACAAAATTGTTTTGCAGACTTTTATAAATCTTTTCTCCTAAGCCCGCACCTCTCTCCCTTGGGCCGATTTCAGCCGGCCCGCCCACTTCTGCAGTTCCCCTCGTTTTCTTCTTGGGGCCCTCTTAACAACTTCCAGAAGTTTCTACCAAATTCCAGAAAAACAAAAAAAAAAAAAGACAAATAGAAATGCTGCGCGGCTCGGCTGGCTGGGACGGACCAATGAGAGCGAAGCACACTGCGCTGGCACCCATCGATCCCGCCTCTCCTCGTCCCCCTCCCGTGCTATATAACGGGACCCACGCTGCAGTGTCACATCGCGTAACCGTCGTGCCACCACCAGCAGATTCAAAATCCAAGTCGCCGGCCGGAGAGAGGAAGAGAGCGGGAAGGGGACCGGCGCGGAGGAAGAGCGGGCCGGGAGCCGGCAGTAGGTGCGAGATGGAGGTGGTCGACGGGAGCTTCGTGATCAAGGGGCTAGCCGACGCGGTGCTGCTGCCGGACCTCGGCTTGGTGCACGTCGACGCCGTGGTGGAGTCGGTGGAGATTCGCCAGGCGCCGGCGCTGCTTCAGCTCATCACGACGGCGACCGGGAAGTGGAACGTTGCCCGCGATCAGAAGCTGCGCCACCTGGCTCGGGTGAGCTGTGAGGCGGACATTCTCCTCGACGTCGTCCTTCCTCTCCTGAAGGCGGACCCTCGGAGCGCAGCCGGGGGGCGACTGCTCACCCGCTACGGGTGGTCTCTCCGCCGGCTGGGGCGGAAGGTCGACGGAGTCAATGGCGCATTCTTCGCCGTCGCCGTCGCCGACTCCAACTTTCTCCGCCGCCACGCAAGCCACCTGAACCGTGGAACCAAGGGGGTGAAGTGGCTGACGGATAACATCGCTGCAATCGAGAAGCGGCTCGTTGATCTGAAGGGTACTGTGGTGAACATCCCCGCGGTGGCCAAGCAGGACGAGGACGAGGACGCGGGCGTGGACGACGAGAAGACCGACGGCGGCGACAGCGACGAAGCCGATGGTGGTGGTGAAAGCGAGTAGATCGGCCTGGCAACGCATGCAACGGCGACGGAAAGTAGATCGGCCTGGTAACACAAGACCCGTACCCGTGTCCTGTCGTGTTCGGATGTTTGCCTTTCGTCTTCCGTCTTCCGTCTTCATTCTGTTGATATCGATAGGAGTACCACTCGTAGCAGTAGTAGTATGCAGCAGTTAGATGTCTCTGGAATGGGAATCGTCTCATCATCAGTAGTAGTATATAGTAGTTATGATCAAGTCCAGTCAAAAATCACTATGGATATGGTTACTGGATGGAGGGAGGGGGGGAATACTACATAGATTGGTGGGTGAAGGGGAGTACAGCCTCAATAGTTTTCATTTGTTCGGCTCGTCAGTCTTGTTCTGTTCTCAGGAATACCATAAATCAAATTGAATCAATCATCATTGATGTGCTTTGTTATTGTTGCCTGCCTGCCTGCCTGCCTGCCTTTGTTCACCAGATTTTGCTCACGATTACTACATGCTGATCTCGAAGCTGGAGACAGATTTGATTCTGCATCTGTCAGAGTGAATGATTCTTCTTTTGTTCGTTGGGATTGGAGATTGAGTTTGTCTGACGATAATGTTTCCGTTGGGATTGGAGATTAAGTTTGTCTGACGATAATGTTTTCATGCAGTCAATCTCAGCCTTTCAGTAATAATAAAATAAAGTAGTACTCCTACTAGTAGTACTGTACTACTCTACCACAAGCGGTGGTTATGGAAAGACTAATAAACTCAGTCCACTCATATGAATGTGGCCTGCTGAATACTAGTAGAACTTTGTGAAATTCCTTTCAGCGAATCGCTTCGATCGACCGATATGTACGTCAATCCCGAATATTGACAGCACAAGCGCTACTGTGTTCTTCCTGTGCAGTGCATGCATGCCTGGTATTTTAGTTTGTATTTAGCAATTATTTTCCAATCATTATGTGATCTGATTTAGTTTGTTCTTTGTTAACTACAGTATATGCATGTGTTGTAAGATGGCTTCACAAGACTATTTTCCTCATCCATGTGATCTCTTTGCGCTGGAATTTGTACAAAAGCCAAGCATGCACCAAGAGCCTTGTTTTAGCCTTGGGCCTTGTTTACTTCCTAAATTTTTTTTTTTACAAAATGCTACTATAGTATTTTTGTTTGTATTTAACAAATATTGTTCAATCATGGTTTAATTGGGCTCAAAAGATTCGTCTCACAAATTACATGCGAACTATATAAATAGTTATTTTTCTATCTATATTTAATGTTCCGTGTATGTATCGCAAGATTTAATGTGATGGAGAATTTAAAATATTTTGCAAAATATTTTAGGCAGTAAACAAGGCGGCAACAATGCCTAGCAGAATTTATGATGTCAAAAGTGCGTGCACTTACAGAGATGCCATGCTACTTGCAAGATACTCCTAGTATTATTAGAAGCTACAGCATGTACTACTATTCGTGTCTTCAAGCACCAGCAGAGTATCTACAAATTATGGCGTTTGGGGTATTGACACGTATGCTTGCGATGGCAGCATTGATGTTGAAATGCTGCTGACTGAATAGTGTTGTTTTCCTTGAGTTAGGGCCTTGTTTAGTTTCAAAAAATTTAGTAAAATAAATACGGTAGCATTTTCGTTTGTATTTAACAAATATTGTCTAATTATAGATTAACTAGGTTTAAAAGATTCGTCTCGCAAATTACAGTTAAACTGTATAATTAGTTATTTATTTTATCTATATTTAATATACCATGTATATGTCGTAAAATTAGATGTGACGAAGAATCTGAAAAATTTTGTAAAAATTTTTGGCCGAGGGCAAGGCCATGCAACAGCCACGGTCCTGATTATGGCAGAACGAAATTCGAACCATTTTAGCTCAAAATTAAGACGAAACTACCTAGAAAATCGTTTGCATGTACAGCGAGTTCTGATTTCGTTAAACTAAGAGATGACACGTCTTCTTCGGTGGAACAACTTTGAGATGTCAGTCCTCCCCTCAGTAAGGCCTTGTTTAGTTCCCAAAAAGTTTTGTAAAATTTTTCAGATTCTTCGTCACATTAAATTTTTAGACGCATATATGGAGTATTAAATATAGATAAAAATAAAAACTAATTGCACAGTTTTGTCGGAATTGACGAGACGAATCTTTTGAGTCTAGCTAGTTTATGATTGGACAATATTTGTCAAATACAAATAAAAGTTATACAGTGTTGATTTTCAAAAAAAATTGAAACTAAACAAGCCCTAATTTGGTCCGACCGTTGTCCCTCCGGCGTCACTTTCAGTAAATGCGGTTGCCTATTCGTGCGCTCATTTACCCGGCCGGCTATTGCTACGAAGGTTTTGTTTTTTTATTTATTTAGCAGAATCTTTAAAAAATCATAATAAATCACATAAAAATTTAATTTTGTTGGACTTCACATAAGTTGATATATATAGTGAATATATAATATAGTATGCTTTAGTCTAGCAAAATAATTATAGAAGTTGTAACTATAAATTATTTTAATTAATTAGAGAAAAAATATAAGTCTAAAGCATATCATATTATATATTCACTGTATAAACATGCTTATGCGGAGTTTAATAAAATTAGATTTTCTATTTTCTATTTTTTCTGTAATTTACTATGTTTTTTTTAAAAAATAGCCCAAAAAGAGACAAACCTTTATAGCAAAAACTTTGTATTAAAGTATACTATATTATATGTTTATAATATGTAGATTTACTCATGTGAAGTCAAAAAGATTAGATTTTCTATTTTATGATTTTTATATAACTTACTATAATTTTTTTAAAGATTTATCCTAAATAAATAAATAAATAAAGACAAAACCAACTTTACTATAGCAAAACCGCCTTCAAACCACTTCAAGAAGGTATAACACATGGTTTGAAAAGTTAAGAGAGATAATTTATCTGATTTTAGAGTTAAAATGAGAAAAAACGGACTATCGCAAAAGTTAGACGAGTAAAAATATACCTTTTCCCAAAGAAAATACATGGCTATACTATCCATCGGCCCACTGTCACGCTGGCCTTGTTCAGCCCATTACCACGCATCTGCACAGAAAGCTAGCACGCAGGTGGACAGAAAACTGGCGGATGATTGTGGACGCCGCGGGAAAAAAAAAAAAAAAAGGGGTAGAGTTCGTCCGAGGAGGTCGATCGCTAGCTACCGATTTTTGCACTCCCTTTTCACCCGCGTAAGTCCCGTGGACTAGATCTGTTTTGCAGTGTCATGAATGGATATCTGGATTTGATTGATTTGTCTTTCATCAGATTGTTCTGAGCTTTGTTGAAGCCTCTCCCTTTCGCAAGAAAGATATAGCTTATATCTGCAATTAAAATGGAATCAGAAGGTCCTGAAGTGGAAGGAAATAGGTGTGTAACTCAATCTCATGGCTTTTCTTTTGTCAATATGTGCCAAAATCTTACAACTGCTCTTTTATGAATAACTGTTCTCGTGTTTTTGAATGAACTAGGTAAATGTCCGTGCATTACAACAGGTATAAAATGACGACGTTATAAGTCTGTGACCAATAATTCTTGTTTCGTTCTATACTACATAATCAATTTTATTTTTAGCTTTTGTGACACCATATTTTTATTTCTTTTTGGTAGTCTTTATGTTTGACACCGATTTTTTCTTTGAAAAAGAAACAAAGACGTCAGGTGTATCTTTGCCCATGCATTACTACGAGAAAAACAAATTGTAATCATTCTTTGTCATAGGAAATATTTATTTGGACATGTAGCAATAGAAACACTTTGTCTTTCACATAAGTAGAAACGGTTTTCGAGTATGCTGGGCAATCGGATGCCTACGACCTTATTTCTCAAAGGATCCGAGTGACTTAGTGCAACTTCATCAGCTCTCTCTTGCCCTCAACATTCATTCCTCGTCTCCACCCTGGTGCTGGTCTGCTTCAAGGTGCTGCTAGCGTGCCAGCAACAACCTCCTCACAGCCACCTCTCACCTTGAGTATCTCCATTGGTGTCCCAGCTCCTATCATTGAGAGAAAATCCAACAGTAGTCAGACCAAAAAGAGATTGAACCTTGTATATTTAGTGAGATTGATTTGTTAGCAAACTAACAATAGTTAGACGTGAAAGAGATTGAACCCTCTACATTTTTTGAGATTCATTCGTTAGCTAACTAACAATAGAAGTTTAACTGAGATAACTTGGGTTTTGCCATGGAAATACCAGAACCATGTGATTCTTAAGCCTTCATGAAGAATCACACAATTAGCTTCAGCCCAATGGTCCATAAGACGAAAAAACAGAATCTAACAATTTTAAATAGCAATGGTCATCAGTAAACGAGGCTAGATTGAAGTTAGAACAAATCCATAAGAGCAATCATTGATAACAGATTCTTTTTAATCAAAGAATGAAATAGCCTAGCTAGCAGAACAAACTAATTACTTAGTGAATCAAGAAATATATAGAATAGATTTCAAACACTCAAGGTTAGAAATTAAGTTGTCTTCAATTGAGGATCAGAGAAAACACTCACAACCAAGTAACAGTTATGACTGAAGAAATTGGATTACGCTATAACCAACTAAAAAAACAATTACTAGGAGAGGTATTTACATGTTCACTCAAAGACCACAGAACCAAATTTCCAACCTAAATCTTAATTTAAAAGATATATGCTTATTAATGGATATATTTGGATAAGTAGGCCCTGAACTGTTTTATTTGGATCATTTATTAGACATTTATGTTGTTTACTGTAATAAAATTGATTAGACTTCACAGTGGACGGTTGTTTTTGCCGTGTTTTAGTTGTAGAGAATTTGTTTCAGAGTAATATTGTAATTTTGCACCAATTAAATCCAGAAATTCAATGAATGAATAAACCTAATTCACGAGTAATCTGAAATCGATGGCTAGCTGCATATCATGTTTTCGCTCTCTGTAACCTTTTAGCACTATTTTCTTGAGGTGATGGTCGAGGCACTCAATGTGATCACCATCCACCTCGTAATTATATATTTTCATGCTCTGCGGAACAACCATGGTGAGACTGCAACTCAACAATAGCCAAAATCATCTGCATAATTTGACAACCTAGCAACAAGATATCTGATTTCATCTCATGTAATAGCAGAAATCGGGCAAATCTTGAGGAGGTTGATTTTACAGAAAACTCACTATCTTGGTCATTCCTGGAAGCATTGGTCCAGCAGCAATGCCGCATCCTCACTAAAAAGGCCTACTGAGAAGAGGGAACAGCGTTGCTTTTTGATCTACGAGAAATGAAGAGAAAAAAATCAAGGGGCAAAATTCACATAAATGAAATTATGAAGCATGCGTATAGAAACCAAGTGAGAATGACCATTAGAGGTATAAACCCCTGCAGTTTCAACAAAAAATGAGAATGACCACATGGCCACATGGGGAAGCGCTGGAACCACGGCCTACATCGAATCAGACAGGGTTGTCGTGGCTATTGACCAAAGTCCAAAACCCCATCAGGGAAACAATGCATTAAAAATCACAAGCAGCTTATGTGTGTGTACATTTTTTTCTCTAAAAGTAAAAACTCCCAATAAGTGTAAAAGGTAATATCATGCATTGGAACTGATGGGGTCTTCACTGATTAGTAGGAAGAAAAAGTAGAGCTATATATATTTTATTAACTAAAGCTCTGAATTATTCAATTATTAGATAAGTTTTGAAAAGTTATAACTAAATTATTGGGTTACTGCAAATATAGTGACTACAATATAGTTTGAAGAAACATGGAGAAAGTTTCCAGGTCATGTTTTATAACAGCAAGTCCCAGATTGGGGTGGGGTATGTGTCAAGAAAGTGTCAAATATGCAATCTCCTCTTCAGAAGACACAAAGGCGACAACTATGACAGCTATAAGGAGCCTAATAATTGGAAATGAAAAATAATAGGAATCCATATTATATCTGGTATTCTGCCAAATAGAAGCCCATACTACTCTAAGTCCAGCTCCAGTTGTGAAACATTGTAACTACTGATATCATCTATTAAACAAAGTAGATAACCTCTACAAAATAGGTAATACTATTAGCCAGAACCAACCGGGGAGAGTAATGTTAAGTCTAGCAGATTCATTAATTCAAATGCCAACCAAGACCCTTTTTATGTGGAGTTACTCCTGATCAATGTTTTCCTAAACGATAAACGATAAACAGCCGGTCACCGATTGTTTAGCCATTATTCGGGGTAAACAGTCCATTAAACGGGCTATATGGTCAATTAAATGGGCTAAATGGATGATTAAACGAAAACAGTATACCACTGTGTAGTGTTTACACGGCGATTAAATGGTCTAAATGGCCGTTTAGGTGAATAGTGCTCCTGATTACTAAAACACAAGAATAGAGCACACCTTTCTAACATATTCTTGAAATCGCAACAATTTGATTACACATTTATATGAAAATTTAGGCCTACATCAAAGTCTATGTAAAAAAGTAAAGGTGTATATAAACCATAGAGATTAAACAAAAACCATTTTTGATGAAAGCACAAATACTTGAGTGAACAAAAAACAGTATGCACCTGCACAACCTAGATAGATATCTGTATTTCTTTTGAGTGGTCTGCACAGAATAAATTGAAGAATACATTGACTGAATATAACCAAGGACTTGTCAGTCTGCACACATCAAAATTCAGAACTCTTGCTATTCAAACCCTTTCTGTCCCTAATTCAAGAACAAGCAAAACAGCTATAACTTATGAGCATAAAAACAATTTGACTACATAACCAATTTGAATGATGATCCATACACTACAGGCTTGATTACCAATCACAGAAAATAAACTTGATCTAGCAACGTACAATTTATTCCTTAGAGCATACTACCTATGGAAATCATAATAGTTCACCTGAACATGGAACACTTTAGCAGCTCTTGATGTTGTCAGCTTACCTATAGCATGTTTTAGAAAATAGGTGTCAAAGTATAAAGAACCTTCCACTTTTTAGAGTAGAAAACATGTATTTCTCGAACCTTCTCTTCTAGATATGCCTAGCACTCTAAGAAAGTCTTATCCTTAAATCTAGCCCTCTCTATTGCTATAGGATCATGAATATAGTATGGCACTCACAAGTCACAAACACCTGGACTTAACTTGAGCCGGGCTTGTGCTGCGGGCGAAGTGTGTTACACAATGGCTAATAGCGACAGAGGTGCGTGCACAGACATTAAGAGCATTGCATAATCTAGTATAAAGGACTTTCCGTTTTTCAGAGTAGAAAACATGTATTTCTAGAACCTTCTCTTATATTTGAGTTATGCCTATCTTGTTTACTTCCAAAATTTTTTACAAAATATGAACGGTAGCACTTTCGTTAGTATTTGACAAATATTATCCAATTATGGACTAACTAGACTCAAAAGATTCGTCTCGCAAACTACAGGTAAACTGTATAATTAGTTATTTCTTTTATCTATATTTAGTGCTTTATGCATGTGCCGCAAGATTCGATGTGATTAAAAATATGAAAAATTTTACAAAATATTTTGTGAACTAAACAAGGCCCAGACTTATACATTTATATCTAGCCCTCTCTGTTGCTGCAATAACAAGATTCAGCCCTGATTTACTGAACATCGACATAGGCCTTGTTTAGTTCACCCAAAAATCAAAAAGTTTTCAAAATTCTCTATCACATCAAATCTTTCGGCACATGCATGAACCATTAAATATAGACTAAAATAAAAACTAATTGCACAGTTTAACTGTAAATCGCAAGATGAATCTTTTGATCCTATTTAGTCTATAATTGGACAATATTTGCCACAAACAAACGAAAGTGCTACAGTAGCGAAATCCAAAATCTTTTCGCATCTAAACAAGGCCATAGCAATAAAGATATGGCATATTTAAATGCAATCATTCGCTAGCTTCTGAAAATGCAATCATTCACCAGCTTAGACTTTGATTATCCCTGACACAATTGTTTAGTTCCTAAAATTTTTTTTGGTTCGGAGTACTGTAGCACTTTTATTTTTATTTGACAATTATTATCCAATTATGGACTAACTAGGATTAAAAGATTTGTCCTCGCGATTTACAGTTAAACTGTGTAATTAGTTTTTGTTTTCGCCTATATTTAATACTCTATGTATGTGCCGCAAGATTTGATGCGACAGAGAATTTTGAAATGTTTTTGATTTTTGGGTAAACTAAACGAGGCCTGAGTCTCTATTAAAAGCACTCATATAACAGCTTTTGATAAGTGAAAGTTATTTACGATGGACGCGAGACGGAGATGACTGCTGCAAGGGACTGAGTGTCGTGTTGGGATCCGGTGGGCGGGGGAGCACATTTGGTGGAGGAGGAGAAGAGGCAGCACCCGCCGCCGACCGGTCAGTGGCCTCGCCGCGCCGCCGCGTGAGGGGGTTGGTGGGCTCACTGCACTTTCGCGTGGGGAGTAGGGAAGCCGCGCCACCGCGTGCCGGCTGTCTTCACGGGCGCTACGGCTGAGGCGACTTCCTGAGGTTAGAGCGTTGCATCGAGGCCTTGTTTAGTTCATCAAAAACTTTTCAAGATTCTTCGTCACATCGAATCTTGCTGCGCATGCATGAAGCATTATATATATATATTTATATATATATATATATATAAATATATATATATATATATATATATATATATATAA
>Ga0182004_10001106_pt1 | contig 19008 bp, 10 predicted proteins | sample Sormic07211540_1_FD_120479 | JGI IMG/M metagenome (GOLD analysis project Ga0182004, IMG submission 120479) | Endophyte microbial communities from Sorghum bicolor roots, Mead, Nebraska, USA - 072115-40_1 MetaG | ecosystem: Host-associated > Plants > Roots > Unclassified | place: USA: Nebraska...
TATATATAATGTCTATAAAAATTAATGGGTATAGAAACTATATGTAGTTTTCCTAGCATTGTCGAGGAGCCTGGGACGGGCCGACCCGTCTGGCCCATGTGGCCCATTAATGATCCAACAAGGCTGCCCCGTCTCCGTCTCCAAGTCCACACTGGATAACGAAGGGATAAGCTGGGCAACGGCCACTCCCATCCCCGCACTTCACCGGCCTCCGCCTCCTCCCTCCCCTCCATCGCCGTCGCCGGGGCGCTCTACAGCTCAAAATGGCGGCCACCGCCACCGCCACCGCCATGGCCATAGCAACTATCTCCCCCTCGGCTCCGATCCCTTCCGCGCCCTTCCCATCCCTCCCCCTCCGCCTCCGTTCTCAACCCCTCCTCGCTGCCTCCCGCCGCCTCCTCCTCCCTGTCCCCAAGGCCTCCTCCTGGGACGAATCCGTCGCCGAGGAGGGAGGAGACACGGAGGAATCCGCCGCCGCTGGGGATGAGGAGGACGAGGACGAGAAGCCGCGGCCGGAGCCGGTGTCGTCCTCCGAGTTCCAGTTCGCGGCGCCCCCCGAGGGCTACGTGGAGCCCGCGGCGTTCGACGAGCTGCCTCCGGAGTCCCCAGAAGACGTGGCGGCGGCGTACGAGTCGCTCTACGGGCCGGCCTTCAGCGGCGAGTCGCTGCTGGGGAACAACGTCTACGAGGTCAAGGTGGTCGACCCCATCGACATGGACCGGGAGCAGCGCCCCAACGACGATTTCACCGAGCGCGTCGTCCAGGTCAACCGCGTCACCAAGGTCGTCAAGGGAGGCAGGCAGCTCTCCTACCGCGCAATTGTCGTCGTTGGCGACATGAAGGGCCACGTTGGTGTCGGCGTGGGAAAGGCCAAGGAGGTCACGGAGGCCATCACCAAGGCCGCCATGAACGGCCGACGCAACCTTGTCACAGTGCCGCTCACTAAGTACTCCACATTCCCGCACAGGTCAGTGACATTGTCCAGCGCTATTTAAGATTCGCTTGTACTTAAATTGCTCCCAAATGGTTAGCCTACACCTAATCCTGTTAGTTTGAATTTAGTGGTTCTTCAAAAAAGTTTGAATTTAGTGAGACATTGAACAGTCAAGGTTAATTGTGCCTGCCAACTGATAGAAATAAAGCTGGTTTTAGACTTGCTTTCAATTTATTGCACTATTTTTCTAACCTTGACTGAGGCCTAAGAAAAACATACAGCAAGCTGTTTTAAGAAATGAGACTAGTGGCTGCAAAATCAAATATCGTTGCTGGTTTCTTGTGGTACTATTCTTGACCCAATACGGCTATTTGGAAGCTAACATGACAGTTTGGATAGGGGCGAGCCCCTCCTGTTTCGTAAAAAAAATGACAGTTTGGAAATTGTCCCTATTAGTGCATTCCTATTTGACAGGCACTGAAGTGTCATGGTCATTTATCTTTTGTTTGATCAAGTTTGATGGTGAATACAATCTGAATTTTCCTTCACGAATTTGTAACTCTCTACATTGACAGCAAACTCCATGTTAGAAGTTAGATCCAGTACTGTAGATATGTCTCCTTTCCTGTGGTCTGAATGTTCCTGTTGTGTGGATAATAAGCTGTAGTAATTCACTTGTCAGGATTAGCAAGGGACAGGCCTGGTTCAAGTCAAGGGTATTAGCCTATTAGGGTATTCATTTGAATACCCATTATTTTTGCCAAACAACTAGTACTTCTATATGTTGAACACTTTCAAGTTATGATAAAGTCTATGAATGTAGGATATACTGTTTTTGTATGATATACAGCAAGCAATGAATAATTTAAACTATCTTTTTTATGGATCCAAAATGCTCTAAGTAGAAATAATTATTTTTGCAACATACTCCGTAATAGTGTTCACCTTTAACTTCCTTTCCTCCTGGTTAAGGTGCATACGTCACTGTTTTCAGACAATTTAGTGCATTGTTTTTTGTCTCTTGTTCTGGTAGTACTAATTTGGGTCAGTTATAACTTTATGGCAACTATCTATTTAGTTCCCTGAGCTGTGATTTTTTGAAGCATTACTTGTACGATTTGCAAGGTTGCATCAATTATATCTGTAATCTGTCCAAAGCTATCACTTTTTTCAAGCGTTATTTTTACTGGCTTTTGACACAAATACATTTTTGAGTAATCTAGAACCTATTTGGCAAATCAAATTCAGGCAAATGAATTCATTGGCTCAATGTTCCGGACTTTGTTTTGAAAAAGCAGCTAGCCTGACATGAAAACTAGACTATCTGGTCTAACAAAAGAGATTCTTATAATCCTGTTCAATTGCCAATAGAAGCTTGTACTTAAGTCAGTTGGTGTTTCTATTTATAGGCTCCCTCACTAAGTCTGGATTCTGGTTAAGAGATTGTGACATAATTTTGTAAACACTTTACTCACTACTGGAAGTGCTGCTTTAACATTTTTTTCTCTGGTCAATTGGCTCAATCTAAATGTTTCGGCTCAACTGATTGCAGTTTTACGCCCCTTGACTTTACCATTTCCTTTTCTCTCACATTACTAGTACCGTTTTTATTCCCCTTGAATGTTTGCCATGTTATGAATTGGTGAATCCTGTGGCACCCCAGCAATATTAGGATTTTTCCTCTCCTTCCCATGATAGATGGACTGTAACAAGATGATAATGTATTATTGATGTTATTGCAATTTGAACATTTTGTCTTGCTTTTTGCTGCAATGCGAGCAGAGCTGATGCGGACTATGGAGCAGCCAGGGTGATGCTGAGGCCTGCTTGCCCTGGATCTGGTGTTATTGCCGGTGGAGCTGTGCGGGTTGTGTTGGAGATGGCTGGTGTGGAAAATGCTCTGGGTAAGCAACTGCGCAGCAAGAACCCCTTGAACAACGCACGAGCCACCATCAAGGCGACGCAGATGATGAAGCAGTTCAAGGATGTCGCCGAGGAGCGTGGTGTTCCAATGGAGGAGCTATGGAAATGATAAAAACAAATCGAAACCGACCCCCCTGCCCCCACCCCCTCCCTTTTGTAGCATTCTTTCTCCTTGCGCTGTATTTTTCTCAAGTTCTTTTTTCTGCTGTGTCTATCTATGGGATGGGATAACCCCGCCTCACGATTTCTTTTTGCATATCTCTTCTGAGATCGCCAGTAGTGCCAACATTTACACGCAAGTTTACGGTGAAAATTGAATCAGTGAAATCTGACCTTGTATTATATGCATTCTCTTCACATCTGTACACTAACTCCTGGTAGAAATTCAGACCAAAGAATGAACAGATTCAGCACAAAAAAAATGCATCTTGTCTGTACACCGACTACCGGAAAGAGATCCGTGCCAAAGAATGAACAAATTCAGCACAAATTTGTCTGCCCGCGCACGCTGCGGCGACCATCTGTTGGAACCGGTCGACACCGCATGGGATCCTCAGCACACCTGGCTCGGCTGGCCGTAGCCGAACCGCTGCGCGGCCATCTCCAGAACGGCCGCCACGCGTGGCTCCATGAGCATCTCGACGCGCACCATGACCCTCTCCTCGTGCCCGCTGCCCCCCTCGTCGCCGACGAGCACCATGGGGACGTAGCCTCTCTCGGTGTCCTCCCGTGATCGCCGTCGCCGGCCAGCAAAGCTGCCGCTAAGGCTTGCTGCCGCGACGGCGCTGCGGCGGACCTGGGGCTCCCGTTCACCGGTTTCTTTCTTCCTCGCTGCCGCCGCCATCGTATCGATCGCTTGCTGACACAGGATCGGAGCCAAGGCTTGGGTACGCTAACAAGCTGCTGAAGCTGCAGGTTAGTTGCTTGCGAGAAGAAGGCTTGGTGACACAGGATCGGAGCCAAGGCTTGGGTACCCTAAACGAGAAAGTTGCCCACATAATTTGTTGTTAGAAATTTGTCAAATAACAAATTTTAAGCGACAAAGTTGCCCACATAATTTGTTAGAAATTTGTTATTTTTATATCTCATAAACGAAGTCGAGTTTAGACAAGATATTTTATAAAGTTGTGTATCATCATATCATCTACATGTGTGATTTTTTGACGAATTTAGACAATTTTTTTGTCGTGGTTTATACGGGTTTTCACGAACGGTGTGGTTTCACTAGATACGTTTTTCTCTATGGATGACTTATACAGGATGTTTGGTTTTATGCTATCATCTTTAATATATCAAAATTTCAAAAGTGTTAATAATATGACTAAGTTTTGTGTAGTCTTGCATGATGCCATATATGCCTTAATGGATTAAGGTCTTTGTTTGGTTGCATTTTATCAAATTTAATCCACGTATGTTGGTGTAGATTAGAGTAAAACTTACCTTCACAAAACTTAGTCATATCAAATTTAATCCACATGTGTTGGTGTAGATTAGAATGAAGCTTACCTTCATGAAACTTAGTCATATCAAATTTAATCCACGTGTTTGGTTGCATCTGTATCAAATTTCATGAAACTTACTTTTATGAAATTTCTATCGGGACTGGCTTAATTCATACGAGCATACGAGTAAACTTGTCTTTTTGTCAAAAAGTTAACACTAGAACTAAACTCTTTCTTCAATTTGAAAACACAAGTGTCAAATTAAAAATAATTTTTTAAAAAATATTAATGCATTTTTTTCCATAAAAGAACGAGGGCATGAACGTGTATAGAGAAAAAGAGCTTCAAGTGCCCGTTACCCGTGTGTACATGACGGTTAGAACTCAAAATGGCAATGGGTACCCGAAATCCGAGTACCCGACGGGTTTTACCCGATAAGGACGCAGGTGTGGAATGGATTTTGTACCCGCGGGTACGTTATTGGACGAAATCCTTTACCCATCGGGTATGGCGAGTATGGGTGTGGAATAGTAGTACCCATACCCGCGTACCCGTAGATAAAAAATACCCGCAAAATAAGTAAGCAACCTTAGCAATTTAGCCCATATAGCCCATGAACTAATTGGCTGAACGTGGGAAGTGTTGAGCGGCTGGTGTGCTACTAGTGCTGCTATTAATTTACTGGAAGTTGTTATATTTCATTTCCTATAAGTTGTGATATTTAACTTGCTGAAAGTTGTTATATTTCTGTTGAACTCGGGTATATTTTCGGGTATGGAATACCCGTCGGGTAAGAATTACCCGTCGAGTGCGGGTATAGAATGAATTTCTTACTCGTCTGCTTTCGCGGGTAACCGATGAAATAGGTTTTGACCTGGCGGGTGCGGGTACGGGTGGCAAGTACCCATCGGGTACGTACCCGTTGCCATTCCTAGGCCTTGTTTAGTTCACCCTGAAAATCAAAAAGTTTTCAAGATTCTCCGTCGCATCGAATCTTGTGACATATGCATGAAACATTAAATATAGACGAAAACAAAAATTAATTACACAGTTTAGCTGTAAATCACGAGACGAATCTTTTGATCCTAGTTAGTCCATGATTAGATAATATTTGTCACAAACAAACGAAAGTATTACAGTACCGAAATCTTTTCACTTTTCGGAACTCAACAATGCGCTAGTTAGAACCGGGCAATTAACGAAGAATATCCAGTACAAATAGTTCAGGTGGGGCCCGCCTGACCCAGCAGCTACAGCCCGCAGGCGGCAGGCCGCAGCTCCTCCTCGGCTCCTCCCAAAAGGCCAAAACGGAGAAGCCAGGTCGGCCTTCGAGATTTCAGATTTCTACTCGCATCGTTGTCCAGCGCGTCTGTTGGCATTTCCCGGCAGGGAGGGGAGAACCGGAGGAGGGCTGGCGGAGGATCGCAGCGCAGCCACGGCTAGGTCCTAGGGGCATACGCCGGTAAATCCCGCTTTCCTTATCCTTTACCCTCTGTTATTGAGCTGTTGATACTTGCGAGCCATAAATTTATGCATCTAGGATCCGTCAAATGCGCGAGTTTTCCTCTTTCCTCTAGGATATTCCCCTCTCTCCCCCTTTGCATCTTGCGAGTAGCAGTATATCTACCATGAACGCAGTCTGCGCGCGTCGTAGTGTGTGGTTTTGGGAGTTCCTGGTGCAGGAACGTGTCACTGTAATCGGTCTTCAGGAGACCAAAGGTGGCTGTAATGTCGCAAAACATGATCTATGACTTAATGGGAGTAGAATTTCACTACTTTGCTCTCCCGGCCGTGGAGCCCCGTGGTGGCGTGGCGTCGCTCTGACTCGGTAGGGACTGACTTGTCTTGCTCGGAGTTCTCTGTCACTCTGAAACTGTCGTCGTCTCGTAGTGTCCAGGACCAGTGGTGGTGGTTAACAGTGGTTTATGGCCCCTCTGTCGAGGCCGGCAAGCAGGCGTTCTTGGATGAAATCGGCGAACTCCACTCCTAGGTTTCTGAACCTTTGGGTAATTTGTGGTGATTTTAACATGATCTACAAGGCGGAGGATAGTGAAAGGGCCTCTAGCTGAGTTGGATATGTGGTCAGAGTAGCACTCCTCAGTTCTTGAGTTGCTACTCAGGTCTTGAATTCGACTCCCCGTGGGAGTGAATTTTCAGGCTGGGGTCAAAAAAAACCCTAATCTATCCCACGCCAAAGCACAGTTCTAAGGCCTGGCCCCGGTTCTGGTTGTTCTCACATGGGCTAGGGTGCTGCTGCGTATGGGTGGGGTAGGGGTTCGGGGGTTATCTCCACCTACGTGAGAAGGTCTTTTTAAGGCAATGCCTGGGGCTGTCTTACCCCTATAGGTTGAGATTTTTTTACAAGGCGGAGGATAAAACAACTAATGTCTCAGTGACGACACTGCCTTAACTGAGCTCACCTCCAGGGCAGGTTGTTTACATGGAGCAACGAGCGTTTGCCTCCGACATTGGAGCGCATTGAACGTGCTTCTGCCTCCGTCGAGTGGCTGGAATGCTTCACCTCGAGTGGCCTGACGGAGATCCTTATCAAAACCACTACTGGATATCATTTGACCGAATGGATTATACCTCAACTAAATTGTCCAACTTGACCAGGCTCCGATTTGGCCTAGCAGTAGTAGGTACAACACTTACCTGAGTTTCTCACTAGCGTTTTTTTAAAAAATGTTTAATATGTAGCATGAACAGTGAAAAACCAAAATCCAATAGGTACTAGGTGTTTTTTTTTAAGAAACACCTAATTCGTGTTGGAGAGGAAAACCACACCTCCCACCCTAAATTTTTCTTTTATCAGTGGAATGGCTTTTACACAAGTTTCGTTCTTTAACAGGGGGAAAGCTTCTACAATTTTCATTGCATACAATTTCATATGTACCGGAACATGTTTACCTCTTTTGGAAGTTCAATTTTTCAACTGACAGAGAGTATAGGATAATCAGTACAATAGGGAAAACAGTGATAACAACAGCTGCTACGCTCAACCTTTCTTGATGAAACCCGAAATAGTCTTTCAAGAAAACAGCAACACTTTTAATCTCTCCAAATGCTTCGACCTCTCTGTCTATATTTCCGTACTGGGAGGTCAGCAGGGAATTGAGTACCCAAGATGTAGGTGTAAGGTAATAGAGCCAGATCCACCACTTTGGGAATTTCTGAAAAGAAAATTTGAACTGAATGTTAGTGCTTTCCTCCACACAACATAGAGAAACACCTGGTTGAGAAAAAAATGATTTCCTTTATAGAGTTAGCACTGTGTAGTTTTTAGAGTTAGTTTTAATCTTCATCTGAGATTAAAACAATTGAGTTTACAGGGGATAAAATTTATTTTTTTTTCTTCTGTTGGTGCTGCCTAGGTGTTATGTTTGATTGTTGCTAAAATTATCAACCAAATATATCTTACAGCTATTCTGATTTTTTAGTATATATCAGTTATTGCTAAATTATTTCCAACATTATTAATGTTTCACGACTACTCTAGCATTTATGGGTAGGTTACAACTTACAAAATTACTACATCTCATTTGTAAATTAGGAAGTAGGTGCGGAAGAGGAATACCAATCACTAACTTCTTTTTAGTCCTCAATTTAAATATTGGTAATATGAACGATATAATTTTTTTTGTAACTTTGTGAATTTCTCCTTACAGGTAATACACACGTTTCTTGTAGGGACATATATAATGTTAATTCAAATATGATGTTTACAGTTTACATGTCAACTATTGAAGAATTGTCACCTCGAGTAATGCAGATTCCAGTATAAACAGTAATCATTATGCAATTCCATGTGTTGCTAATTCTTGTGATTAGGTTGGCAAATGCATTTCCAATGACTAGCCATAGCATGATTGTTGGAACCAAAGCACATTTTTGGGGCTAGATTCAGATTTCATTAGCCTTGCCACAAACCATGGCAGGTTTGGGGTACATATAGAGTAGCAAACTTGGTCCTTAAGAAAGGATTACAACATATTCTAAGTAGATGCTAAAGCAAGATAATAAGATAAGATGCTGACATAAGCACCAACTACTCCTAAGATAGATAAACACAAGACTTATGCTTTCAATGATATCATATCAGTGGACCATAACTTCTTCTGTACGCCCACTGAACTAGATTTTGATAACTAATTTTATCATAGTTAAAAAAGCCATACTGGGACAAACCCAAATTTCATTACTATAAATCTAAAATATCAATGGAATCCAAACACCTGATGATGATGCCAATAGGTTTAGGATAACAAAAACATTGTTATATACCACCTCTGGCAACAATAGAAATTTGTTTTGAACATCACCACTATGCCTAAATCATACTTTTACTATTATAATATATTTATAAATGCAATTAAATGAATGCATTTGTCTATAAATTTATGCATGAGATCCAACATGCACAGACCAGAGGCAGTACTCTCTCCAGTCATCAAAAGATGACGTATAGTTGATCTATTACACTAGAAGACCGTGCAAGTTAGAAATAGTTTTCGTATGTCCCAGACGATTTCCACTTGGACTGTCAGCAACTCAGCATCACAATAAATACAAATTTCAGACTGATATATCTTTTAGTGTTGTCAATCTAACTTTCTGTGAGAACATAGTCGGCAAACTTGCACTCCATGACCACATTTCCCTAAATGACTAATTAAAAAAATATAAGCTGTATTATCATGTTTGTAATAGTGGCAGGAGATCCAAACTTACAGGTCCAGGTAAAACAAATCCCGAGAATAGGGTCTGCATTGTGTTAAAAAATGATCCCAGTATGGTGGCAACTTGAACATTTGGAGTTACTGAAACAAGCAGCAATCCGACAAAAACATAAGAAAGAATTGAGCAAAAGGTGGTGTAGAAGAACAATAGGAGTTTGTATGCTGTCCAATAATAGCCAATTGTTGGGTAGACGATGCATGTGTAGAGTAATGCTTGGATAAGTACATAAGGGATCTCTATTGCAGCCTGTAGGAAGTGAAGAAATTTTAATTAATCCTTTCAATATAGATTTTGTACTCTTAAAAAACTTGTGATAAGTATGATAGTATCTAACCTGTGCAAATGAGTATGACCAGGAAGAATACATTCCTGCAAATTTCTCACGATACATTACAATGCGCTCTGTTGTACTGAATGATATTATTGACTGGTTATTGTAAACACCAAGTTGTACAATGCCCATATACATTGCACCAAAAACATTGAATAGATCCTGCTCATTGTTTCTTGGAAGCAACAAGAAAGGTTAGTTAGCTTATTGAATCTGTGACATATCTTGGTTAGTTGATGTCATACTTGACTACTGACATCAGAGTACAATTTTTCTTATCAAACATATAGGAGAGCTGCATATCTTTGTATTAATAGAGAGAGAAATACAAATAACCTACTTTGTCTCGCTCAGGAGAACAAAGTGGGTTACAGCTAACTTTTAGCAAAATATACAATTATCAGTAAAAGAAATATACGACCAAAATAAGAAAACACCGGAATGGTGTGTGGACTTACAATATCTTTGCATGCCTCCAGTACAATACTCCAAAGGTCAAGGCTATTATTGTTGTCATCACCATACGATTCAAATTATATTGAGGGCTTCTCCAGTAAGTTATGTTCTGTTTCCATAAGCATGCTTTAAATTGACACCATCCATTCTGTGTGAAACGATTTGAGAAACATAGGTTTTCTGAATTTGGCAGTGGACTACTTAGTTGCTTAACAAGCTCTTGTTTGTTCCTGCAGAAAGAAAAAACTTATAATTGCTTTCGTAGGTGCAGTGGTGATATTTTGTTGACATGCTTTTTATCAGTATATGGATCTTGCTTATTTAAGGCAGAAATTAATTCTCTGTTGATCATCAAATGAAAATAGTGTGGTAATATTATGTACCTATGCAAATGTGATTCTTGGTAGACACTTGCAAAGTCTATATTGAGCTGAAACTCCATGGAGGCTGATGTTACGTCCATCATCCAAGTAGCAGGGTTGCAATTTCTCTGTATTTTTGGGACACCAGAAACTTTCTATTGATACAAGGAAGCAGAATTTGTTAGTTCAATGGAACTAGCCTGGCCTGATTGGTGGTATACGTGGATGTACAGTCTGCACACACCCACTATCCAGTTTAAGTCCTCTTCATTATTTTTTGGTGTGGATTTTCATAATGATATGATTTTTCCAAATTCCATATATTTTTTCCCTCAAAACAATATGGAAGATGTGTGCTGCCATTGGACTATAAGAGAGGAAAGGCCAATTGGACAAATAGCTGAGTGCTACAATGACCTCAAACAATCACAACAGCGGCTACCTTGCACGTAGGGGTGCCCATACAACATTAAAACCTGAGACCCAATACCTGAATCCGACCCTGAAATACATTGCTATTTCAGATAGTATAAGCCCAGAAACTCGATTTTAGTTTGGGTAATTTGGGTTTAGGGCCCGGTACCAGATTTACCTGAAACTGTGGAAATATGCTATTTGGTATTTGTGATTGATTGTGCTGTTTGGTACTGTCAATTTGTGATGCAATTGGGATCTACTGATATATATGATATGATGCTCATGTTTTCTATTCTAAAACGCTCCTAAAGCTCATTAGTTTCTATTGCATTATTGCTTAAACTTAGTGCTATAGTTTTGTTGCTATGCATTTCATTTTGCTGATTTCAGGTAGTTCGGAAATACATGAACTCGAAATTTCAGATTCCCAAATGTCGGGTAGGCAAATTTTGGGTATCAATTTCAGAACCCGAATTAACAGACTCAAACTTTTTTGGGAAACCTGAATGCCCACCCCAGCTTGCACAACAACACACTGACCTAACACAGGACCACAACAAACAACAACCTCATATGAATGATGAACTCAACGACCAATGCGATACCTCCCTCCCATGACCAAAACAATTATGTTACATGACCCAAACACAAACAGCGACCTAACATGGTGTGCCATCGCAGCACTGCCAGCCAAGAGAACATCACACGTCCACGGCGCACGCCACATCAACTCAAGGGCCAGCAATACGACAGCGATGCCATTGGCTTTCCACACTGCATCACTGACTTCCGTGCGTGGTCTCACCTACCATCCGTCCACTGGCCACCACCTGGATCTGGAGTCCCTAGCCTGAGCTCCTCTCATGCAAGGCTGTCTAGCGGCAAGTTGCAAGCGGCAAGCGCTGTTGATGCCACAGCTGCTGGGGTTGCCTCAGGTCACCAATATGCCTATGAAGTACTTGTTGGTGCGTGCATGTGTGGCGTGACTATGGTTTTGTGGGATTTGTGTCAAGCTCGAATTCATATTCGAATTCAAAAGAAAAGGATAAGAAACGAAGAACCATAAAAGAAATAGTTACACCATCTGGAATTCATTTCGTGGAATACTAACCTCAAAGTACTCAATCACTTTGCAAGATTGCTCTCCTATTGGCCCATTGTAGATTATTTTCCCACCATTTTTCATCAATATAAGCTGCACAAAAATATTTACTCAATTCAAGAAGGTAAATTTCTTCTAGCCACTAAAAAAATCTTCTATATTATTGGTGGAAATATCTGTTTCTTTTTCCTCTAAGAAAAAGAACTTAGAATTAAGCTACAAAGCATTTCCCTTTACATGCATAGTGATGCTTTACAAAACGAGGAAAGGAGACTAACGGGTTGATATATTATTTTATCTATACCATTTATATATTCCTTACATGGGAACAAAATACAAAACATGAAACTAATTGTTCCAAAAAGTGGTATGTTGACTACTTCAGCTTTGCACAGGATTCTCGTTGATACCTCATCAAATGCCTCGAAAATGTCAGTGCTAGGCTGATGGATTGTACACACAACTGTCCTTCCTGTTTCAGAAATATTTTTCACTGCACGTATAACAGTTGCAGCTGATCTAGCATCTAATCCTGTAGTTGGTTCATCCATTAGTATGACTGATGGGTTTGAGACAAGTTCGACAGCAACTGTTAACCTTTTCCTCTGCTCCAAGGACAATCCATTTATTCCTGGCCTCCCGACTAAAGAATCTTTTATTTGATCTAACTCAACAGTTTTGAGGACTTCATCCACAAATTCCTGTGCGTAAATATGCAAAATGAAAAGAATGGTCAATTACTTAAGAAACCTTTTGTTGTTTTGCATCTGATTCTCTATTTATGGGAATATCAGGTTGAGTTGTTTATCAAAAGTTTTAATGTCTTGTGATGTTTCAGGGGACGTACAGATCTTGTTTTTTCATTATGCTGCGAAGGCAGGCGAAGCCAAGCTGAATATGCTACAGATTCTGCAACTGTAAGTTGTGGAGAATGTGTGTCCGCTTGCTCGCAATAACCTAAGATTCTGACAAATGTTTCTTGAACCTTGGGATATCCACCTATTCTTATGTCTCCTTCAATATATCCTCCAGTTTTCCTTCCTGCCAATACATCTAGTAGAGTTGTCTTCCCAGCTCCACTAGCACCCATTAATGCAGAAAGAACACCTGGACAGAATGCACCAGTGATGCTGTTTAGTAATTGAAGTCTTCTAGCTGGGTAGCCTAGTTTTAGCATTTCCTGCAACATGGGTACAATTGTTATATATGTTATTCAAAGAAAATCAGGCAAGCACTATAGAAACAATAAGAAAAAGTGAATATGGGGCTTTTCAAATTACCGGTGGTGTGTCAACATAGTAGTTCAGATTGTGGAACGTAAGCGCAAGTTGCTTAGTAGACATAGCCATCTTTTCTGCAAGAAGATGAAGATGTAGGAGATTGCATATATGAATGGATTATGGTCTTGAAACAGGACTTTACTGGCTTTATATTGTTATTGAGAAGTATATGTATATTCTACTGTGCTGTATGATACCTTATTAATATTAACATAATCATTTCAGTACGCTTTTCCCTGTTGTGTCAGTGGGGAGGGAGGAGAAGCACCGAAGCAGGCAGTTTGTTTGTGGGATTACCTTTTTGAGTCATGTTTGCATGATCATCATATTCTTTTTGGATATCAGTCTCTTCCTGTCTTTTAGAAAAGCACTTTCTAGTCATGCTTCCATAATATGCTTCTATAGCTGAAACAGGCAAAAATATGATTTGTTTCTAAAGTAAATAAAAATTTATGGTGGTATCCAGTGCACTTTTAGTAGTGAACTTACGCCTTCTATAAGCTAGTGCTAGTCCAAAAGCCATGTAGAACAAAATGATGAATCCAAGTAGGGCTCCAACAGATATCCAATAAAAATTCCAACTGTAGTAGAGGCCATGATTTATCAATATTTGGTTCCCTATTGTTTTATTCTGCATGGTTTCCTAAAAAATATACAAGTGATGGTGAGAATGTTAAATGCCTGATAGCACCCAATCTTTTTCATTTTTCTATCTGAGAAGACATTTCACCTTTTGCCATCTTGGTGCAAGGAATTCATTTATGCATATGCTGATTTCTGCATAGGTCAATGGAGATGTCCAAAATCCCCACCTTAACCATCCTGGTATAGAGGCTGGAACATGAAGGTAGTATATAACAAGTGTTAAGTGATGTAGATGCTCTGCAAATGTGTCTTCTATGATGATAGTTGTCTTACATTTGGGAAGAATGCAGCCTCCAAACACTAGGAAGATTAATAGGGAAATAAATGCATAGAAGAAACACAAAATATGTGTTTGAGCATAAGCAGCGACAAATCGATAGAACGCCATTACTGATTGATGGAGAAGAGAAAGTATCAGTAACTGGCAGAAGAACCTGGAAGTGGTTTGAGGGAAAGACTTTTGTAGTCAGTGAGAGACACAGAATTGGTTCTCAAGTATGCAAATTTGACTTTTTTTCTGTAAAGATTTACCTGGAAGTTGTAGCTGTATAACCAATACCATAATAAGTGATGCATATCCATACAAGCGAGCATAACAAGGAGACAGGGACCTTCAAAATTGATGCAGGTATTGCATATGCCCATGAAGGATAAAAATGATAACTTTTTTGCTTGTAAAAACTTGGTAGTCTTGCAATTTGCATGCTCATCTCTGGTATGCCATTTAGCATAATGATGAAGATGGAAAAATATAATGCTCCCATATAGTAATTTGCATGAGTTAAATCTGTTGTCATACGAGTTTGGAAGAATACAGACATTGTAATGACTGCAACTATAGAAAGCTGCATAAATGAGTAAAGTTAATTTGGATTCATGTATTTTATACAGAAATAGTGGCTATTGTATTTCTTGAGCAAAGAAGTTTTCTGACTACTATAACCTGTGCAGTTTTGAAGGCATAAACAAACATACTCCTTTTGATCAGGAGTGTTTCCCTTGCTCCACATGCTTTGAACAGTTCCAGTTTGGGTAGTGAATACTTTTTGAATGATAAAGATTCCTTGCCCAACTTGCTTTTCTGAGGTACATTAGGCTCTTCAAAATTTCTCTGTTTCTGATATTTTCTGAACATGTTTGATAATTGATCAGAAGAAATGTATCTGTAAGATTCATCTGTACCAGACCAGTATTGCCTTTGGTCTTTTATGGACAATACCTAATGATTCCCAAATCAGCAAAAATAGATCATGAACTTGCGAAGTGTTTGTTTTGCCTTTTCAATTATTTTCGTGATCTACAGTTGTTTACCTCCTGGAGAAAGTCAGCCATCCCTTTTCTCTCTGGGCATCTGAAGCCACATTCCTCAAAAAAATTGCGAGCTTCGTTTTGAGGGCCATGGTAGATAATCTTTCCTTCTGCCATCAATATCAGGTCATCAAATAGATCAAATACCTCGGGAGTTGGTTGAAGAAGTGAAATAAGCATGGTGCATTCATTGATGTTTGCCATTTGCTGAAAGCACTTGATTATTCGGAAAGTAGTAGAGCTATCCAAGCCATTGGATATTTCATCCATGAAAAAAGCTTTCACTGGTCCGACAATCATCTCCGCTGGTGCATGCAGGTGAAAGAGTATTAAGTGATCACTATAAGAGCATATTCGCAAACCATATTTGCTTTAACTACCTGTTGTTAGTCTTCTCTTTTGACCCCCTGAGATTCCTCTTTTCATTGCATCCCCAACCATAGTGTCTGCACATATGTCTAGTCCCATGATCTATCAAAACCAATCAATTATATGAGCTTTGTTTTCAGTCCTAAGCTATTTTCCTTGAGCACTATTTTCAGTAATGTAATATGTTTCAGTAATTTTTTACCTTCAAAATGTAGTCTGTTTGTAGGCTTTTCTCTGAAGCTGCAACTGCGGTTGCCTGCGTAATCCAAATTACTTTTTTGAAACTTTTTAAGATGTATAATTTTTATATTAGAGCTGAAGTAGAGATGAGGTTCTGTTTTAATTATGTTCAAATATGTACATGATTTTTCTGCTTTTCACCCTATTGGCACTGGCATCTAACTATATGTTGTCAGTAAAACAAATAAGATAATGTCATTTGTTAGTTTCTAAAAGGAGACTAAAGCTTTACCTTCATGTATAGATCTATGTCATGATCGGGTATTATCCCAGTCACCTTCTCCCTTTTGCTCACCTCCTCGAGTATTTCTTTGGCAAACAAAAACACATATTGCTATTACTTTGGAAGATACATTTTTCTAGTTATGACTATTTGGGAAGAGGAAATTACCAGCTCTATTTCCAACACCTTGGCACCGGGCAGAGAAATCTAAAGTTTCCCTTACTGTCATATCAGGTATGTGCAAATCATATTGGCTAATATAAACAGCTGTTTTCTCAGGTACAAATTCATCAAGTCGGTAACTATTGTAAGAAATAGCCCCTGTAACCTGTGGACATCGTTCAACTTGTCATTCAGATTAAATTTGCATGGAATTTTCTAATTCTTGATATTTTTTTGGTAAATATTGAAGCAAGATTTTTTTAAAAGAAAATACTTTATCAAACAAGAAATGTAACTTGCCAAATAGAAAAGTTCTATCGATGGCATATTGGTTTTATGTGTATGATATGCTATGTAAATGCTTGCATCATATTACCTTATATTCATTTATTAGCTTCACGATGAACTAAGGAGGTGTACAATTCATTGATATGTCGTCACAACAAATTCTGGTTGTGGTTATTTTAAGCACAGGATCCTTTTAAATGAATACTTCAGCAAATTGTTTTGCTGTACACTTCGGTAGGTAGCATTGTGACCATCAGCTGGCATGCATAATTTGGAGATTAGTTAATCGATTATATTGTGTGTTAAAGAAGAGGAACGGCAGCAACATTAATTGGAAACATTATCATTTCAGAATAATAGGTTTAAAACTTAAATACCATATAATGTTGATATAAGTATTGCCTGTACGTGCATAATAATATCACCCACGGGGCTGGTCCTACTTCTATCTCAGAGTCAGTGGGATTTCTCTTGAGCTTCTGGGAGATTTTGTTTAGGTCTTGTGTAGATGTTGTCGAATTTAACTTAATCTAGTTGGGATGGACTGGGATAGAATTTACTTTAAGTTTCATTTCAGTCCGCTCCAACACATGTGGATTGATACGAATCTGACTATATCCAAATAAGGCCACTAGAGAGCACACTTTTTGTGAGAACAACACAGGAAAACTGCCTATCCCAATACCAAAGGGAACTCCTCAAAATGCTTCTAGGAGGACAACGACAATGCCCACAAGAGTCTGGGAGGCCCCGGGGATGGCTGGATCAAAGTTAGGCCTTGTTTAGTTCATCCTTAAAACCAAAAACTTTTCAAAATTTTCCGTCACATCAAATCTTGCGGCACATGCATGAAGCACTAAATATAGAAGAAAATAAAAACTAATTGCATAGTTTACCTTTAAATCACGAGATAAATCTTTTGAATCTAGTTAGTCTATAATTGGATAATAATTGCCAAATAAAAACAACAGTGCTACAGTACAGAAAACCAAAAAGTTTTCGGAACTAAACAAGGCCTTAATGTGGATGGTTCATCTGAGGAACAACCGGAGGAGGCTGGGGTTGGAGTAATTGCGAGGGACAGCAAAGGTTCTGTCATTTTCACTGCATGGACATTCCATGGCCGTTGCAGAGGCTGGTGCTCCAGAAGCTGAGGCACTGGCCTGCGTAGAGGGCTTACGGTTGGCAACGCAATGGTGTCACTCGCCGATCATCATCTAGTCGGATTGTTCGCGGATTGTCCACACAATAGGGAGTTCAGCTGCGGACAGATCGGAGCTTGGCTTTGTCACAGCAGAGGTGAAGGAACTCACACGGCTCACAAGCCAGTGGAAGATTATCCATGTAAGGTCTTGTTTGGATGTTGTCGAATTCACTTCAATCCATGTGTGGATTAGGGTGAAATTTAGTTCAAGTTTTACTCCAATCCACCTCAACACATGTGGATTGTTGTGAATCCAGCTACATCTAAACAAGGTCTAAAGAGAGATTTTAATCGAGTAGCAAATGTTTTAGTAGCTAGACGTAACAAGCACTCTGCAGCTTGGTTGGGACAAGCATCTGTGTGTGTTTTGGAATTGGAATCTCATCAATGCCGATTGTAAGAAGTAAGAACTTCAACACTCTCTTTACTCGCAAAAAAATGCATTGAAGATTTCACGTCGATCATAGCAAAAGAATATAACACACATTTTGTTGAAGAATTAAAAGCACTATTTGTACCTTCAGAGATTTATCGTGTTGGCCAGCAAGAGCTCGTAACAGTGTGCTCTTACCGCATCCTGGGGGTCCTAGTAGAAGAGTCAATCTGCAAGCATATTAAGGTAACTTCATACTGCAAGCTTCATATATCTTTCACGCTAAGCATATTAAGGCTAATAAGGCCCTACTCGATCTAGTGCTAAATGTAATAGTTGCACATCAAGTAATTTCGAGAAAAAGGATGAAATTCTTGGTGTTGACATACCTGCAGGGTTTAATGATTCCGCTTACATCTTTTAGAATTTTTGTCTTCATTTTGTCAGACTTTAGCCCGAGCAACATGATGAAACCCTATGAATTATGAAGAAGCCTAGTAAGCATAACTATTGGCTTCTAAATTAGGGCTGTAATCAGCTCACAAAACGGGAATGATTGCAAATACTTGCTCTGTAGAAATTCAATTCATTATCAATAAAAAAAATCGTTATCAATATTTCCACTTGCTTTTGGCTAACCTCATAGATGATCCATATACATAATCGGAGAGTTTTAGACACACACTAACAAAAAACAAACAAGTTAATTGGATGATTTGTCCTTGACCAGAGAAGATTGCGAGAACAAAATTCATGCAAAGTATTAGCTTCTGCCACATGAATCCGACCATTATCTTGAAAACAAGAAAAAAGTAAAAACAAAATGTTATGTCCAAATTCCATGTTATGCCTTCTTCTTTTACAAATGGAGACATGGTTGTACCGGTGCATAGATTACACCGTCTAATAAAAGTAGCGGTAAAACTTTTGCCATTATTAAAAAAAATTAAAATGACTTGTAATTTTGAACAGAGGGAGTAGGTCCACCATGATGAAAATTTCCTGTGCTAGTACCAAGTAAGATTTGCCTTGCTTACCCAGAAAAAACCCTTGGTGCTGTTCCACAGGGTTGGTAGTTGATTCCCACCGGAGTATCCGCTTTCTGCTTCCACGCAGAGATTTTCATATGTCACCTCTATTGCCGGCAGCTTCACACCAACCCTGTCATTATGCATTACACAATAATGAGAAAATTGCCATATATATATA
>Ga0182004_10001107_pt1 | contig 19003 bp, 14 predicted proteins | sample Sormic07211540_1_FD_120479 | JGI IMG/M metagenome (GOLD analysis project Ga0182004, IMG submission 120479) | Endophyte microbial communities from Sorghum bicolor roots, Mead, Nebraska, USA - 072115-40_1 MetaG | ecosystem: Host-associated > Plants > Roots > Unclassified | place: USA: Nebraska...
ATGTTTACTGATGTAGACCACTCTTTTGTACTAATACATGCTCCTTCGTTTATAAAAGAATACAATTCTCATTTTTAATAATTCAAGTGGATTAAATTTTAACTAAATTTATATAAAAAAGTATAAATATTTATGATCTAAAATAAATATCATTAGATTAGTTATAGAATATAATTTTATAAAAAACTATTTAAAGTTAAAAATGCAATAATATTTACTATAGATTTGGTTAAATTTAAACTACTTTGATCGACACGCATCTTATAATTGCATTTTTTTGGACGAAGGTAGTAATTAGCTTACTTCAATAGTTGGTGTAAAGTTATATATTGAAGACATTAACAAGGGTTAGAAATTTGGTGCAAGTTAGACACGTATACATGAAGAAGATTGCTGCAGGTGGCAATTTGTTTCCTTGCACGGGACAAAAAAAAAAGCTGTTCATAAGTAAGTTTGTCATCGACAAACGAATTATGTCTCCATATACCAAGTTTCCAGCTTTGATTTGCTCTCTAGACTGTCTCCAACAACAACACCCAAAATATAATATAAACCCTTTTGAGATTTGGGTAGTGTTACATGCAAAGGATTTAATATTCGTTTTTGGTCTTCCAAGAGAGAATGCTCATATTTGGGTCATGCCTCTCATGCCACCTAAAATAGATCTCATGTATAGGTGCTCTGTTGGAGACTATATAGGTACTTCATTGGATATCCATGTTGGAGACTATAGGTACTTCATCGGATATCCATTTCGGGTTTGGGTCTTTCCAATAGGTCTATCATTGGAGATACTCTCACATAAGTTATTTATACTCTACCTGTCTTGAAATATTTGTATCTGTAGTTGTCCTATGTTAATTTTGATCAAGTCTAACTAAAAGAGCAACAATATTTATGACACGAAATGGGCTTCATTGGATATATTATGAAATGGCCTCTTAGAGATGAGAGATGTTAGTAATTTTCTTTAAAAACTTGATCATGTTTATAATAGTTTGACTTAGGACAAAACTGATAATCCCTTGTGTGTCAAGACCAAGACCCAAGGGAGTATGAATTTCTAGTTCTTTTCCTCCCATCAAAACCACTTGAATATTTAATCACTTATAGTTGTATACTCCTTTTCATCTTGGAATATATGGTCTTATCAATTTTAGAACAAATTATATGTAACATAAATTTTAGAACAAATTTTAGAATGGATTATAATCCTTGGAGAAATTTTACTTATTACTATATTTTGAGCATAGTGATTGTGTTGATGATGAACACTAATTAATGACACGTATACATGTAACTGCTTGGGCCGTATATAAATGAGTAGGGGTGTTAATTCACCCACAATCCCTTGTCATTTTGAACAAAATTTGAATGTTCCGATATCTTGTATTTTAGGATGCAATGAGTAGTAACATCATACAAAGGAGGTAACCTTTGTCGGTGTTTTGTCACCGGCAAATCAAGTACGAGGCAACATGCGAACCCAAGAACTAGATGGTGGTAGAAGACACAGAAAATTTATACAAATTGAGGCCCTCAAGAACTAATACCCTAAATCATGTGTTTGCAATTGTATTGTTTGCTATGGATGGTTATGCAATATGATGCATGACACTCTCTTCATTCACAAAAGAATGCAAATCTAGCATAGTACCAAGTTAAAGTATCTTGAATTTGAGTAACTTATAATAAAAAATATCAATATTTATAATATCAAATAAGTAACATTGGATTTGTTATGAAATATGTTTTTATATTATACTTTTTTGGGTGTCATAAACATTAATATTTTTATCTATATATTTGATTAAACTTTAGACATGTTAATATAATATACACTAAAATTGTATTCTTTTATATCCAAATTGATAAAGTCGTCGTAGGCGTCTCGCTACCGACGAGAATGTCGCTTAGCATTGAAAGCATCAAGCCGTTCAACTTGTAATATTCGCTCCAACGGAGAGTCGAACTAATGCTTGAAGTGCTACTGAGGTGTGAACTTTCGCATATGTTTCTTAATTAGTTACGAGAAAACCTAGAATATATCTAGGATGATTTTTATTTGTGCGTTGTGCCTAACATATCAATTTAGTGGATATAAAGAATGGCGCCCATCCTCTGTTTACTCGGCCCAGCTCACCCTATGTCAAGGGGCTAGATATGAGCGCTATAAAGATATATACCTTTTACTCGTGTTCTCCACAAATGCTCTAGAAAAAAGTAAAAAGAATGTGAGAAATTCATGTCAGACCATGTGAGCTTTGATTTATGCCTTTTTTTTCTTTATTACATGTAAAAAGGGAAACCCATTTTTTCATAAAGTTTGGCGTTGCTGGACGGCGCGAACCAGCTAAAGAAAGCAAAGTGCAACTACACGATCTAAGTGCACGTCTCTGCCTCTAATTGGTCCAACTGAAAGGTCTCCATCTTACATTGATGTTAAAAAAAATAACTACGGCTGTCTTTTGCATATGTATTACAAGGTCGCTGTCCATTGTCCATCAACATAATATTGATGTAACTGCGTCTGTCTTTATAGATAGATAGATAGTGGTTTTCCAAGGTTGTTCATTGTGTTCTTTTTTTTTTCTTTCTTTTTTCTACGAATCAGACTATGTAGCACGAAACGATTCCTCCATTATTCTTGAACTTCGTATAAAAGCAAAATAACAATAATCTGTTGCAGCAAAACTCACGTCTTGCTGTCATAGACAACAAACTTTAGATTTGATGAAAACCATATTTCATCTTTGGAAAAAAAACATTTTTACTGCTACGCAACAAGTAGCAAGTAGTTTCTTAAATATAACCCAAAAAATGATACATATACTATGGATTTGGATTTAGATTTGTCAGTTTATTAAATGCGTTGCAAATTAACTTGGCGATGGGGAAAAAGTTCACAATTACCCTTATATTTGCAAAATTTTTGGATTTTGGCTACTGTAGCACTTTCGTTTTTATTTGACAATTGTTCAATCATGGAGTAACTAGGCTCAAAAGATTCATCTCACAAATTACAGGTAAACTGTGCAATTAGTTTTTATTTTCGTCTATATTTAATGCTCCATGCATACGACCAAAGATTCGATGTGACGGAGAATCTTGAAAAATTTTGTGAACTAAACAAGGCCTAAGTAATTGCTTCAAAATTCCTAGCGGCAATTCAAACTTCAAACAAAATTGCTTATCCTGAGTTTGTTTATATGTACTCCATTCGTTTTATTAAAGATAAGTTCTCTTGATTATTCTACGTAGATAGCTTTGTTGTACACTCATTATATTATTTTATATATACATAATACAAAATAATATTTATCTAAAAAAATCAGAACAAATGTGCACATACTAATAAATTCCCATTTCAATGTTGGACCATGAGCAGATCTGACGGTACACATGTTCAAGTGTCTCCGTTCTCCTGTGGGAAATAATAAATCGCAGCCGTCCACGTGGACACACAACACAGATGTCTCTCGATCAGTATAGGCTGTTCCTGTTCTTCGCTTTGGTAACAAATCCCCTGCAAATTGATCGATAATATAAGAATAAAATAACGTGCATCTCGTACATTCGCTTGGACCTGCCTGCTAAATGCTAATGCTAATGCTATCCATCTTCCTCCTCCGTCTATAAAGTGGCCGCCAGAATCCGCTCCTCCTACAATTGCAGCAGCCTCCTCTCCTCTCCTCCCTGCCTGGTTCTTGCTTGCAGTTCTTGAACCAAATCCACACCGCCGGCGCGCTTAGCATTGGGGCTAGCTAGGGGGCCGATCGATATGGCGGCCTTAGGGGCGAAGATGGAGCGGCTGTCGTCGATCGACGCGCAGCTGCGGATGCTGGTGCCGGGGAAGGTCTCGGAGGACGACAAGCTCATCGAGTACGACGCGCTCCTCCTCGACCGCTTCCTCGACATCCTCCAGGACCTCCACGGCGACGACCTCAAGGAGATGGTAACTCTCCTCCGACTGGTTCTTAGACTCTTGTTGTTCTTTTGTTTTACTGGTTCGGGCTTGCGATGCAGCTTTAATCTTGGGTTGGATCCAAGTAATCTAGTTCAGTCCTGTGGTCTTTACCTGTTATTTTTACCTTTATTTAATCTTCCATGTTTTTTTTACTTATTGTCTTCTTTTTCCTGAGAAAAAAGTATCAATGTTTAGTAAAAAAAAAGGCATGAAATTATTGCCTTCTTTGTTCTTTGTTTTCTTTTCGTGCGATTCCTTTTTAGAGTGCCAGCTTGAGTAGTATTGAAGAGTGTGTGGTTGACTTCAGAGTCCACTCTTCAGATTAAGTGATTAACACTTCAGGTTTAAGTGTAACTACAAGGTGGTTGATTTGCTGCTTAATTTGGCGTTGTCAAGTATAGTAATTATACTAAAATATAAATTATAGTGGATGGCCAGGTGCTGGATTAACGTTCCTAGTGTTCAATTTCTTCTTCTTCTTCTTTTTGTTTTGTTATTGCTCAAAGATTGGTTTTTCAGTGGCAAAGCGATCATCTCGATTTTTGATTGATTGGTCGGATATGGTTCGAATTTTGATCTCAATCATTCGGTAGAAACACTTCCTATGTGGAAAATCCATCTGTAACAAGTGTGGATCTTTAGTTGTATATATGTTTCCTGGTCCATTAACTGACTTTGGACCGATTGATTGACTGAAACAACGAAACCTGCAGATTCCACGTCATCTTTTGAGTTCTTGACTTTTCGTTTGGATGGCAACATATAGTTGACAAACAAACTTTATCTCCAGCAACGCAACTTTACACCTGATTGCAGTTCATAGCACGTGAACCCCTGTCATCTTTCTAGCACCTTCCCTGACAGAACATGGACACCCAGAACATGTGACAACTAATAGACAAACTATGAAAATTTTTGGATCAAAATAAAGCCCCCGTTGAAGTGGGTATGTTTGTATTGCTCAGAAAGTGTGACTTACCATATTAAATTTATTTGACATGGCCAGCTGGCAGCAATACTACATATGTAAATTTATTTGGAACTGATATAGTGATATGTGGATTGAGTATGGTAGTAACAAAATCCAGAAACCGACATATCTTTCTCTCTTTTTTTTAATCATGTATGGTCATTAATTGAGTTCTCTTGCTGATTAGGTTCAAGAATGCTATGAGGTAGCTGCTGAGTATGAAACAAAACATGACTTGCAAAAGCTTGATGAACTCGGGAAGATGATAACAAGCTTGGATCCTGGGGACTCTATTGTGATCGCCAAGTCTTTCTCGCACATGCTTAACTTGGCCAACTTGGCTGAGGAAGTCCAGATAGCATACAGGAGGAGAATCAAGCTCAAGAAGGGAGACTTTGCTGATGAGAACTCGGCAATCACAGAATCTGACATTGAGGAAACACTTAAGAGGCTTGTTGTTGACCTGAAGAAGTCACCTGCTGAGGTATTTGATGCCCTCAAGAGCCAGACTGTTGATCTGGTTTTGACTGCACATCCAACACAGTCTGTGAGGAGGTCACTGCTCCAGAAACACTCGAGGTTGGTTTGCCAAACGTTGCATTGTAGTTGACATGCACAACTCCGTTTTTAGCCTTTAATCTTGATCCCAACATTCTTACCAGGATACGAAACTGTTTGGTTCAACTCTACTCAAAAGATATCACTCCAGATGATAAGCAGGAACTTGATGAGGCTCTGCAGAGAGAGGTATTTATTTCAATCTAATGTTTATTACCTGGAATTCTTTGAAGCTTGAGACCAAAGATATCAATTCTTAATTCCTTATTACATGGACTCCTCTCTCCTTTTTCAAGATCCAAGCTGCCTTTAGAACTGATGAGATCCGAAGAACGCAGCCCACTCCCCAAGATGAAATGCGTGCTGGTATGAGCTACTTCCATGAAACAATTTGGAAGGGTGTTCCAAAGTTCTTGCGCCGAGTTGATACTGCATTGAAGAACATTGGGATTAACGAGCGTGTTCCTTACAATGCACCTCTTATTCAGTTCTCTTCTTGGATGGGAGGAGATCGTGATGGTGAGTGACATCTCTACATATTTGTCTTTTCTTCTCATGGCATTATTAAATATGAAGTATTTGCAGCACCTGTTATTATCTTTGTTGCTAGTGGTTGGGAAGATGACTATTCATTGTCCATGTGTCTGCAGTCTGCACCTCTGTCCTTTGTATTCTAAAGCAATGTTTCTACAAATGCAGGAAATCCAAGAGTGACACCAGAGGTTACCAGGGATGTCTGCTTGCTTGCCAGGATGATGGCATCGAACTTGTACTGCTCTCAGATTGAGGATCTCATGTTTGAGGTTGCTATTACTTTCAGAATCAGAGTATAGTTCATAACATCATTTCTATCAGATGATTGAACTTGATAACTTGAAATGCTTGCAGTTGTCTATGTGGCGATGCAGTGATGAGCTGCGCATGCGAGCTGATGAGCTGCATCGCTCCACTAAGAAGGATGCCAAGCATTACATAGGTAGTTACCAGTGACATCATTGGGTCTTCTTAACAATGGCCTGTTGTTATTAGGCCATATTTTTGGCATTTTAATAATTTTTCCTTCTTCATTTCTGCTGTAGAGTTTTGGAAGAAGGTTCCTCCAAATGAGCCATATCGGGTGATACTGAGTGATGTCAGGGATAAACTCTACAACACTCGTGAGCGGTCACGAGAGCTTTTATCCAGTGGACATTCTGATATTCCTGAGGAAGCTACATTGACAACTGTTGAGCAGGTTGAGAATTAATCAGTAATCTTCAGAAAATAATATTGATTTCTTGGTTTTCCCTCAGTGGGTTCTGATATGTAGATGCCAACTTTTGCAGCTGTTGGAGCCCTTGGAACTATGTTACAGATCACTCTGTGCTTGTGGTGACCGTGTAATTGCTGATGGAAGTCTTCTGGATTTCTTGCGTCAAGTCTCCACCTTTGGACTCTCCCTTGTGAGGCTTGACATTAGGCAAGAATCAGATCGGCATACTGATGTCCTTGATGCCATCACTACGTACCTGGGGATAGGATCTTACCGCGAGTGGCCTGAAGAACGCCGCCAAGAATGGCTACTGTCTGAACTTAATGGCAAGCGCCCTCTGTTTGGCCCGGACCTTCCCAAGACTGAGGAGATTGCTGATGTTCTAGACACATTCCACGTTATCGCTGAGCTTCCTGCTGACAATTTTGGTGCTTATATCATTTCCATGGCAACAGCTCCTTCGGATGTCCTTGCTGTTGAGCTCCTCCAACGTGAGTGTCATGTAAAGACACCACTTAGAGTAGTCCCACTGTTTGAGAAGTTGGCTGATCTTGAGGCTGCCCCAGCTGCATTGGCCAGACTGTTCTCAATCGATTGGTATAGACAGAGGATCAATGGCAAGCAGGAGGTCATGATTGGGTATTCAGATTCAGGCAAAGATGCGGGTCGCCTCTCAGCAGCTTGGCAGCTATACAAAGCTCAGGAGGAGCTCATCAAGGTTGCTAAGGACTTCGGTGTGAAGTTGACGATGTTCCATGGACGTGGTGGGACTGTTGGAAGGGGTGGTGGTCCCACTCACCTTGCCATCTTGTCCCAGCCACCAGACACGATCCATGGATCACTCCGGGTCACTGTTCAAGGTGAAGTCATTGAGCAGTCTTTTGGTGAGGAGCACTTGTGCTTTAGGACACTGCAACGTTTCACGGCTGCTACCCTGGAGCATGGAATGCACCCACCAAATGCACCAAAGCCAGAATGGCGAGCCCTTCTTGATGAGATGGCAGTTGTGGCAACTGAGGAATATCGGTCCATTGTCTTCAAAGAGCCACGCTTCGTTGAGTATTTCCGCCTCGTAAGTCCTTGTTGTCCATTGTCATACTACAGTAACATAAGCTGCAAAACGTAACTTTTGAAATAGGTCGCCTGACTTGAGACTTAATATGAATGTAGCACAATGATTTACTGCACTATATCTTTTTGCAAACCTAACTAAAATGGTTAATGAAATATTTGATTTGACCCTACATTTAGCGAATATTTACTTTGTGATATTTGTGTTGACAGGCAACACCTGAAACAGAGTATGGTAGGATGAACATAGGAAGCAGGCCATCCAAGAGAAAGCCGAGCGGAGGTATCGAGTCACTCCGAGCAATCCCATGGATCTTTGCTTGGACACAAACACGGTTCCACCTCCCGGTATGGCTAGGATTTGGAGGCGCATTCAAGCATGTCCTCCAGAAGGACATCAGGAACCTCCACATGCTCCAGGAAATGTACAATGAGTGGCCATTTTTCAGGGTCACTATTGATCTGGTGGAGATGGTGTTCGCCAAGGGTAACCCTGGCATTGCTGCACTTTATGACAAACTCCTTGTTTCAGAGGAACTGCGTCCATTGGGTGAGAAGCTGAGGGCCAACTATGAAGAAACCCAAAAGCTTCTACTTCAGGTCTGCTGTCCTGTCCAAAAGACACATCGATACATTTCTTGCACTTTGTTGAGCTACCATTCTAGTAGCGTTTTATCAATGAACTCTGTTTTGGACTTCTATCAGGTTGCCGGGCACAGGGATCTCCTGGAAGGTGACCCTTACCTGAAGCAGCGGCTCCGCCTCCGTGACGCGTACATCACCACCCTGAACGTCTGCCAGGCCTACACCCTGAAGCGGATCCGTGACCCGGACTACCATGTCGCGCTGCGCCCCCACCTCTCCAAGGAGATCATGGACCCCACCAAGGCGGCTTCAGAGCTGGTGAAGCTGAACCCTGGCAGCGAGTATGCACCGGGGCTGGAGGACACCCTCATTCTGACCATGAAGGGCATAGCAGCCGGTCTCCAGAACACCGGTTAAAACACAAAGAGGGGATCTTTTTTTTTAATCCTGATCATTGTCTCTAGGTCCTTTGTATTTACGCAGATTTTAGCTGCATCTTCGGCCGTCTCTCTACACCGTGAGGAAATAATGGCGATTTTCGCCAAAGTGGCGGTAAATAAAAGGGAGATGAGGATCATACATGTTTTTCTTATTAGTAGACCGTTGTGTTGCAACTTTACTATGCGATAATGGAACATGGCTGTAGCCTAATTGAAGTGCCGTATCTCAAGCATTTTTGCAGGCAGGCTCTGAATTGTTGGAATTGTTCCAATGTTCCCTTTGCAATCTGTTGCCTGCAGCTTATCTATGAGTGATAGTGCACTATAGTGTGCTGTATCACACAGTTGAGTTAGAACCGTATATATAGTACATAAATGGGTGAAATAATTGCACATCACATTTCAGAATCAGGGTGTCTTTTCATGTTTCGTGATAATACTAAACACAGTCGATATGCATATTTAGATGTACTTAGATTTATATTAATCTATATGTGTTGGAGTAGATTGAACTAAATTTCACCCAATCCACGGTAACACATAATGAATTCCATAACATCCAGACAAGCCCTGATATGGGATTTCCGATATTTTCCATGAGTGCGATAACTTTAGTTTGGGAAGATAAACGATGGTGGAACAATCAATAAAGGTACTGTAAAAATACAAATCGGATGTCTTATACAAAAGGCCGAGTCTTATATACAAGGTGGGGGTTCTGACATGTGAGTTAAACGGTAAAATGGATGGCTAGTTGACACACACGTTTACAAGAAACTGGCTGAAGCATTCTTCTTAATCTATACCTAATAACAAAGAGGTAAAATTTCAGGCTTTTTTTTGCCCATCCATTTTTTCCATTTTCCTCTAATTACTGGATAACAGATAATTTTTTTTATTCGGACTTATATATATAATAACTCATACTCATACGAGTTAGAATAAGGCCTTGTTTAGTTCCGAAAACTGAAAAGTTTTCGCAACTGTAGCACTTTCGTTTTTATTTGAGAAACGTTATCCAATCATAGATAACTAGGCTTAAAAGATTCATCTCGTGATTTACAGGTAAACTGTGCAATTAGTTTTTATTTTTATTTATATTTAATACTCCATGTATTTGGCGTAAGATTCGATGTGACGGAGAATCTTGAAAAGATTTTGGTTTTTGGGGTAAACTAAACAAGCCCTAACTCTTGTCTAGAGCAATATGGAGTTCAATTCCAAAACTTATTGGCCGACGGCTCCACGTCTAATTTTTTCTGTGATTTTTTTTCTCCCTGGCGTTTCCTTGTCCTTCTTTTTTTCCATCTTCCATCTGTTTCCCATAGATTGTGCTCTAAGCTCCGATTTCTCCCTGGTCTTGGATGTCCGTCCATGGCTTTCTTTGTTTGTTTTTCTTGGCTTTTCTATTTTCTCTTCTCTGTACAGGCAGGAATCCTAATCAAATAGATTCCCGATTCCTAAACCAAATCAAAATAGGAAAAAAAAAGAGTACAAATCTATTCCTAATAATATAACCATAGCAATTTCTTAGTTTCGGCCTTATTTTTTTTTCAGTTTTTCTAAAGAATGTTTGGATTTTTTTTTCTTTTTTTTTGCCATAAAGACCAATGAGAGAACGGGAAGAGAAAAAAAAAATAGAAACAGCACAATATATAGGCTTTGACCTATAACTGATGAAAAATAAATATTTATACCATTAAGTTATTAATGTATTAAAATCAAAACTCGTATTATTATAATCTGATTTAGTCGATAGTCTAAAAATCAAATCGTGGAATTAGATCTTGAGTAGTTTGATATATCTAACTCATATTATTATAAATGTGCCTCTTGCACGTATGCACCCGTGCCATTGCCGACAATGAAATCCTGTGGAAAATCGAGAGCGGACTTTTGTCATAATCATCACACATAGTAGCCCTTGATATCAATAATTATTTTCTCACTAACTTGAGTTATAAATTGTTACGTGTCTTCAAAAGAATTCATGAAATATCTACGGGAAAATATTTTTGGATGTCATCCCAAAGTAAATAATAGCTCTCAAGTTTAATAAAATAAGAAAACATATAAATTGTTATGTAGAATTTTTTCTTCCGTTGCAATGCACGAACACATTTTCTACTATATAATGATACGTAGCTCTTCTATGCCGAGAAAATACTAGCTGAAGCAATACTTTCATCCAAACCAAATTCAATCCTTTATTCACCCATTTATATCGTGTAATATGGTAGCCGGCCGGGGCTGTTTTTGATCCCGTTAAAATAAATAAGTGGTGAAAAGCTTTTATCTTTCAACCTAATTAACTAAACTTTATTTCAGTCCACCTTCCTCACCCATGTGATTAAAAAACATCAATAACCAACGGTCTAAGATTCCAACTGAATAATAATTCTTTGCAAGTCAAATTTCAATCTATAACTCTTATAAAGCAAAACCTCACTATCTATTTCTCTTGACATGCAATGCGTCCACCTCAGCAGTCCACTATCAACCCCACTATCTATTTCTCTTAAAATGCAAAGCGTCCGCCTCAGCAGCCACTATCATTTGCCACTATCAGTTTGCCTGACATGCAAGGTGTCCAGCTCGACAATCTACTATCATTTGCATTAAAGTTAACTAGCATAAGAATTATGACATCCACGTTAGCGAGACTCATCATCCACTATAGATATAATTTCCATGATTATGCTAATAAAAGAGTTATATATTTATATTCCTCCTTTATAACACGCGGGGAATCCTCCTAGTTCGTAAAATGAAACATCTTAAACTAAAAACACAGCACGATCGAACTTCAATCTCCTGTTCAAACTCTTTTCCCAGCCACACACTGACTAATGGAACTAAACTATTTTACCTCCTTTTAGTCAATGTGTTTGAAACTTTAGCTATTAAAGTGACTAAAGTTTAGCTAACTAAAATTTAGCAAGGGGAACCAAATAGAGTCTTAATTTTGAATGCTAAAACATCAAGTATTTAAAATTTACAATTTTGAGTAATATATTTTAAATAACAATTATAATGCAGTCCTAATAAAAAAAATATTTAATAGTAGTAATACTCTGCTCAGCAGAAGAATATTTTTCTCTCGTAATTTGTATCCTTCTGAAAACAAACAAAAAAAAATATTCCTCATCGTGTCCTGCATCTATAAAACCCGCAAATGTCAGGGACCAGGCTGCACACCCCAACCCAAGAGCAAGCAAACGACAATTCTCTTCTCATCCCCACCAGCGCCGCCGCCCCCCAATCTTTCGCTGCCGCCGCCGTGATCCAAAGGACCACCGGACCCTAGTCTGAATCCCTTCATCCGTTCCCCATGGCCAACAGCAACCTCCCCCGCCGCATCATCAAGGTGAGGATCCATATCTCCCCATCGAAACTTCGCTTTTTTTTTTCATTTTTTTTAAATGCAAACATGGTGATTTTTGGTGGTTTGCTTCGCGCAGGAGACGCAGCGGTTGCTCAGCGAGCCAGGTGAGATACTCTGGACATGACAAGATGTTTTGATGCTTCTTTCCTTTTGATTCCTTCCCCCCCTAGGATTCAGAGTTACAGCAAGCTGATTATCCCCAAAAGGCCCTTTTGTTTTTTTATTTATTTTAGCTAAAGAAAGGCTAGAATGTCTAATTTTATCATGCATACGGTTAACTGTGCGAAGACCCTGTTTTGTCTCGATTGTTATTTTTTGCGAGTTTCTTGGATGGTGTGTTGATGTTTCAGGGTTGTTGGCTTGCTGTTTTGCAGCTCCAGGAATCAGTGCCTCGCCATCAGAGGAGAACATGCGCTACTTCAATGTCATGATCCTTGGACCATCGCAGTCGCCATACGAGGGTGAGGAATCTTTTACTCTTTGTTCATCTGTTTTGTGTTTTAGTTATGTTTGGTACTATGATAACTGGCTTTGGAAATGGTAGATGGAATTTAGGTTATTGGAATTTTTACTCCATTCCATATCATTCAGAAGCTACAAATACCATTAAGTCTCATTATCTCATTTCAATAACATTGAAGAAGTGTTATTAAGATTTTTTTCAATGTCTAATCTTTACTGTTGCCTACATTTTCATTTGGTACTTCTGTGATCTGATGATTTTTGGGAACATAAAAGTTTTGGAAAGATGTGCCTCTTTACTGTTGCCTCCACTGGTCTCCCTCTTTTCTCGGTTCTGTGGTTCTAGCCTCTTGCCTCATGGCACAAAGTGCCATTGCACTTGCACCTCCTTTCTATTTGCTTGCTCTCTCAACACGAATGAGCACCTCTCCTTCATCGTTTCCCAACAATCATCCTCAGCTGATGATCAGGGCTTCCAAGCCCTGCCTGCAGCTCAACCATGAAGCCTCTTTATCAGCCAGTTAGTTCATGGTCTCCATGCCCCTGTTTCAAACCAGAGACATGTGTGGCTTCCATTTATCAATCTGTGGCATGGTCCTTCTTGTCAGTGGTTCTAGAACAGATTCACCAGTGGCCCATGCAGCTCCAGGTTTGACAGCAGTATTTATGCAGCTGGGTGCAGGTCAGCGAGAAACCTAGGCGTAGAAGTGCAGGTGGAGTTGAGTGGCTTTGACTGGGCATGGAATGAAATGGCTATGGTTAATTGTGCAGAGCAGACAATGCAAGGATGATGTCTGGTGGTTTGGGTTGACTGTCTGATTGAAGAGGCATTGCCGCATTGTTTAAATGGTTGATCAGTAGGTTGTCTCCAATAGGAGACCCATTTGGGAACCCAAACCCAAAATAGGTTTCCAACACAATACCTATAGCCTCCAACAGAGTACCCATACAGAAGGCTCATTTTGGGTATCAGGAGAGGCATAACCCAAATTTGGGTATCCTTTCTCCTCGAGACCATTGCAGAGAGTGTTGTCTTTTAGGTCTTGTTGTTGGTGAAGACTAAAAATAGGTATAGAACCTTTTATCTGTAGTGCTACCCAAAGGACAAATGGGTCTTGTATTTTGGGTGACGATTGTTGGAGATAGTCACACTCACATTGAGCAAATTGGCATAGCTAGGATTTTTATGTTTTAACTGTACATATTTGGAAAGTGTTTGCTATTAGTTTCTCTAATTAAGAACCAAATTATCTTTGCAAATCCTGGTGAACAAGTCATCCTTGCTGGCTTTCCTTGTGTTGTGCATGTCTCCTTGGTTTCCCTGGATATTCTGATATGTTTACTCTGTCTCATGTGACTATTTCCTGCCACTAATGCATCCACGCTGCCCTGTTTAAAGAATGCAAAACAAAGCACTGGTATTTGTCGTTTTTTTGCGTTCTAATATGGTCTCTATCTAATATCTTTGATTGGACTAATTGTCAGGAGGAGTTTTCAAGCTCGAGTTATTCTTGCCTGAAGAATATCCAATGGCTCCACCAAAGGTATTTCGTTACTACTCTACTCTTGATTAAGATTTCAATGCTATACTTCTATGGTTCTACAAATTGCTAATGAGTACTAAATAGTTCTTCTGCTGATATTTGTCAAGTTAAATGTGGGCTGAATTGTAGAGCGCATCAAATTCATAAAGGTTACATATGTATTGCTGTATAATTTTAAATTTCAAGTTCACATTTAATTGATGGAGATCATCATATGATTTTTTTGTGAGCCTAGCGACTCAAAAGAATCTTACAAATTTCAGTAATTTCAGGACACTTGTATAACATCATTCACTTTGCTGACTTAGATTTGTTCTCTACTGCTTTCATATAAGTATTTTATATCTTAGTTCGATTGGTTGAGGATATAAGATAATTTATACACTTGTGGTTTCTGAAGTCCTGATTCATTACTGATAACAGGTTCGTTTTCTCACAAAAATTTATCACCCTAACATTGACAAGGTAAGTTACCCTGTGCTTCCACTTATGGTATTAGGTAATACTGTACTGCTTAATACTCACACTCATACAGCTTGGTAGGATATGCCTTGATATTTTGAAGGACAAGTGGAGTCCTGCCCTTCAGATTCGAACAGTTTTATTGAGGTTTGATATTTCTGCTTCACTGTTTTTCTATGTTGATTTCAGTCTGATTCATTTGGTGTTTTGTTTGCAAAGTGGTCATCTGATTTTGGAAAGTACAAACCGTGTGGTTCCACTAAACAAGCTATATGATTCCTGCAAGGGCTTTCTGATGCCCATGGCCATTATAAGTTTATCGCATTAGGCCAGTCTCAGTGCATAGTTTCATGATATAGTTACCAAGACTATAAACTAGGTAACTGTGCCATATGAGTTTCATGGGGATGAAACTCCTCTCTCATCTGATGAATCTCCTTCATTTAATGACCCTGCCAAGTCAGCAATTTTGTTTATATGGCACCATATTAATGTGCATGACACTCTCATGAAACATGCATTAAGACTGGCCTTAGGAGACACTACATAGTGGAAAATGTGCAACTTCAGGGCTTGTCTGCACTTTTGGCCACTAAAAGGCAGGAATGTGATATAAGATGCACTAATTAACCAAGCCTTATACTGCTTGCATTCATAAAGTGGATGGTGTGCGCATTGTAAAGTGGAGGAGGGCCAGAGGCTGCATTTTGTTGCCATTTGGCACTGCTGTATATTATTTGTCAGATCCACTGTTAGAATGGGGGAAACCTTTTACATGTTAGCAAATCAACCTATGACCACGAGTAGGGATCCACACAGCGCATGTGTCTGAGAGCTGCCAATGTTTACACTTTTACTGGAACTTTTTCTCCAGTCACAATCTATTCTCTTATGATATCTCAAAACCATAACACAAGTAGGGATGCACAAAGCACATATGCCTGCTTCACAGCCTTCACCTTCAGAGCTGCTGGTGTTTATGTTTAGCTTGAGTTTTTTTTTGCTAAAACAAGATCAGAGAGAACAATTAACTGGACTTGGGTAACTTAATCTTAGCTGACCAGCGCATTTCTTTTGCACTTGATGTTTCTGGTCTTCAGCATCCAGGCATTGCTTAGTGCTCCAAACCCTGATGACCCACTTGCCGACAATGTGGCAAAGCACTGGAAGGCTAATGAAGCTGAAGCTGTAGAAACAGGTGAGGGAATAACCAATCTTGTTCAGGTTTTAGCTGCATAATCTGGATGAACTTTTTAGCTCATGGCATTCTTGAATGACGCAGCTAAAGAGTGGACCCGTGTATATGCAAGCGGAGCTTGATCTTTGCATGAAGCATGCTTGCCTGGTAAGAAATTTCGTTCCGTGGATCTGCGGAGGTGGAGGTGAACTTGATCAACGATTGGTTGCTGAAATTGGAAATCGAAATGATTGAGTGAATTGTGGATTTCCAAATATCCTTTGATGATGCGTGTCAAGAGTCTGATGTACATTACTCTAGTTGAGCTGTGATGATGAACCCTCATGCATGTAAATTGTTTCTTTGGTACGTCTGGTTCCTGAGAGACATCAGACATATATGATAATAAATATCCTAGAATGATGTATGCCTGCCCTTATTTTTTTTGAATTACCTTCTGCATATTTTTAACATCCAGAAATCTAAGGAAATTATATTTAATATAATATGCAATATTGTGGCCTCCTAACTGGTCGTTCTAGTTTCTGGAAACTACGAGCAAATATGGCTTTCCGGAAAATGGATTTGTTTCTTTTTGGAATATATTTGTTTGCCAAAACAATTAGGAAATCAAGCTTTCTGTGCCACTTTAGTGCTGTAAAAGTCAGCAACAAGTTTGTGGATGTCTTTGATCCATGCCCATGCCGCGCGGTAGAAAGCCATATCGAATCCATCTAGTACTTGACAGTCTGCAAACATTCATCTACGGATACAATGAAATTTGTAAATTCATTAGTAATAGTAGCCTCACTCACGAAGTGGAGCCAATCATGCATTGGTCTATCTATATCTATATATAAAGATGAAGAGAGGAAGTGAAGAGCTTTGAAAAATAATATGTGAAACATATGTCCATTCCTGAGGATTAGATAGACCGTAGGTTACAATGCATGAGAGGATTTTTTTTTTTGAATAAATGCATGAGAGGATTGTGTCCTCCAATATTGATGATAAGGCGACCAAGAACTTATGATTAAAGGTGAACGGTCTTTCAAGAGCCAAGTATCATTTGTGATAAAAAAGAGTCAAGTATCATCAAAGGGGATTTGTGTGTTTTTAGCTGGACCAACTGTTCCACCGGTGTAGAGATGACATCTTTGTGAACAAATGGTCCAGAGAGCTACTTCATGCAGCAAGGAGTTCAAGGAATCAAGTTTACCTCAAATGCGATCAGGAGTGAAGAAGATAGTTAAAACATTTTTTATCCACGTGTGGGTTGTTCATCGACTTATCCCTACATTGCCTAGCAAACGTCTCTGACGGGGGATACTTTGACGCTTCTGTAGGACTGAGTATAGCCGGCTAGGGAGAACCCTCGCGGCATTTGTTCAACTACTGTTTGAAGGAAGACGGAGAATCTTAGTCCCCTCAAGTAGAGTTAGTAGAGCTCCAGACATCGTTAGGAGAGTGTTTGGAGGCGAGGGGTCAAATGACCATAGTGTCCCTACGTCAATGTAAGAAGTCTCCCAGTCAGTCCAGGGGCAACTGTCATTTCTTCTTGTCCATGGGTATAGCCTATAAATACATGGGAAATATTACTGCAAGGATGATGAATTAATGCCCATTTACTCATGAATTAATTGTTGTCCCTGTTCCTCTTTGTATAGCTTAACCCTCGCTTCCCCTTTTACCTATGAGATACCCTTGGCCTCCTCCACGCTAGTCCTTAAAGCGAGGGTAGGAGGCAGAGCGAAGCCCTCACAGTTGGCACCATTGTGGGGACCCCATATTGCCACCTAACAAAATGAACATGACCTGTAAACCAGTAACTAGGGACCCTAACCCCTACTGATGCTAACATCGGTTCAACTTCAGCTAACGGAGCTCAGGCCAACCAGACTGCACCACCTCTGCCTAGAGCAGTGCTGATAATACGAGGGGAGGACACAGATGCAGCCATCCCAAACACGTTCATCATCACTGCGGGACCTCCTAGTAGCAAGGGACGATCTGAAGGCACAGAAGACCACCAGGAACGAGGGAGGCAATAGAGTTGAAGAGCAAGGCCTCACCACCCTTGATCAAATGTATGAAGAGATCAACCTAAAAAAGTGCCAAGTCGAGGTCCTAGAAAGGCAGGCCTAAGTTCAGACAATCTGATAGAAAAAGGTCAAAGCCTAAGAAGAGCTAAGAAGGATGGATGAGTATTGCGTCCATTTGAGGGTACTTGGGTCACCTACCAGCCTCAACCTTCGCCTGAACCCAGGATCATCTCTGATCCCAAAATGAACCCACCACCAAAGCAGCCATACCCTCTCCTACACTAATTATTCGCACTCGCCAACCCCCACCAAACCAGAGGAATCAACCTCCACCTGTGCCATACGACCTGAAGTATATGTTATCCTAGATACTCTAGACCTAGAGGTGGCCACCTGCATACAACCCTCAGAACCTCCCAAGGTATGATGGGAATGTCGATCCTCATCAATTCATCATGAGTTATGAGGCAACTATTGTGGCATCAGGTGGTGATGAGGCCACAATAGCTAAGTCATTTGTCATCATAGTCGAAGATATAACATAGAGTTAGTATGCCAACCTTTAGCCTATCTCTATCCTATCTTGTGGAGACCTCTGCAACAGGCTCTGCTCCAACTTCAAAGGTGTCAACATAGCCCCCAGTCACCCAATGCACCGCCTTTGCATCCTACGGTGCTAGTTGGCTCCTAAAGGTGGTTACTTGGACAACACATGTCGAAATTCAGCTAGTATGGCAGTTGGTAACTCGGTGGAGCTTCCCAAGTCTGTGGCCCATGAATCCACCATGAGCAAATCTTGGCCATTAATCAAACCAACTTGAATGGACACTTGTCATTGGCTCTAGAGCAGCTCCCACAGATCAATGACGTGGCAGGGCAACTTGGTACCTCAGGCGGTGCCCTTGTGGGGCTACCCGTTGCTACCAAGTGGGCCTAAGGACCTGAAAGGTCCAAATGGCTAGAGAGGGGGTGAATAGCCTATTTAAAATTTCTACAAACTTCACTAAGCAAGTGAGTTAGTAAAACAAAAGGCGAAGCTATTTTAGCACTAGCACAACTAAGCTATGCAAGCCACCTATACAAGTCTA
>Ga0182004_10001108_pt1 | contig 18981 bp, 12 predicted proteins | sample Sormic07211540_1_FD_120479 | JGI IMG/M metagenome (GOLD analysis project Ga0182004, IMG submission 120479) | Endophyte microbial communities from Sorghum bicolor roots, Mead, Nebraska, USA - 072115-40_1 MetaG | ecosystem: Host-associated > Plants > Roots > Unclassified | place: USA: Nebraska...
TCACATGTGGAGATATCTGGGTTTTAGATATTCGAAGTCGTAACCTGCTCCACACTTTCTCAAAAAGTTTTTATAGCCTCCACATGTGATAACATGACACATTGACAAATTTCGTAATTTTGTAATATTTTTTGCTATATTTCGTTAATTAATTTCTTTTAATTGGATTTTCCACCGTATAATCCAACTTTGAACTGCAGGTGCATGAAATAATGAAACTTAGACATTAGAAAAATGATATTCATGTTGGATAGTTTATTTTGAGACCGTGTCTAGAAACTCACCCAAAATTTTGAAGTCCTTGTCCATGGAACATGACCATCGAGGTGTGGTATAAGTGCTTTTTAATTATATAAAATTCAAATGAAGTTGGAAAATTACGAAACTTGTTGAGTTGTCATGTTATCACATGTGTAGCCTATGATAAAAATTTTAAAAAATTTGGAGAAAGTTGCGACGTCAGATGTGTAAAACCTAGACATCCCCGCATGTGTTCACATGATCAGAGATATTTGGGTTTTGGACATTCAACATCGCAATTTGCTCCAAACTTCCTCAAATTTTTATCATAGGCTTCACATGTGATAACATGACACCTCGTCAAATTTCGTAATTTTCCGACTTCATTTGAATTTTATATAATTAAAAAGCACCTCTACCACACGTGGATGGTCATGTTCCGCAGACAAGGACGTCAAAATTTTGGATGAGTTTCTGAACACGACCTTAAAATAGACTCTCTAACATGAATATCATTTTTGGAATGGCTAAGTTTCATTATTTGATGCACCTGCAGTTGAAAGTAGGATTCTACGGTGGAAAATACAATTAAAAGAAATTAATTAACGAAATATAGAAAAAGGGTCATAAAATCACAAAAGTTTTTAAGGTTCACTCGTATTGCATGTGGATGCTATGAAAAAAGTTTGAGGAAGTTTGGAGCAAGTGACGACGCCGAATGTCCAAAACCTAAATTCAAATTTCAAAAATAAAAAATTTCAACTTTGCCGACTGCCTGACGGTCTAACAGGTGGCAAAGGGGAAGGCGATGAGCGCCGTTTGGCCCCAGCCACCTTTGCCACCAGCTTTTCTTTGCCACCTAGACAGTCGGCAAAGAACGTCTTTGTCGACTGCTTAGAGTGGCCGACAGCTCAGGAAATTAGGACAGTCGGCAAAGTCTCCTTTGCTGACCGCTTATAGTGGCTGCCAGCAAAGTGTATGTTTGCCGACTGCCCTACCTTTGACAGGTGGCGAAGGCTTCTAGCAGTCGGCAAAGCCCAGTTTCCTGTAGTGTTACCCTTTCATTTGTTTCATTATAGATTTTTGAACTATGACTCCTTTAGTGTTGTGAGTTGCTACTTGTATTTTTAATTGATCGCAAAACTTCTTATTGCAATACAGGCCATACTTTTGATTCACGTGCCATACTTTTGATTCACAGTTGAAGGCCATACCAATATTCTGACGTACCTCTGCACAAAACTCTGCTAGACATCAGTTCTGCACTGCTTGTTGGGAAGAGGATGATGTATGAGAAACCTTCCATAGATGTTGATGTTTTAGATGAATCAGAGTTGGCTCTTTGGTGCTCGAGGTAATTTGGGTGTTACTTTGCAATGGTGCTCTTTTGATTATATTGTTTTATATTTTTCATTAAAAACTGAATCTTTTAAATGCATATGCAGATAAGAGATCTAGAATTGATGCCTGTGAAAGCATATGTAGATAAGACACATGACAAGAATCTTGATAAATGTATAGAACTAAGGTGCTTTGGTAGGTTCAAAGTGATGGTGAAGGTAAATTTTCTGCAATTTTGGAACATATTGCCTAAATTAGGTATGCACATATCTATAGCATGAAAGAGATAATTTTCTAGAGAGTTGTTTAAATTTAGAATTCAGCCTGTCAATTATCCTAGAGCCAAACTCAACATCCATGGTTGCAAAAAATAGAGTTTTCATGTATTGATTGTTGCTTCTTGCACGACATGGGCTGAACAACACATATTATACAACTCGCTATAGTTGAGCTATGCTGCTCCAAACTGCTACATGTATGTGTTTAGATCTGCTCTAAAATAAGGTATTATGAAGCTAGCATGTAGCAAGGTTGCTGCAAGGCAACAATTCAGCTATTGTGAAAAAATATAATTCATAGACACGGGTTGTTCTAATGGGATTTCAATTTATTCTGCACACAATGTGCTTGTTTTATCTGGGTGAGCACCTTGAAAACCTTGGGATCTATTGGTAACAGCTCTTCCTCTGATCCTTGTACATGGGACTTTAGTTTTTTCATAAAAGAGGGTTTGCAGTTTAGAGATTATTAATTTTACTACTAACTTATGAGCACCATAACTATATAGAAGTAGTAAAATGTTGACTGTTTTTTCCAGTGCCATTCTGTGCTTGAATATTTTCTAACAAGCACTCCTTTAAGATTTCTTTTCACTGCCATTTGCTTGAATGTTTTTTGACAAGTACTCATGTTCAGGATTCTATTGAGATTTATGGTACATATTCGCAAGTTAATGGAAAAATGAAATACTTTTCTGGCTTTCTCTAGACCCTATCTTACTATTGCAAGCAATGAGAGAAGGTAGAAAATGTATAGTAACTTTTCATTTGCTATCAGCACACACCTTGATTTATTGGACACATGATTTATCCAATCTAGGTATCACGTTGATCTTTGGTTAAACTTGCATGTGCTTCTGTTCCTTGATTTTGGACGGATGGTTTGCAACATTTCATTTATTGATGCTAATTTTTATTTGCAGGACTTTTCAGGAGGTGGGCAGTCGTTAATATAATCTATTTCTAATTGTAATTTCTTCGGCCTTGATCTGGAAGGTATTTTCTTTAATAATGTAGTAAACAATGATGGAATGTCATGTTAGAATTGCTTAGATTATTCCTGAGTTCGATTTGGATTAGTCATGTGCAAGGGTATAAATTAGATTATTGGTAAGACATTTATATCACATATGTGTCTACAACTCCTGAAAATGCAGTTCTGTGAGGCGCCAGAATAAACTCTTGCTTCCTTTTTACCAGCCATCCCTATGGCTATACTACTATCAAGTAGTATTAGTTTGTATCTGAAAGAACCCAACCCCTCCTTCACCGTGTACTAAAAAAGATTAAAATGCTTGAATCATTGATTTAAGCTTCATCCAATTATATTGATTCATTCTCTTTTTTTTGGCTTAGGCCACAAAGAGGAATTTTTTGCCACTTTAAAGTGAGGACTCGGCTGCCACAAACACGAGTGCTGACTTTCAGGGAAGGATGCTGAGCATTTTCCTTTTACTTATTAGTGTAGCATTTTAATCTTTGGTGTGAAACAATAGTATTCTAGCAGATAATTAATTCTTCTAATTTGTTGGAGGTCAATTTATTTCATGCTAAGTTTAGAATTTTTTGTTTGTTCCATGAATGACCACTTAGGCCTTGTTTAGTTCCCATAAAAAACCAAAAAAATTTCAAGATTCCACGTCACATCGAATCTTACGGCATATGCATGAAGTATTAAATATAGATGAAAATAAAAACTAATTGCACAGTTTGTCTGTAAATCGCAAGACGAATCTTTTAAGCCTAGTTACTCCATGATTGGACAATGTTTGTTAAATAAAAACGAAAGTGCTACAGTAACGAAATCCAAAAAAATTTTGCAACTAAACAAGGCCTTAGATGTATGGGTGAATTTGAGGATTGATGATATAATGGCAACTTAGAATTTTGAAACTCCCATACCAAGACACGGGCAAATACATTTACATATATACTCAAACTTGTAATGATGGTATGGAGATAGGGTAAAACTTATTTAGGATTTATTGGTGTATGAAAAAATGAATATCAAAGATTTCATTCTGTTGATATAAAACATTATCTTAGCCGTATCACGGAAAGGTCTATACAATAAAGTTTATAAGCCTGCAATGCCGCGCTCTCCTTGACTATGTTAATTTCATGAATTTTGATTTTTTTGGTTAAGTATCACTTTAATGTCAGTATTTAATTTCACGGTATTGTTATTTATCTTGCGATCTGTATGTTTTTAATATACAAGTTTAGTTGTCTCATAGCAACACACGGGTATACTACCTAGGCCTTGTTTAGTTCTAAAAAATATTGTAATATTTTCAGATTCTTCGTCACATCGAATCATGCATGAAGTATTAAATATATATAAAAAGAAATAAATAATTGTACAGTTTATCTGTAATTTGCGAGACGAATCTTTTAAGCTTAATTTGTCTATAATTAAATAATATTTATCAAATACAGATAAAAATGCTATAAAAAAAACTAAACAAGGACCTAGTCTAACCACAAAATCCCCGGATTAGTCTGCTGCGAGTGGGGCAGCACTTTTGACCGTTTGACCGTTCGGTACTCGACGGGTGACCCAAGTAGCTAGTGGCCATTGCCCTTCCGTAGTTCCGTCCGTCCGTGCCCGTCCCTTGGTAATCACAAGTTCACAACGTCCGTCACTCCTCCGTCCTCCCGTTCCGTTTTCCTTCTCCCACCATCCACGGCTTTTACTACTACCTCTCTGCTACGGTCAATGTCAGTCAAAAGCTCCCCTGCCTCTTCCCCTTCTCACCCGGCTCTCGAACTATCCAGCCTTCCAAACCCTAGTTTTCCCCTCCATGGCCGACGGCGATCCGGCGCCGGCGCTGGCACTGGCCAACGAGAAGCTCCCTGCCCCGGCGGCGGCTGACGTGGATGAGACGCGCCCGGCGCCACCGCTGGAGCCCTCCCGGGGTCCGGACGAGGAGAAGCGCCCGCTCGAAGAGGAAGAGGCGGAGGTGGAGGCGCACCCGCCGCGGGAACCAACCGGGGCGCCGCCAGTAGATCGCTTGGGGATGGAGGTGGTGGCGGCGGCAGAAGCGGACATGAAGGCGAACGAAGTGGAGAAGGAGAGGGGGGATCGGGCGAAGGAGAAGCGGGAGAAGGATAAGGGGAAGGGGAAGGAGGGGAAGGAGAAGGAGAAGGTGGAGGAAGAGGCGAAGCTGAAAGTGACTGCGGTGGTGAAGGTGGAGGGGACGGAGAAGGAGGTCAAGGTGACCCGGCCGCCAGCTGGGGCCAGTGCGGAGACGCCCATCCTAGCGGTGCCGGTGGTGGCCGTGCCTTGCTTCATTGCGCCTCCAGGGTTTGCGGTGAGTCTGCCAATCCTCTCTCTCACTAAATATATTGATGAGCCCTGGATGAGGTTTCGAGCCACATATTTCTAAGTTGATTCATTCCTGAACAAAGTGGTAATTTCATACCCTAGTCAGCCGATCATAGCCGGTGCTAAATTGTTGTTTGATATCACCTTTGATGGCCAATTAGCCAGTGCTAGAAATGTTGCCTGAGTTTTTGGGTTGCATTTATGCACACCTTGATATTTTTGCTTGATTAGAATTACAAAATCTTTGTAGTATACAATCTAGAGGATTGACATGCCATCACTCATTTTAAGGGCAGCTGCATACTGAAATTTGCCCCCTCTGTGGTTAATTCACATGTGACTTATGTAGCTTGTTTATGTTCTAGGCTTTGTACTGAATCAGAATTATAATAAATTAGAAATTTAGAACGCATTGACCTATGTATTTATAAAATATAGCAATTGAAGTTCCATAATATTCTTAGGTTTGTGCGTGTACCATAATTAAGGCTGGTGTTGCAATTTTATTGCAGTTCCATAGTTGATAGTTTATTGCTCGAGAAGAGTGGTCTACTTGCAGGATATTCAGTCTTCCGTATAACTTGAATTCGAAATGTTCCTTTTTGGGGGTGGGTTTGGTCAGTAGCTCCATTCAGATGACACACATGATGGCCAGATATGCTGCAGGAGTGCAGGATAACCAGTTAAACCACTCAACTATTGGCAATGCATTGTTTTTGAACATGAGTAACATTTGCAAAGCAACCCCTCTAATTTGATTTTTGTTACATTATGTCATGTTTACACATGAGCACATTGAGCGAAGTAACACATGATGTTGACTAAATAATTACAACAAGTTCCATTGGAGTTCTTAATAGTGTAACATAGCAGCAATCCAGGCAGTGTCTAAAAAACGGGTGCACTCAGCTATACAAAGAATGGGTGCAAAAATCATAATCTATGCCAGATTATTCCCTGATTATACCATGCAATCACAACTAGGTTGGGTGGGTCGGCCCATAACCGGTTACCGAACCTTAGAACCTGACTCCAGGCACTAAGGTGCTGTCGGACCACTGTTCTATTTCATGTATGTTAAAGGGCTGGATTAATCTCATTCAACATATTACAGTATCTTGGATCTCATGGTTTTTACTTTAGGGTATTCTTTCACCCAAATTTGAGATTGGAAGATATCTGTCATTTACTTCTACTAGTAAATGGCCCATGTGTTTTTATGGCCACAAACAAAATACCAATTATTCTAAAAAAAATATTATACAAAACAGGCAAAAGCAAGATGGGGTGGCCAATAAATCAAAATTACACATGAGAAAAATACAATCTAACTCATGCTAGATGTACTTTCAAAGACAACTATCACCGAGCCTTGAATTAATTCTTCGGCTGTGTATTGACCCCTTACAACTGAAGCCTCAATGTGATGTGAGATTGGAATTGAAATTGAAGAGGCATACAAGACAACTATATTACGGAGTGTTGATGATACCTTGTTGCTCTTTTTAGTGGTAGAGATAGGTTATGAAGCTTTCTTATATAGTCCCTCTGTTCTTTTGTATATGACATTATTTAGTTCAATTTTGAACTAGCCAGCATCATATGAAAGAGCGGAAGGAGTAGGATCTTACTATAAATACACTTTATGCATTGTTTTCGTGTGTTGTATGGTCTATCATATCTTCCTCAGTTCTATATAGTGGATTCTTTTATTGCATTACTTAGATCTGTAAAAATCTTTTTCTTGAATATTAGGGCCAGTTTGCAATGACTCATCAAGCAGCTTTGGCGAGTGTTACAGCACAGGCACAAATGCACTTGCAGTCACCAACTTCATCTGCATGTTCAGAAGTGCCATCAAGTCCATTTTATATGACACCAAGATCTCTAGTGCCACTTCAGCAATCACCATCAGTAACTGAAGGAAATATTTGTAAACCAATTGCTGACAAGTCATTTTCATCTGATTCAAAATCACACCATGTTGTTGTAAATATGGTAGCTGATGGCTTCAACTGGAGGAAATATGGTCAGAAGCAGGTGAAAAGTAGTGATAATTCCAGGAGCTACTATAGATGCACAAACTCAGGTTGTCTGGCTAAAAAGAAGGTTGAGCATTTCCCTGATGGCCGTGTTGTGGAAATCATTTATAGAGGAGCTCACAATCATGAACCACCACAAAAGACCAGATTTGCAAAAGAAAGAGTGACTCCAATTGGTGTTCCCTCTGGAGGCGAAACCTTGAGACTTGTGAACACAGAAATTGTAGAATCCAGTACCCCTACATGTAAATTGGAACAGAGTGCCATCTCAGAAACTTCTGAGCAGCATCTCTTTTGCTCAAGTGACTGTGAAGGGGATGCTGGTAACAAATCTGAAAATGAACATCCTAGTGCAGAACCCCTGCCAAAGCGAAGGTCATTGTACTGTAGGACTATTTGATTCATTCATATCTATATTGATTAGTTGTTCTTACCTTTTGTATCCTCTATTGTTGTTCTTTGAACAGGACACTTGAGACCACAGCGCCTAACTTAACGCCAGTTCTCAGAACAGTTAGAGAGCAAAAGATTATTGTGCAGGCTGGGAAGATGAGTGATGGATACAGATGGCGCAAGTATGGGCAGAAAATCGTGAAGGGAAATCCAAACCCCAGGTGGGAAGCCGCTCACTTTGTTGTCAGCACATGACAATCACAGAGCAATTTCACACTGTAGAACTTAATAACAATATTGTCTACTGTTATTTCTGATCCTGAAAGAGGCTTATTATCTCCTCTTATGGCTCATTATTATTTTCATTTAACCTAGCAATACTAAATGGTTGGTTTTTGTTCTAATCTCAACATCTGGGTCATGTATTTGTCCATTAGGCTTGTGGTTAGTAGGGTGGTTTCGTACATTAGGTGAGCTTTATGTCCCTGATGCTTAAATTGACCATGAACATTACATCTGATGGTGCTTTTAGAAACTAAATTTCTGATGCAACAATGAGATATTGTCGTGTTCTCATGACTAGTCTTCAAGCATTTTTTTTTTAAGTTTTATTATAATATAGTAGCACATCTGCAAAACTATTATTTTATGTGGTCCCGTGAAGGTTGTAGCAGAACCTACAAACTTGGTTTATGAGATGGAATCAGTATTGCAATTAGCTATTCTTGGTGAAAGTTTACCATCTTTGATGTAGAGTCCCTTTCAAGATACAGTAAATTTTACAGAACTACAACTTCTGGGGCTAGTTTCATAGAAATATAACTGTTTGTGCACTTAGCAGCACAAGACTATGAACTTTGTATGGTGAAAACTGTAAAACCGAGAAAATGTAAGAAGTGAAAGGGCCTTTAGCAACTGGTAAGTATATTTCATGTGCCGAATTGTTTTACATTTGTTTGGTCCTGTGCCTATGCAGTGCGCTTATCACCCACAAGGCCTTGGTGTTTAGGATGCACAGAGTAATTAATCCCACATATCCAACAAGTTATAGGCTATTGATATGGGTACTAATGCAATGATGGCAATATCTTAAACTATGTTACTGATTACAAAATTTGTAAAGTTTGGCTGCAGTCACCCTTGTTTTCATTTGATCAAAGTAGATCAAAGTAACAAGCTTTTTATTAAAATAAACCATTAACTCTATACAATGTGTTAGTTCTTACTTAAGAACCCTAGTTGTCTAATATCACCTAACAAAAGGGTGTAATGCTGAGTGCTCCCCTAGTGAACCATTCCATCCAAAAGAGATTGAGGTCTTCATCCCTTAACCCTTAGTGATGTTGTACGCTACACCTTTAAATGTGATATGTTGCTACTTCTTACATTTTGTATTTAGGTAGTCCCCCCCCCCAACCCCCAAAAAAAAACTCTGCCCTGGGGAACAGCCTCCCCGTGGCGTTATATTGAAAAGCCTCAACCACAAGGTTGAGAAACCCCCTGAGTTCTACCTTAGCCCTATAGAGCTGCACTGTAACATAGGCTGACCACGACCTCCTGGGCTGGTGACCACTGCAACTCAACTACCCCCCTGGAAGTTGGGTCAGTGCCCAGTCACTATTTGTTTGGGTTGCCAGCAAGGTCATCTTTTTGGTGCCACCAGGATTTGAATCCTGGGTGGTGTCTCCCTCATCTAGGGTATAATACTACAATGTGACTGGTTGACTAGTAGCATCATTGGAACTGTGGAAGTTGTTAGTAGATGGACAGTGGGGGCCTAGTGTGGAACCTCTGTCATGCACACAATGTTCAATTAACCCAAAAGTGATACTGTCCTGTTTAGTGGTGCTGTTGCTTTGTGTGGTTGCAGATTGAGTCATTTAGTCATTTGGTCCCAATTTGTTTTTGTTTCTTTTGGTACACTGGTGTGTATATTGGATCAAAGTTCCCCACTTATCTTCGTTGTTACAGTTGTCTTCTATAAATAGCTTCCATGTTTTCAGAATACAATGTACGTTCCTTTGCAAGCAATGTTGCTATGCTATCTAAATTCTCACTAGCACTATATCAATGGTTGCCAATTCCCAACAAAAACTTGTCAGGGAATGAAGATATAAGTGGAGCTGATATCTTAAATGTCATTTTTCATGTGCATAAAACAAATACTTTCAAGCTTTGCAGTTCAAAATTGTTTGTTACATCTGCCCATTTGTTCTGTCTAGGTGCTGTTTTAATTAATTTGCTTTCTAAATTCTGAATCAACCTCTGCAGGAGTTATTACCGCTGCACGCATGGTGGATGCCCTGTCCGTAAGCATGTGGAAAAGGCACCAGATGATGTTAACAATATTGTTGTAACTTATGAAGGTAAACACAATCACGATGAACCATTCAGAAGCAGCAGCATACCAGTTTCTGCAATCAGTCCGTCAGCAACAACCACTGAGCAACCCAACACATCAACTACATCAGATGAGAAACCTCCAACCATTACTCAGAAGGATGCCAACAGTGAGTCTGATAAGGAGACAACTTTGGAATTTGGAGGTGAGAAGGCACTTGAATCTGCACAAACACTGCTCAGCATCAAAACTAACTCCGATGACATGAAGAACTCTGTCCTGAAAGAAACTTCTGCTGCAGTACAAGTCCAAAACAGTTGAGCATGCTGAGATAGGAGGTGATTCGATTGACATCTTAGGTTGTCATATTTATTGGTTCAGTGATATGTTATTGTGTTAACTTGTGTATGAGGTGAGGCTTTGGTGTTCGGCGTTCCGTGGAGCACTGGGGAACATTTGAGGAAGCGTTAGGTTCAGGAAGCCATGACTGGTCGTCTGCCTGTATAGATTCCCATTCCCTAGTGTGTATAGGTACTGTATTTTACATGAGGCTCAGCAACAAGGAGACCAGATAACATGTGTGGGATGGTTCTTTAGAACCTTGTGTGCTGTATTGTTCTAGTTCGATTTATTGCATAGCTGATATGAGATGTGATTTATTTATATATCGGTATAACATCGGAATACACATTATGCATGCTGTCCTATTTGCAGTTTGTAATAGCTGCATCATTGTCTTGTCTCCAGAGTGTCTGCTCACATAAATTCTCTGGAACTGTGTACAACGCAATGGATTGATGTTGGCAGCCGCTACTTTTATGCCAATGCGAAGCTGGGAGCGGGCTCGAAGTCCTTCACCGTATTCTTCACTGCGTTGATGTCGATGTCGATCAGCTTCCCCGTGGCCGACGAGATGACGGTGCAACTGCTCTTATCCTCCACGTACGGCAGGAACAGCTTCGCCTTCTCTGCCGACGAGAACAAGGCCACACTGGCAAAAAGAAGAAAAGTTGCAGAACCGAAAGCGTGGTGCAACTAGGAGCTGAAATGCCGGTGATATGCCGAGTTTACTTACCATGCCTTGTCGCGGGCGTTGGCGAGCTGCACGGCAGAGGTGTTGGTCGCGACGACGCCGGCAGAGTCGTTGATGAGGCACGTGAGCTTGGAAGTCGGTCGGAAAAGGCATGGTAAGTCATCTTTGAAAGGTTCCATTCTGCAATATGTATGGAGATTAACTCATGAGACACCCACCTGGCCTGGGGTGGTGATGAACAGGATGTTTGCGTCTTCCCCGACCTCCTCCTCGATCTCATCTCTGTGCTTCTCATGGGGGATCACGAACAGAGGCTTGAGCCCCTTGTCGCCGGAGCTGCCAAATAGACGAACGATGCCACTCAATCACGGCTCATCGCAATGCATTATGCTGCATGCCACGACGAAATAAATAAATAAATGATCATGATACGCCACCTGATCTCCTTGGCTATCTGAGCCCAGTGCTCGAGGGGAAGAAGGCAGTCGTCGTCGCCTCTGGACTTCATGTTGGCGACGGAGTCGGAGGCGATGCCGTGGATGACGACGTACTTGCCCTTCTCCACGCCGGCGCGGCTGTACTTGTCCTCCACGTACGCCCGCAGCTTCTTGGAGATGGACACCCGCAGCGGCGGTGTCGGCTGCTGGGGCACGTCCTTCGCCGGCCGGCCGATCCACTCCAGCATGTCCTTGTACCTGATGGCAATAGTACATCAATCGCAGTTCCCAATGCAATTCATTTAAAAACTACTCCAAGACAGACTCGTGGCGTTGGCAATAGACATGGTAGGCTTTGCGCTGCAAGCAAATGGTTGTGCAAATGGAGGGCAACGGGTTTTTTACATGTGGTACCCTCCGTCGGAGAGGTTGTTGGTCGGCGGCTTGAACATCTCGTCGAGGAACAGGCCCGCGCCGACGCTGTTGACGTTGGGGTAAACGTAGCCAACCTTGTCGCGCGCCGACGACATGAAGAGGAAGAGGGCGTGCCCGAGCCCGGCCAGCCTCGTCGACACGATCAGATCATAGTACCTATTCTGCCGGTTGCAATGACATGGCGAGAGAGATTCAGCCAAAAGCTTTATTTACTCTACTCATCATCCAACTACTAATTTCTCACCGGTATCAGCGTAGTAGCTCATAAAACAGAGGAATCGTTCCATATGCAATTAAGCAATGAATAGCGCAAGTATATATATATATATACACGTACGTACGTACGTACCTTGAGGACGCCGAGCATGTGCGTGTACTCGGTGGGCTCCGGCCAGTCGTCGTCGGGGTCGTAGACGTTGGCGTACCTGACGTTCTTGCACATCTCGTACACCTGCTTGCCCCTGGCCGACGCCACCACGTCGACCAGCACGCCGGGGTACCGGTCCTTGAGCATCTGCACCACGGGGAAGAAGAGCACGTTCTCGTACACGCCGCCCGACACGACGCAGCACGCGCGCCGCACGTCGCCGCGGACCTTGGAGGCGAGGCTGTCCAGCTCTGGGTTGTAGCCCTGCGGGAACCGAAGGAACCCGTACGGGTTCGCGGGGTCCTCGGGCGGCCGCGGGTCCTCCTCCTGCTTCCCGCCGGAGAACATGCCCTGGTAGTCGAACTCCTCGTCGGGCCCGTCGTCGAACGGGTCCAGCCACGGGTTCTTCTTCTTCGCAGACCACGCCGCGATGCTGCGGCGGTGGCCGGTGGAGGGGAGGACGAGGTACCTGCAGCATTGCCGCGGCGCGGGGGGTCTCGCTGGCGCCATGGCCCTTGCCGTCGTGGGCGTGGTGGCCATGGACGTCGACATGGTCGGCGTAGCTTCTTGGTGTTGCTATGCTATTGGAGACTGCTGGTGATCAGTTGCTACCTTTGGATATTGTTGCTGCTGTGTGTGTTTGTTTTCCATCTTTATTTCCCTTCGGGTAAGGGAAGAGAGGAGGGAGAAGGGGTTTGGATTTGGGGCTGGATGTGTGGACGAGGAGGGATAATAAAGGGCACGCTGATGCTGGCGTTTATCAGCCTTTTGGTTTCCTGTGCTCTTTTAGACTATATGAACAGTAGTCTTCAGATCTTAATCAACCATCCAGAATATCAGCACTATACATCTTCGCTCTTCCTCTTGATGTCTCAGGGCTTGTTTAGTCCGTATTTTTTTTACTTTATTACTGTAGCACTTTCATTTATATTTGACAATTATTATTTAATCATAGACTAACTAGACTCAAAAGATTTGTAAAGTAAATTATAAATAAACTGTGCAATTAGTTTTTGTTTTCGTCTATATTTAATGCTCTATGTATACGTTCAAAAAATCGATGTAACGAGAAATTTTGAAAATTTTTGGAAACTAAACCAGGCCTCAATCCTTGATTCAGGCATATGTGCTATAGGAAACATGTCTATGTATTTGTATACATCTGCTTTGCTTGTTGATGGTCATTTGTTCATGCAGTCAGAGGGTGAGTGTGTGGTGCATGGAAACTATACAAGTTTTATTAAGGTGATACACATAAGTTCTATATCATTTTTGTTTGTGAAAAATTAAAGTTTAACCCTACTTGATATAAACATGACAAGGGATGGATTTCATTTAACAATTTCATTAAGCATTTTCTGTATAGGAAATTTAATTACAAGCTTCACACATGCATTAACACACAAACATAATGCTCATGCTCATGATATGATTTAGCAGGTTGTTTGCGCGGTAACACCAAGGGTGTTATTAGATAGTACCATGGTAGTGGAGGAAGTAGTATAGAGGTGGTTAGAGTTGAGCGTTGCCATCTTTAGCAGTGAGCAGCTGCAACCTGAAGAACAGAGAAGTGAGTAACAGAGAGAGATAAAGATAGAGAGAGAGCAATCGAAGGGGGAAACTGATAGGAGAGTGCGTGTGTACTGTTGTCTGTTGACTTGCTAGTACATACTGTACGGGGTCTCAAACTTTAGGCCTTGTTTAGTTCCCAAAAAATTTTGTAAAATTTTTCACATTATTCTTCACATTGAATCTTACGGCAAATACATAAAACATTAAATATAGATAAAAAATTACTAATTGCATATTTTATCTGTAATTTGTGAGACAAATCTTTTGAGCCTAATTAATCTATAATTGGACAATATTTGTCAAATACAAATGAAATTGCTACAGTGCTCATTTTGTAAAAAATTTTGGAACTAAACAAGCCCTTAGTACTAGTAGTAGTGGAGTGTATCATGTTCTGGTTCATCACACGTAAAGATGGGAGAAGAGTACTACTAGTTAGTTAGTGGCTAATGATACACACATGACTAATATATTTTCTTATAAGTCACACATAAGCTAAGATTAATAACTAATAAAAATACCTGGAAGCACAGGACTTATGTGTATACACTGGTACGCAATCTATTTTACTAAAATACCAATGTTGTAAATATTATATTTATTACAAGAAGAAAGCTAAACTAATGGAAGGATGTATGGAGAAAATAGAAGGATCTGAGGTCATATTTTAAGGCTCAGGCAAGTCACGTAGACGAAACATCGATTTTTATAAAACGAACATATTTTCAAAATACTTGCAAAAAAATCTATTTTCTAAATTAAATTAAATGATCAATGATGATGATGATTATGATGAATAATTGTTAATTGATGATAATGAATTATTTGTTGTAAAGAGAGCTCATGGAATATGATGATGGATTAAGGATGATCGAGACTATGAGGGTTTGTTTAGTTCAAAAAAAATTTGGGTTTTACTACTGTAGCACTTTCGTTTGTATTTAATAATTATTGTCCAATCATGAATTAACTAGGCTTAAAAGATTTGTCTCACAAATTACAGACAAACTGTGCAATTAGTTTTTATTTTCATCTATATTTAATGCTCCATGCATGTGTCTAAAGATTCAATGTGACGGAGAATCTTAAATTTTTTTTGAAAATTAAACAAGGCCTAAATATATAAGGACTCACTCTTCGCACTTATTATGTGGGTCATATAAAACCGTGTCGATAAGTGAATCCATTTGGGATGGCCTAGTCCGATATCCATGAATATTGTTATATACTTCTATCGTAAGTGAGGGGAGGTTTAGGTGATGAAATTCCTAATCAAGTGTCAATGAAGTATAGTCAGACACATATATTAGTGCACGTACGTAGATGTGGATGTATATAATAAATGGAAGTGGGGAAAGTCTAGTGTATCTTGACCATGAGTCATACCTAAAGAAGTGTGATGAAAAATTAGTCAAGGTAAACATGAGTAAAGTGATACAAACCAACTTTCACTTCATGTGTCTTGGATCAGAAGCTACGGGAGCCTATAGGAGGTTCTATCTCACTTATGAGTGATAATAGATTTCTTAACTTATTTTCTAAAATATACAACATTTTGATGATGATCTACTAATGAAAATGGATATGAAAAATGACTAGTTAAAGGTCCTAATATGGCTAGAGGGGGGTGAATAGCCTATTAAAAATTCTACAAAGCACTAGAGCAAAGAATTAATATAACAAAAAGACATAAAACAATTTTGCTCCAGCTTGCAATCCACCTATCCAACCATTCTAATTTTTATGATCTCTAGGCACAAGCAATGGCTCTGTCACTACTCTCTACAACTACTTACAACTAGTTTGTAAGAAAGTAAAGAGGTGAGTAATAATTATACCGATGTGTAGAGGATGAACCAATTACAATATGATTGCCAATAAAATCACTGGGAGAATACCAATCACAAATAACATAAGATTTTTCTCCCGAGGTTCACGTGCTTGCCGGCATGCTAGTCCCTGTTGTGTCGACCAACACTTGGTGATTCGGCGGCTAATAGGTATTTCACAAATCTAGCCTAACAAATGGGCATCGCAAGAACCTACCCACAAGTGAGGTAGCTCAATGACACGAGCAATCCACTAGAGTGGCTTTTGACTCTCCGCTAGGGAATAATCCCAAGAACCCCTCACAAATATCACCTTGATTGGAGGCGGACACAATCACCAAATCCCCTCACCAATCAATAAATCCACACCATATAAGTGACTGTAATTACAAAGAGTAATAAGAAATCCACAATTGCAATCACCACCTAGTGCCACAAGAATATGCAATCTCAAATACACCTAGGGTTTCTCTCAATCCTCTTCAAATGAGCACCAAGCTATGGAGATGGAGAGGAGAGGGAGGAGATGCTCATGAACTCACTAAATCAAACACGAAGGCCTCTTAAAAAGACTCGTAGAATTAGCACTAAGCTTGGGAGAGATGGGAGAGGAGAGCTCGAGTTTTTCTCTTGTCTGTTCACTAGAGGAAGAAAGGGAAGTCAAGGGTTCTATATTCCTGAGAGAGGGGCAAAGGAAAGGGAGCGCACGACCTTAATTGCTTGGCCAACCAGCTCTCCAACAGGCAACACCAGTACTTAATACTCACTCTTGCTATTAGTCCTGCCCCTTTAGATGCAAAGGGATAACCCATGATGATGAGCTAGGCCAAACACTTGATCTAAAAGGAGCCAAAGGAGAAAGAGATGATATTGTTTACATAATTTCTAGTATAACATGATGGAGTTCTTGTTAGTATACTGTTTTAGGTAATGTTTATTAATTAAATGTGACAAACTTTGTAAGGTCCTAACTGTTATTTTGTTGCATCACTTTAACTAGGGTCATTATTCGAGAGAGCATCTCTTTATCGGGTAATAATCCTTAAGCTGGTATTTTTACCTTAGTAATGAAAATACGAGGAGTTATACTAGACTTAGAGTCTTCTTCTTTAAACAACAACTTCCTAATATGATTGAAAAAAGAAAAAACAAAACAACAACTTGATCTAGAGTAAGGCACTTGTAAAATGGCTATTGTAGCACTTTAGTTTGTATTTGACAATTATTGTCTAATCATAGACTAACTAGGCTCAAAAGATTTGTCTCATAAATTACAGGCAAACTGTGCAATTAGTTATTTTTTTATCTATATTTAATGTTGTATGCATGTACCACAAGATTCGATGTGATGAGGAATCTTGAAAAAAATTAGCAAAATTTTTAGGAACTAAGGCCCCGTTTGGCAGGGCTTCTCTAGTGGCTTCGGGAGCCATTAGGAGCCAAACGGGATAAAATAAAATGGCGGAAAGGTCCAAATGGCTAGAGGGGGGTGAATAGTCTATTTAAAAATTCTACAAACTCAACTAGACAAGTTGGTTAGTAAAACAAATGGCGAAGCTATTCTAGCACTAGCTCAACTAAGCTAAGCAAGCCACCTAAAGTCTAGTACAAGGCTAAACACTAAGCCACAACAACAAGGCACAACTAAGGCTAGCTACACTCCTAAACAAGAACTAAACTACACAAGCTAAACAACTAGCAAGGTCAACAAGAAAGTAAAGGAGTGGGGAGTGATCGTTATACCAACGTTGTAGAGTATATATATATATATATATATAACCAATCGATCAATCACAATCACAATCATAAGAGAATCCTCGGCAAGAGATGCCACAAGATTTTTTACCAAGGTTCACTTGTTTCCCGGTAAGCTAGTCCTCGTTGTGGCGATACACCCACTTGATGGATCACGAGCTAATTGGCAATCCAAAGCCAAACCCTCAGCAAGTGCCGCACATCCACTCACAAGATGGGGATCCTCCAAGCCACGAGCAATCCACTAGAGTAGCCAATTTGTGATCTTCCACGGGGAAGGCTCAAGAACCCCTCACAAATCACTTGGTGAGGCTCGAAACAATCTCCAATCATGAGCTCAACACCTCCGCTGCTCCAAACTGTCTAGGGCATCGGGAAACACCCAAGAGTAACAAGAAATTTGCAGCAAACTTAAGGATCAAGTGCCACTAGATGCAACTCTCAATGCAATGAACTTGAATCTCACTCAATCTCACTAAGATTAGCAATCAAGCAATGAGATGAGTGGAGAGAGTGTTCTCTAGCTCCATGTATGCCTCAAGTAATCAATGTGCAAGAGAGAGCCCCCAAAGCTAGCCACCTTCTATTTATAAGCCCCCTCAACAAATAGAGTCATTGGCTCTCTCACTGGGCTGTAAACAGGGGCATCGGACGCGCAGTAGGGTACCACCAGACGCTCGATCCCCTGTGTCTGGTGTTCTAAAGTTAGCCACGTGTCAACCTTTGAAGCTCATGCGTCAATCTCTAACAGTCACCTTCGGACCACCGGACGCGACCAAGTGATCATCGAACGCGTATGGTGACCAGCGGACTCTTACACAGAGAGTTTGTCAAACTCATGACCTCACCGGACGTTGAGCATCGGATGCGTCTGGTGCTCACCGTTCACGTACATAGAGAGGTCTACAAAATGCTCACACACCAGACTCACACCACCGGATGCACCCTGAGCGTCTGGTGCTCTTAGTCAGAAACCCCCTGCTGAAGTCAGGCCACACTGGACGCATGAACAGGGAACACCCTGCATCCGGTGCTCAACCCTAGCAGAGCCAGGCACTGACAGCACACCAGACGCTAAAGCCAGTGTCTAGTGCCTCCACGCACTGCGTCCGGTGAGTGTTTCTCAGTACTTCTCAAATTTCCCACCGGCGTAATAGAAAATATACACTTATTTTTCAGCTCGGCGGGAGGGAGAGAGGAACCCAAACCCCTCTCAACCCTAGGAACTCCACCTCCTTTGTAAATGTGCTAACACCACCAAGTGTCCACCACCAATGTGTATGTGTGTTAGCTTTTCACAAACATTTTACCCAAAGGAGTTAGGTTAGCACTTTACTAGATCCTAATGCATATGCTTAAGGTATGAACCTAGTAGCACTTGATTCGAGAGATGACCGTGATTTCCCCTCCTGATAGTCAGCTATCTATCCTAAATCCGATCAATCACTTCTCTACTCAACTTAGACCGGTGTTGGGTATTTTAAACGCAAACAGAAAAATCCGCAAGCGCACGGATACCGATGTAGCTTTCACCCGGGAGTATTCCAGAGTATCGATTTTCCACAGGGAACGTGAGTGTACTAATTAAGA
>Ga0182004_10001109_pt1 | contig 18977 bp, 16 predicted proteins | sample Sormic07211540_1_FD_120479 | JGI IMG/M metagenome (GOLD analysis project Ga0182004, IMG submission 120479) | Endophyte microbial communities from Sorghum bicolor roots, Mead, Nebraska, USA - 072115-40_1 MetaG | ecosystem: Host-associated > Plants > Roots > Unclassified | place: USA: Nebraska...
TGACACCATACTTTTGAGCCGTGATGAACTAACCCTTGCGGAAGTTTATGAGGCACTCCAATCCAGGGAGAAGATGAAAGACATGGTGCAGTCTGACGGTTTGTCATCCTCCAAGGGCGAAGCGTCGTATGTGAGAGGCAGATTTGAGCATAGATCCTCCAATAATAACAGCAACAGTCGTGACAAGAGCTACGATGGAAGAGGCCGTTCATAGTCCAAGCCGCCTAAGATGTTTTGTAAGTATTGCAAGAAGAAAAACCATTTTATTGAGGATTGTAAGAAACTTCAGAATAAGGAAAAGAGAAAAGGCAATCCTGATGGTAATGCTTCTATTGTTTCTGGTGCTGAAAATTTTGATTGTGGAGATTGTTTGGTAGTTTTAGCTGGTTGTGTTACTGGTCATGAAGAATGGATACTTGATTCTGTATATTCATTTCATATCTGCACTAACAGAAATTGGTTTAGTTCCTATAAGCCTGTGCAGAAAGGAGATGTTGTGCGTATGGGAGATGACAACCCGTGTGACATTGTGGGGATTGGCTATGTTTAGATCAAGGCACATGATGGCATGACACGCACGCTGAAGAATTGAGGTACATACCAGGGATGGCCAGAAATCTACCTCACTTAGCATGCTTGATGCAGAAGGTTTTCATTATTCTGGTTCAAATGGCGTTCTAAAGGTATCAAAAGGTTCTCTTATTTCCTTGAAAGGTGATTTGAATTCTCCAAAGTTATATGTCCTTGGAGGAATTACTTTACATAATATTGTTTCTGCTACCGCTGCTGCTGTTACTAATGTTGAACTTAGTAAAACTAACCTCTGGCATATGCATTTGGGACATATGAGTCAACTTGGTATGGTAGAATTAATGAAGAGAAACTTATTGGATGACTGCACTTCGAGTAACATGAAGTTCTGTGAGCATTGTATTTTTGGAAAGCATAATATAAAAGGGTAAAATTCAACACTTCAGTTCATACTGCCAAAGGTAAAATTCAACACTTCAGTTCATACTACCAAAGCCTTCTCTTGGTGGTGCTCGTTACATGCTTATAATTATTGATGATTACTCTAGAAGAGTTTGGCCTTATTTTTTAAAAAATAAAGATGATACATTTGCTACATATAAGAATTGGAAAGTTATGATAGAGAGGCAAACTGAAAGGAAGGTAAAATTGCTTCGTAATGATAATGGTGGAGAATTTTGTTCGGATGTTTTTGATGATTATTGCAGGAATGAAGGCATTGTTAGGCATCACACCATATCACACACTCCACGGCAAAATGGTGTGGCCGAGCATATGAACAGAACCATCATTTCAAAGGCTCGTTGCATGCTGTCCAATGCAAGGATGGGCAAGCATTTTTGGGTTGAAGCAGCTAACACCGCATGTTATTTGATAAATAGGTCGCCTTCTATTCCACTAAATAATAAAACTCCCATTGAGGTTTGGTTAGGTACACCTGCAGATTATTCACAGTTGAAAGTTTTTGGTTGCACTGCTTATGCTCATGTTGATAATGGAAAATTAGAGCCTAGAGCTATTAAATGTCTTTTTCTTGGTTATGGTTCGGGAGTTAAAGGATATAAATTGTGGAATCCCAAAACAGGAAAGACTTTCATGAGTAGGAATATTATTTTCAATAAATATGTGATGTTTAATGACAGTTTGTCCTCAGATCATGTTCCAGAGAGTCCTGAAAGGGAGCTATAGTATACCAGTGTGCAGGTGGAGCATGTGGATGATGAGGCAGATGTGCAGGTGGAGCTAGTTGATACTCTGATGAAGAAGTTGCTGATGATAATACTCATGATGATGTTCATCAACACTCACCTCCTATTTTACAGTCAGAGGAGGATTTGCCTATTGCTCATCGCAGGTCAAAGAGGGGTTGTGGACCTCTAGCTCATCTTATTGAAGAATGTAATTTGACTTATTATGCTTTGAGTTGTGCTGAACAGGTGGAGAATACTCATGAGCCAGCAACTTATCGTGAAGCCATTGGTTGTGGTGATCGTGAGAAGTGGATTTCAGCAATGCATGAGGAGATGTAGTCTCTTGAGAAAAATAGCACATGGGAGGTTGTTCCTTTGCCTAAGAAGAAGAAGAAGACAATCCGCTGCAAATGGATCTTCAAGAGAAAGGAGGGTTTAACTCCAAGTGAGCCTCCAAAGTTTAAGGCAAGGTTAGTAGCAAAAGGCTACAGTCAGATTCCTGGTATTGACTACAATTATGTGTTCTCTCTAGTTGTAAAGCATAGTTCTATTCGTACATTTTTTAGTATTGTTGCTTCAGATGATCTTGAGCTTGAGCAGTTAGATGTAAAGACTGTGTTTTTACATGGAGAGCTTGAGGAGGATATATACATGGACCAGCTGGAAGGGTTCATAGTCGGTGGTAAGGAGAAATTTGTTTGCAAGTTAAAGAGATCCTTGTATGGTTTGAAGCAATCCCCTCGTCAGTGGAACAAGAGGTTTGATTTATTTATGTTGTTACATGGTTTTAAGAGGTCTAAATATGATAGCTGCGTTTATATCAAGCATATTAATGGATCACCTATATACCTGTTGTTGTATGTTGATGATATGTTGATTGCTGCCAAGAGTAAGGTTGAAATCACTAAATTGAAGAAATATTTGAGTAGTGAGTTTGACATGAAAGATCTTACTGCTAAGAAAATTCTCAGTATGGAAATTACTAGAGACGGAAAATCCAGTTTGCTATTTCTTAGTCAGCAAAATTATATTAAGAAAGTCCTTCAGCGTTTCAACATGCATAATGCTAAGGCTGTTAGTACTCCTATTGCGCCTCATTTTAAATTGTCAGGTGCACAATGTCCTAATACAGATCAAGATATTGAATACATGTCAAGAGTTCCTTATTCTAGTGTTGTTGGGTTTTTGATGTATGCCATGGTTTGCTCTCATCCAAATTTAACATATGCTATGAGTTTGGTTAGTAGATATATGTCTAACCCTAGTAAAGAACATTGGAGGGCAGCTCAGTGGATTTTCAGGTACCTCAAAGGCACAACAGATTTTTGTTTGAAATTTGGCAGAACTGAGAAGTGACTTATTGGTTATGTGGATTTAGATTATGCTGCTGATCTGGACAGGCGCAGGTCCCTCACTGGATATGTGTTCACAGTTGGCAGTTCTGCTGTAAGTTGGAGGGCTACATTGCAGTCTATTGTTGCTTTGTCAACTACTGAAGTAGAGTACATGGCTGTTTCTAGGGCGTGCAAGGAATTAATTTGGCTGAAAGGTCTGTGCGCTGAGCTGTGTGGAGTTGATTCTTGCATTAATTTATTCTATGACAGTCAAAGTACCATTTACCTTACCAAAGATCAGATGTTTCATGAGAGAACTAAACATATTGACATCAAGTACCATTTTGTTCATGATATGATCGATGATTGTAAGTTAAAGGTATGCAAGATCAATACTCATAATAATCCTGCAGATATGATGACTAAACATGTTCCTGTTGCTAAGTTTGGTCAAGCTTAGTTAGTTTAGTGAATTAGTCCAAGAGGCTATTTGGAGCCAGTGGTATTTTCTTTGTTATGTTCAGGATGAAGGTGTTGATTTATGCTACAAGGTGAATTTGTCTCAAGGTGAAGTTTGTTAAATATGTTCCAAATTCAGTTGCACACTATAAAAGCCGACTTCTGATGGAGCGAAGTGAGGCCCGTCGCCGGAGGCTTGGGCCGGAGCGAAGATATGATCTTGTAAGCCGCCGCACGGCGTTGTAACCCAACTCTTGATAATTGTGAGGAGTGTTTGCTGGCTGGCGCCCGTGGTTTCTCCACTTTGCATTGGAGGGGTTTTTCACGTTAAATCTTGTGTCTCCACTGTGTTTTGATCTTGTGTTCTTCGTCGTTTATCCGCCATCATTCACAACAAGTGGTACCGAAGCTGTGGTTGCAGATTAGGTTTCCCTGACAACGTCGATGAAGTTCGATCTACCGCTTACGAGGTTCTTGCTATGGCAAGTCAAGATGTGGGCTATTCTAGCGTGGAAAGATGATTATGATGAGGCACTGGAAGGGTTCGGGAAGGAGTCGAAGGATGCTTGGACTCTTGAGGAGAAGCGTAAGGATCATAAGGTCATGTCTTTAATTCAGCTTCATCTCTATAATGATATTTTGCAAGAGGTGTTGCAGGAAAAGAGCGATGCAGAACTCTGGTTGAAACTGGAATCGATCTGTATGTCCAAGCATATGAAGTTGTTCACTCTCAAGATGAACGAGGGTGACTCTGTGATGAGCCACTTATCTGTATTCAAGGAGATCGTGGCTGACCTAGTGTCGATGGAGGTGAAGTATGATGATGAGCACTTAGGTCTTTTACTGTTATGTTCACTGCCAAATTCGTATGCTAATTTCCGTAACACCATACTTTTGAGTCATGATGAACTAACCCTTGCGGAAGTTTATGAGGCACTCCAATCCAGGGAGAAGATGAAAGGTATGGTGCAGTCTGACGGTTCGTCATCCTCCATGGGCGAAGCGTCGCATGTGAGAGGCAGATTTGAGCATAGATCCTCCAATAATAACAGCAACAGTCGTGACAAGAGCGACGATGGAAGAGGCCGTTCAAAGTCCAAGCTGCCTAAGATGTTTTGTAAGTATTGCAAGAAGAAAAACCATTTTATTAAGGATTGTAAGAAACTTCAGAATAAGGAGAAGTGAATAGTGATGAGTGTTTGCTGGCTAGCGCCCGTGGTTTTTCCCCTTTGCATTGGAGAGGTTTTCCACGTTAAATCTTGTGCCTCTGCTGTGTTTTGATCTTGTGTTTTTCGTCGTTTATCCGCCGTCATTCACAACAATATCTTTACTGGTACACGATGTAGTGCTCATTTGTTATGTTTACTACAGCCAAAAAAAAGACACACATATACCGTAATAGAAAACTCACCATTGCACCATCTTTTCACACGAAAACATGCACCCGCATACTCAGGCGCCGTTTATTTCATTTGACAAATTTTTTGCCCAGGACTTATAGCCCATGTTTTGGACAAATGAATCGTGAGCAAAAGGGGGCTAAAGCTTTACCATTTTGTGGTGCAGAATTGGGCTAAAAGCATTAGGTGTGTGAAGGACATCATATTTTACACTTTTAGCCTATTTTTTTTGTCATGGATCCAAACACCCAAGTAAAGGCTAAAGTTTAACAATAAAAGTTTAGGGACAAATCTTTTGCCATGGCAAATGGATCTAAACAGGGTCTCAGTACAATGTTTTTTGAGAGTAAAGACCTATAAGTGGGTTGTATGCCGAGAGAGAGGAGGAGAGGGTTGTAAGCTTATAGCCAACTTAGACACAAAACCAAAAAATTTTGTTATAGAGACAAATGGACCGTGTATCAATTGTTAAGAGCTAACTAATATAATTGTATGCGAGATGGGCTGCAATAATACATACAGCTATCAGACTAGCTTTTAACCAAAGGATGCTGTTGCTTTATGAACTTTTGAATACGAAAAATCATGTTTTTTTATGAGACAGAGGGAGTAGTAAAACATGACAGATGAACAACTAATACACACCGTATACTAGTAGGGTATGTAGGTCATTGTTCATTAGTCCTGGTATATGCATGACAGATCCTACAGTGACTGTTTTACGGTGGTATACACTACCACAAAAATCTTAACTGTGGCGGGCAAAAAGCCTTAATCGAAGCGGTTTTTGCAATCGCTTCAGTCGAAAGGTTATGGTTAACAGTGGCCTTAACCGAGGCGATTGCCTTACCCGCCTCAGTAAATTGAATTAAACATTCAAAAAAGAAAAACACCATGGATAAGCCCATGAGCCCATCCACGCACTGCTACCATTGCTCACCGGATCAGGGCACCCAGTCACCACATCTAAGCACCGGCCATCGGATCCAGACACCCACTCATCGGATCTGAGCACCTGCTTGGCAGGGCTGCTACTTCTCGCCGTAGCGTCATCGTAGGAGAGAGAGAGAGAGAGAGAGAGAGAGAGAGAGAGAGCTGAGGCACCGCTAGAGGAGCTCAAGGGAGAGGGAAGGCTAGATCCGGGTGAGGCGCAACCGCTGTAGGCCCTCACTACTATTGGGATGCTACTCCAATGAGCCGTTGGACCAATCAGAGAAGGCTCAAAAACAAGGACTAGTGCTCCACTTAATACCTATGAGCAACTGTTAGTGCTCGAACAGAAAAACAAGGAAGTGTAGACACAGCTGATGCTACCGAACAAACAAAACCAAAAACTTTTCAAAATTCTCCGTCACATCGAACCTTGCGGCATATGTATAGAGCATTAAATATAGATGAAAACAAAAACTAATTGCATATTTTGTCTATAAATTGCGAGATGAATTTTTTAAGCCTAGTTACTTTATGATTGGATAATGTTTGTTAAATAAAAACGAAAGTACTACGGTCTCAAAATTCAAAAAAAATTCGGATCTAAACAAGGCCTAAGACAGTGGGTCTGCTCACCGAGAACTGAGAACGTCAAGCGCTAGACCAGGCAGATGGAAATGAACTTGCTTCCATAGAGTCTGTGCTACTCAGCAGCACACAGAGACACACGGCATGGGACTGCACACGCCGAGCACCGAGCACAACGGGGAGGAACGACGGGCGGCCATCGGGGCGAGTAGCTCCCTGGACGAAGGGCACCGCACGGTGCTGGGCACTCAACAATGGAGCGCTCTGGCTAGGCCCACAGCTAGCCCTTTCCACTCGATAGAAACAGACACGAACAGAAAGCTGACGAACATAGAACAACCACGGACTTCATCGGTGTCCTAGCGGCGAGCTTGACCGGAGAACCAACAGAAGGCACTGAGCGAACGTGGCTTAAGGAGACTCAGGCATGGAGTGCACTGCCACGAAGCATGCAGCCAGCGGGGTCTGCACCGCCTAGCCACGATGAAGAACAGAGGCTTTCCTAGATCCAAAAATTCACATAACTCACAAGAATCAAAACCCAAGCTCTGAAACTTTGTACAGGAATTCACAACCGATACAGAAAGCTACTCCAACAAAATCATCGCTCAATTTAAACCGTAACTACGTGAATCAAGGAAATTCGGGAAAAAACGAGGAACTAGAAAACAGGGACAAGAACACTGCAAATGCCAAACAAAAATCACAGCTAAATGTGACGAATCCCAGAGGGCACGAGGAGGATTCGGGCCTCCTTTCCCATTCCAAAAACTCAAGTACAATCACAACAAATATTCAGAGATTTTGGACTTCTCTCACAAGTCTAGAAGAAGCAACCCTATGGAGAATGGGGAAAATGAGAGCGGGGAGAGAGGTGAGGGAGATGGAGGACTCCTTTTCTTTATTTATCAAGCATATTATATATTTTTCATTTGCCTCTGGATATTTTAGAACGAACTAGCTAGCCACGGGGGAATACTAATCCAATCCGACATAGTTTCCATCCGACGGCCACCACACCCTTTATGAGGTAGCTTCGCCTCCATGCGAACTCCTCGATGCCGCCACGTATCGTACGTTCCTCCTCGGAACCTCCGCCGAGGTTTTGAGGCCCAAACCCGCGAAACCCGTCGCGAGTAGCGTACTCCATACGCGTCCTCCGCTGCTCGACACGTGTCACCGCCGTCCTCGACCGGTCAGCTCGCCAAGTCTTCCTGAGTCTCGCTCGACTCGTATGTCCGTCGTCTTGACTTGGTCAACACGGTCGCTCCGTCCCATGTACACTTACGCTTGTTGATGTCCTAGATGTCAGCCACCGCGGCTGGTCACCCGGCTTCCTGGTCACTCAGTCCAAGCCTCACGTCCGCCCTTCACCGTTATGGGTCCATCGGCACGACACGTCTCTACTTGACCTTCACCTCGCCGTTGACCACCGCTCTAAGCTCCACACCTACACACCACAAGCTAAGAGACATGTTGCACGAACTCACGCCATGGTTAGATAACGCACTCAACCTAGGTCGTGGATGGCGTTGATAATTAATTATCATAAATCGAACCACAATGGCACATTTCAACCTTGTGTTCGCAGCTTTATAAGTGGCCCGCCTCTAAAAATAGAGGTATTTTTGGAGGCGAACCACTTATAAGGTCCGCTTCGGTTAATAGATTTTAGGAGACGGTTATTCTGTAAATCGATTTTGAGAGGTGGTTGACTGCGACCGTCTCAGTTGATAAAAAATCGTTGTCTCGGTTAATCCAGAAATTAACCAAGACGGTTAAAATGCAAGCCTGCCTCCGAGGCCCATTCCCAAATGCCTCGTAAAATATTTTTTATAGTAATGTTGTTTATTGCATAAATGTGCTTACCTTTAAATAGAACACCTACTTCTCAAGTCCATTAGCCCTCACCACTCTGGTATTGATAAATTGTTATTAGTGCATCCAAAATAAATGTTGATAGATAGGTTCAGGACACTCCCACTATCACATGGATGTTAACACTGAACAATTTGCAATATGTGCAGGAACTCAATAGCAGAAGGGGCTGCTACAGTCCTGTTCAATCTTAGTGATTTTTTTGATGTAAAATCCTAGTGAAATATTAGTTGTTCTATTTGGAGGTTTGCAAAATCCTAGGGAAACGGGGAGGGAGCGACCGAGAGCGGCGGCTCGAGAGAGAAAACGAGTGAACCATAGCCTGAAACCCTAGCCAAGCGGTGATGCTTCCCCTTTTATTCGGTGGCCGGCCACGGCCAAGTGAGCCTATCACAGAGGCCGCACGTGGAGCCGGACGGAGCCTGGCTCCAGAAAAAACACCAACCCTGTGTTTCTTTCTAGGCCTGGCTCCGGATGTACGGGAGGCCTTCTGGAGCCTGGCTAGATAGGCTGGCCTACAAACCAAACAAACGAAATCTAGCCCAACCTAGCCAAAGCTCAGCCTAGGAGCCCAACCAAACACATACACTCTTGAAAGACCCGAAGGAGCAGGCTCAGTTGGCTCATTAACGCCGGCAGTGGCCACGGCACGGCTGCGATGGCCATTGCTAGGGCCTTTCGGCACGTCCAGTGCAGCGTGTTAGACCTCAGAACAGGTGGTCAGCGAGGCACCTGCTGATGGCACGGTGAAATTCATGGCCGGTGACATGTTCGTCGAGTCTATCCCGGCTGCAGATTGTGTTGTACTTAAGTTTACTTAAGATACTATTGTACTGTTCTGCGTCACTACATATATACTACTAATACTACAACTCCTTAAATTGTGGAAGAAGCTTAATTATGTCCCTCCACCACAATGACATTTTCTTGGTGTGGTTGGGTAATCTGCCATTACTATAGTGCTTTTCCCACCCCTAGATATCTTTTTTGTTAAAGAACTTGTCCAAATTCTTCATCAATAGTGACTAGTTCTGTATTTCAATATTGATTATGCCAAGGCCACCCTCCTCTTTTGGGATGCAAACCATTTCCCAAGCAGCCTTGGGTGGGGTCCTTTCGTTTATGTTTGATCCCCTCCCGAGGTAATGCTTTCTGAATTTATCAATTTACTTGATCACAAATTTGGAAGTTCAAGGGAGCACATAAAATAGGTTGGCATGGCTGATAGGACTGCATTGGTGATTTGTAATCTTCCAACTTGGTTGAGTAAACTTGATATACAACCTAGTCTTCTCTCAAATAAAGAATGGAGAGACCTGTATGTTCTGGAAAGACAGGTGGCAAATTCAAATTTTACAGCATGAATTCCCTGAGTGCTACTCATTTGCCAAAAACAAGAACATATCAGCCAACAAAGCAATAAACTCAGCCGATCAAATGCAACAGATCCATCTGATAATGGTGGCTACACAAATTCAAAATGATAATGACTGCTGGACATATTCAGGAGCCTCGGCCTTGTTCCCCTCTTCAAGAATTTATAGAAATTTGATTGGCCAACACCAACCAGATCCAATATTCAAGTGGATGTGAAAAAGTTCTTGCCAACCAAAACACAGTCTTTTGTTGGCTACTGTTCAAAGATATACTTAGCACAAGGAATATTTTGAGAAGAAAGTACATGCTTCTACCGTCCTTCAACTGTGTTTTTTGTGGGTACGGAGGGAAGAGACAATTGATCATCCTTTTCTTCATTGCCATTTTGCACAGCAGTGTTGGGGAATGATTAACCTGATAGTCTCTGACAATATTTGTATCCAAGAAAATTATGCTGCTTTCAAGATACAGTTTAACTCCCAAATTTTCATGGTAGCTTTCATCCTCATGGCTTGGATAATCTGGGTAGCCAGAAATGAAATTGTCTTCAATAACAATCGGATGGGCCTCCCTGGCTGCAGAAACCTCTTCTTCAAAAAAGTTAAGCTCATTGGCCTGTGAGTCAAATCAAGTCTCTCCTTCCAGTTTGATCAATGGGTGCAGTCCTTAGAAATGCTTTAGGCCTTATTTAGTTCCGAAATTTTTGATTTTGGGTACTGTAGCACTTTCGTTTTTATTTGGCAATTATTGTCCAATCATAGACTAACTAGACTCAAAAGATTCATCTCAGGATTTATAGGTAAACTGTGCAATTAGTTTTTGTTTTCGTCTATATTTAGTGATTCATGCATGTGCCGCAAGATTCGATGTGACTGAAAATTTTAAAAAGTTATTTTAATAAATATTTTTCTCTTATAACAAATTAATAAATAGTAATTTTAGCAACTTTTTCAGCCCAAACGACCCGGCAGGATTCTCTTACCTTCGGTTCCGCTCGTTGAAGTTCCGTGTACAAGGTGATGGAATAAACTCAAGCTGGGACTGCCGTGGTCAAATCTTGCTTGCTTTCCATGATGAACCATTGTTCGGCCTTTTGGATCTTGGCTTGTGGGCTGGCATATCGCATATGGCCGTTCCGGCCTGCCATAGACAACGGGCCAACGCCTCACACAAAGCACGCCGCACATAGCGACGCTTTGTCTTCGGAACTTCCGAACTCGACTGTGAGTCTCCGCGCCCTGGCCGTGCCGGCGGCGATCAACAGGTCAGGCGAACTGCGCTAGCTGAGGCTCTAGCGCCTGCTCCTGCAACCCTGATTCAACTTGCAAGTTTGCGACCTGGCAACAGTTGACGAGAAGACGACGCGGCGCAAGGCACAAGCAAAACTGAGGGCGCAAGGCACAAGCAAAACTTCCTATTGTTGCTTGTTCGAATTTTTTTTCTTTTTTGAAGAAACTTGTTCGATTTTTTAGTTATCAATTAATTTGGTTAGTTTATTTTGAAGCACAGTGAAATATTAAATAAATTTTGATATACAATAATTTAACACTTGGGCTATTGTACAGTTATACCAATCTGATATAAAATATTGGAACCTAAATGTTTTTACTTAGATATATTTTATGCTTGCTGATCGCGACATTTTGTGTATATACCATTTTAACAAGAGATGTTATTTGCTATCTATATTATCGACTTCGCCATATCTTAACTATTTTTCATCCTCCGCCATGCAACGTTAGCATTTTTGTTGATTCAGTAACGGACTCATTTCCATGAGAAGAGTTGTGTAGTAAGGTGCAAAAGAATAGAATAGAAAGCAGTATGTTTCAAAAAAAAAAGAATAGAAAGCGGTAGGGTAGTGAGACGTAGAAGTGCAAGCATGCATGTTACTTCTTCAGTTACCAGCAATGCAAAGTAGTCGTCTCCACTGAAACTTCAAAGGAAAGCTGGCGAATTCCCTGAAGAATAGTTCGAGTGCGTGGGGAGCAGACTTGTTCAGTCCTGAAAATTACAGTGCATGTCGTTCGACGATATAAATAACTTTGGGTGTAGAAACAGTAGGTGATTGATCACTTTATCTTGATGCAAAATGTCAAAGTGAGTCCCGGCAAAGGAGGTACTGGTTGCCTCTGAAAATTGTAGTATTTGGGCCAAACAGGGTTCAATAATGATGATTAGAAGGGGCAAAGATGTGGGAGCAAAAGCTTGCTTTGTGTTGTTCAGTAGCAGCTAATGAATGATGTTGTGCAAGAAGAATAGAAGGATGCAGGGCCGCGAGAGCGGTGTCTAGTAGTAGTTTGTTCAGAGATCATACTTTGAACAACATAAATCTCAGAGATCTTACATAGACTCTTACATAAATCTGCATTGTGAGTGCCCTAATAATAGCAGATTGTCCCCAGGAAATATAATCCCAAGTTGTTGCCCAAGTTGCCGATCCCCTTTTCGATTTGTGCTTCCCTTGTCTGCCGCCGCCGGATTACTGGATTAGGGTGGTCGGCTGGCGGCAAGTTGCACACGCGGACGCGATCGAGGTTTGGAGCGTTCTTGCCCTGCCGGCTGCCGCGGACCGACCGGTCACCTCCTGTGTCTCTGTGGACCGATCCGACTGGGGGTCCCGGTCCAGAGGCTTCGACCGACGCCGCCGTGCGCTTTTCGCCTGGACTGGCCCAGCGCAGAGCGGGGCCGGGGCCGGGGCCCGGTGGATTGTCCAAGTTGCCGCGGGGAAAAAAGGTCGTGCCCGCCGACAACGGTCCGTGTCACGAGTACGTAGTATGCATGTACTCCTATGTGCGGGAGGAGGTCGTTCGTCGTCACGTCAAGGAGATGCAGCGAATGCTGCCGCAGCGCACCGCGGCAACTTGCGCCTCTCGGCCTTTTCGCAGATGCTTTGCTTTACTGGCCGTCGACGCTGGCCGCGGGCCGCTGGCGTCTCAGGCAGTCAGGTTCAGGGCGGAAAGCGCTGGGGCCCGTGTTTAGTTGTTGAAGAATTTTGTTACAAAAAATATTGTTGATTGATTTGTTGTGAGAAAAAACACTTCTGAATGGCTAGATGATTTAACTGATAAACTCAAGTGAACAAACTAAAAATAATCAAGATTCTTACGGCACATGTATTGAGCATTAAATATAGAAAAAAAAATTAAGATGTTGCTGTATGTGGCCATCTTATCTTATGATACCAATTTGGCCAATACCGATCTACAGTAGTAGCTGCAACTCGGAGCATGAACTTCAGTGTCCAGGACTGGCAGCAGCAGCCTCGCAGTCGCAGGTCACTGTCCTGGCCCGGTATCGGTACCTCGTAGCTTATCTGTTTCAGGCCGATCGAGCTACAATGCGGCTTTACTTTATACGCCGCAGCCTACTTCCTCCCAGCAGGCCTCCTCTTGGACGCCGACTTCCCAGCTGCATCGTTCTGCTGCCATCAAGAAGAAACACGCATGGTTAAACATTAAACCCAGCAATTGCAGAAAGAATAACCGTACCGGGTATTTTCCCTTTTACACAGTGGGTAAACGTCAGAAGGAATTCTACAAATGATTAACAATGGACAGGAAGAGCCCTGTTCTGGAGCCACTCATCTCAAACTCAAAGTCTCAAACCCTGGCGGTCGATCATGTGGCCCACGCAATTAGCACGACGCAAACGACGCCGCCGCCCGACAGGAGGCCGGGGGGCCATACGCCGGAAAGCGACGCGGAGCGGGAGGTTGACGGCCGGACGGACCCGGCCTGTCACCGTCGCCTGGCCTGGCCAGGAGCAGGCGTGGCCCAGCCCAGGTCCAGGAGCATCTACGCCGACGAGAATGCCGAGTCGACCCAAGGAAGCAGAGCAGACAGCGGATACCCACCGGCGAGAAGGACGACGGCGACGGCCTCAGGAACAGCTCCTCGAACTGCCGCTGCAGGTCCTCCAGGCTCTCCCCCTCGCCGTTGTCCTGCGCATGAACGAAATGTGCACGTCGTCAGCAACTGATGCACAAAAAAAAAAAAAAAAATAGTTCAGTGTGGATGTTTCGATAGCGGCAGCTGAGTTTCTTACGGCAGGGCCTGCCTGGCTCATGGCCTCCAGAATATCTCCGAGGATCTCCCCGGCGCCCTGCCAGACGTGGAAAACAAAAAGGTTAAGCTCTGATGTTCCGGTCAGCATGGCCGCCACCAAAATATCTGTACCCAAACTGGAAAGGAAATGCACATGTGGTATGGTACGTACGTCATCGTCGCCTTCGCCATCGTAGGCCCCGACGTCATACAGGATCCTCTTGTTGGGGTCCGACAGAACTGACCAGTTCAGTTAAAAAATCACATCATTTTTAATACCATGTCATTCTGCATTTCTGCGTGCAAAAACATTGTACTGTACTACGTATGAAGCAGATTGGTTACCGGCGTAGGCTCCCTGGATCTTCTGAAACCTGGCCTTGGCCGCGTCGGCGCTGCCGGCGGAGCTCCCAGCGCACTTGTCCGGGTGCCATTTCTGCCCACAAACACCAACACCAACAGCAGAGTCGGGATCTTTGAGCGAAACAGAGCAGCCCGACAGGACCAAGGGAAGCAGAGGAAACGGAGGAGGTCACCGACCATGGCGAGCTTGCGGTAGGCGCTGCGCAGGTCGGCGTCGGAGCAGTCGCTGGCCACGCCCAGCACCGCGTACAGGCTGCTGCTCTTGCTGCCTCCTCCTCCTCCTCCGCGTCCGGCCATCGCAACACAACCAACCAACGTTCGAGGTCGAGGACGAAATTAACCTGCAAGTTTGCAACCCCCGCCCACGACTTGCTGACTGCCTGCCTGTCTGTCTGTCTGTCTGTCCCCGATCGAGTCGCCGCGAGCTCGAACCGTGCTGTGGTTGCTGCTGCACCGGCCGGCGCATGCGCGCTACTTATAGGCGCGCGGCGCCGGGGCAGCGATAGGGTGGCATTGGCATGGCATGGCAGGCGCCCGACCGTGCGCTGCATCTGCACCAGGAATCGGGGGGAAGCAAGCAGCAAGAGGGGCAACTTGCGGCTCGCACTCAGGCCGGGGATATTTTCCAGGAGAGGGCGTGCGTCAGTCAGCATCCGAGCCCGCGGCGCGTGCGTGTGACGGCGTGGACGTCGCGTCCGCCGTCCACGCCCAGCTGAAGGGCCCCTTCCGGTACCCGGTTCAGTAGCTGCTGCTCCCTCATCATCACTCACCGGAGCTGGAGCCACTGGTGCGGTGCAGTGCAAGCCCAGTGCATGCAGCGGGGTCGCCTGAGGTCCGGCGGCGGCGGAGCTACTAGAGGCCAAGACGAGCGGACCGGACGCACCCTGCGTGCCGTAGCACGTTTGGCTTGCAACGGCGCCGCTGACGACGGTAGGGGCCAATGGTAGGTACGGTTACGGCGTGGAGATGAAAGGTGCAGCGTACATTCCTCGCTCGTCGCCAGGAAATGATCAGGCCGTACTGCTGACGCTACAAGTTCAATGGATGTCCAGCGAGTAGCTCGTCGAAGAGGATCACCCTGCAGCAGAACCCTATACTATCGCCTGTCGTGTCCTGCCTGCCCCCATATGGTCCGTATGCGTAGCGTAGGGCTTCATTCAACCGAAGCTTCTTTGATCTAGGCACACGTGCCACCTGTGATTGATTGGTCGGGATTTCAGATTAGTGCCACCGGCCTTGTTTGCCAGACAAATCTGTGGGTTCTTTCTGGATCGAGCTATTTTTGTAAGGGGAGAATATTATTTCTTTGAGCAAGTTTTGAAGTTATGTATTTTGTCCGAAATACACCTTTGCTTTTTTTAATGGCCCTTCTGTTAGATTTGATTTGACCACTAACCGTGTTAAGTGGGGCGTGATTTTGACTTTTTATCCCTGTGCAAGATAGACAAGGGGGCACAGTTCGGTTTTGATATAGTTCATTTCGAGCATCGTTTAGCATTGTTAGTGGCCAAATCTAATAAAGTCAATTAACCTAGTCTTTAAAGTCAAATATACCAAAACCAAACTATGTGCTCTTGTCTATCTCACCAAGGGGTAAAAAGGTAAATTCATGCCCCATTTAACATTGGTAGTGGCCAAATCTAAGGAAAAAGGTCATACGAGGAAGCAAAGTAGTATTTCAGAACAAATAGATTACTTTAAAATAAAAATAAAAGAGCCAAGGAAGGAAGAAGTTTCTTTAGAACCACAAAAATAATTCTCTCATTTGTAAGTTGTAATTCTAAAATATTATATGTAGCTGCAGGAACATATACATAACTATAAAATGTTTATACATAGACCATATTTAGACCACTTAAAATTATTCTAGATATATAAAATCCAAACTGAAAATGTTTATAAATCGACTATATTTAGATCACTTTAGTTTATTCTGTAAACATAAATCCAACTTGAATCTCAAAGTCCGGCTATGTCTAACATGCCTATTATTGTGTTTTAGACGTTAATGCCTTTGTTTCAATGACACGACACTTGTGACATGCTGGTTTCATGATTTTCATCTATGCTAAATTCTGAAATGAATCACAGTATATATACTTATTACCTTATTACCCCTATGAGCACCTATGAGAGATTGAGGACGCTGAAATGACATATATTGAAAATTAATAAAGATATCAAAAACGTCTCACGGGGGGACATTCTTTACCAATTTAGACGGAGATTCTACCACAAGGAATTAAAGAATTAAGCTACACTTAGTTCACTTGAAATGTTACGCTTAACCTTACTCCATCTATTTCTTTTTTATTATGCGCGTATGGATTTTAGATCCAAATTTTGTATTTTCTCTATCAATAATTAATCTTACTTACAATTAACTCCCTCCGGTTAGCCAAGTGGTTAAACTACTGCACCTTATATATTTTAAAATGGAGAGGGTTAGCTAGCATTTAGGAACTCAAATAGGAAATTGGCGTCTACTACTTCGAGGCACTTTGGTCCATAACAACTAGCAAGTGCGGGCTATAGCCTATAGGACACCTACAATTCCACAAACCAATGGAATTATGTGACCATTCGAAGTGGTGAATGGCTACTCGTTCATCCTCAGCCTCATGCCTTATCCTTTAGTTAAATTTTACTATTTGATTTTTTTTCTAACTAAAATACGTTTATCATTTAGGGATGATGAAGGGAGCCAGTAATAACTATACCTTTTTTTTTGAAACTAATAACTATACCTAACCAACTGTATATGTGCGATTCGTTGCGATACCTTATGCAGCATTATGCAAATAATTCTCGTCGGTCAAAAGGAAAATAATATGGTAAGCCTAGGACAGCATATATGGCCTAAAATCATATATTCCTTCGTTACATCATCTGCGATGTCCTCCAATAATGCTAGCGCAAGTTGAGTGCGAACTCGATCGAACTTGGTGACAACACTCAATTTTAGCAAATGCTAACTTTTGGCGTTGAGGACGACTTTTGCATCTAGTTCGTCCATCTTATCAGTATCACCCAGTTCTAGTTTTTTCGTGGGGTTGATTATTGATTGTGGTTCAAGGTACACACTAACTTATTTTGATGAGGTCATGTTTCTTTAATTCTTTTATCTCTTTTCCGGATCCACTGTACATCCATCATTTGGAAGGAACCTAACCATAAATCCAAATAATTAAGGTGGCCCATTACCAAAGGGTAGCAGCCCACAAACGGCCCAACTATATTTTTTTTCATTTTCATTTTCTTTCTTTTCCTTAAAAATAATTGGCCAGTCACTAATTAATGTTTTTTTTCATTTTATCTATATCTATCTATACCTAAAATTACAAAATAATTATGTGTCAGTCTTTTTCACTTCCCACAATGCTCTTGCGCCTCTCTATCTTGTCTGAGATCCAACTCACAATTCAACTCATACGAATCGGAACCATGCGGGTTTATACGTCTAGTGGTGATCTGGAATTTGATTCCAATATATATTATAAATCTTTGAATCAAAAGATCAATTATTGTTCCATGTACATTTTTGTGCTGCTAGTGTACTTAGGGCCTACTTTCAAAATTACTTCAGCTCCAATTTCTTTAGAAGCCATACCAAACAGCTTGACACCTGAAGCACCCAAGAAACCAAAGCCATTTTTATACTAGAACACTACACTAGATTCATGCATGACTATTGGGTATAAACATGCGATCACTGCCGGAATCGGATCTGAAAGAGAGCAATCGGCAGCTTGCCTATCACTCCGGATTGATCCTACAATAATAAAATAAGAAAAATATGTGTTTCTAGGATTCAAACTAATTAAGAACATCAATGTTCTCTTAAGTATCCATACCACTTAAGCTACGAAATACTTATGCATATATAATGCTACTTTTAAACTACATATTCATCGGTTCACACTGCAAATTTGTAAATCTCTCATCGGGTACTACAACTTTATGTTGATCGTGTCTCCATCAAACATTATCAAGTATCTCAAATCTGATCCGATAACTTATATTGAATATTTGGAGATAAAAACCATCTCAAATTTAAAAGTTGTGAACTAAGAAGTTTTAGATATTTTGAACTTCAAATTTAGAACAAAGTTTGTCTTGATCCGATTTCATATGATTTTTTTGTGGAGAACAACCTATCATTACAAGTTGTAGCCATAAAATGACAATGATAGATAGGTTTTCACGATGGATTAGTGTCGGTTGTAACCACAAACCGACAGTGAAAACCGACCTATAGCTACCAATTTGTGACTACAAACAACAGTTGTATATTATCACTATCAGTTTCAAAGCAACTAATAGTGATACTTCAACGGTGATTGCTTGTTTTATGTAGTGGAAGCCGAAGCAAAAAAAAAAACTCACACCACCTACTAGAGCCATTTTTCGAAACATATTTCCAAACACATTTTACCAAAGAAGTTATTCCAATAGAGAAGCTAGAGCAGAGTCATTTGTGGAGGAGCTATAACCCCACCGAATGGAGCTAAGAGCAGAGTATTTGTGAAGGTGGTATAGCCTACATGTTAGCCCGTCAAAACGTTCATGCTAAACTTTAGAACAATATTTTGTTTTGGTGGTTTTTGAAAACGACCCAAGCTTGTGGGGTGGTGTTTTTCATTTTTCCTTTTTAAAACTTGATACAAGAATATGAGACAACCTAATTTTAACTTTGTGAGAACCAGTATAGCGTTTATCGAAAATGATGAAACAATATATCAAAATGTCAAACGACAGAAGATGCATAAGCCCAAATCTTATAGAAGATTTGTAAGAATTATACTTAAAGATGTGCGACATTCTTTTTTTCCCCCTTTATGATGATGGGAAAGGGTGCGACGCTAGCTAGTTATTAGAGCA
>Ga0182004_10001110_pt1 | contig 18962 bp, 11 predicted proteins | sample Sormic07211540_1_FD_120479 | JGI IMG/M metagenome (GOLD analysis project Ga0182004, IMG submission 120479) | Endophyte microbial communities from Sorghum bicolor roots, Mead, Nebraska, USA - 072115-40_1 MetaG | ecosystem: Host-associated > Plants > Roots > Unclassified | place: USA: Nebraska...
GTCTGATTGTTGCATGGGAGTGGAAGAACCTAGTGCCTGCATCACCCTCTTTCACCCATCTGATTTTCCCTCTTTGTTTCCAATAAGTTCTCTGCTGTTTCAAAAGATATATGAGCTTTTCAGCCACTAGATTTCTGAAATTCCACTCAGGCAAAGATAAGTCTCTGAATAATTCAATAGTCTCTAGGAAGTTTAGCACCAGTTTGATCTTCTCAATTGCCAAACTGAGGTTGGGCAGGCTCTTTCTCCATTCTCTAATCACCTTCCTCAGGTTTTTGAATTTTGCTGAGAGCATCTTGGCTGAGTCAAGAATGTTGCCTGGGCAGTTCCATCCACTAATTACAGTTGGCAAAAAGTCTTCCAAGCTTAGCCAAAAGTCTTCAAACCTAAATATTCTACTTTGGGGAATGGATGTGTTGATTTCCACTACACAAGGCCAATGGTCGGATGTTTCCATTACTAAGGTCTTGACCAGTGTATTAGGGAACTTCGCAGTCCAGGAGGTAGAGGTGAAAAACCAATCCAGTCTTTCCAGCAGTGGAGGAAACTGCTTGTTTGTCCAAGTGAAATGCCTTCCATGCAGGGGTAGTTCAATAAGCCCCAGCCTACTGATTGCTTCATTAAACTTGAACATTTCCTGGGGATCTGCTCCTTCTCTGTTTCTATCTTCTGGCCTTCTTATAAGGTTAAAGTCAAAGGAAAAAGTTTACTTTTTCCCTCTCCAACTTTCACGAAAGTTTATTTTTTCTCTCTTGTAACTCTAAAATCAGGCAAACCACATTTCTTAACTTTTCAAACCGTGCATTTTACCTCTCTGGAGCAATTTCGGAAGCGGTTTTGCTACAGCGAATGATGGTTTTGCTACGGTGATGGAGGTTTTGCTACGGCAAATGGTGCCATTGCCAATCCTTTTGATCGCACCAGAGGGCCAAAAGCTCGCCCCCCAACGCCAGCAGCGACGGCGCTCGGCCCTGCGCGTAGTACGACGGCAACACTCGTGCAGTGCGGCGGCGGGCCAATTAACGGTGCTCATCTTGCCGCAATTGGACGCGCAGGAGCCCAGCCGATAGTGGAGAGAGAATAAATAAAATAAATAAATGAGGAAAAAAGAAATGGAGGAAATAAATCCAATGGCATTTTAGACTTTTTAGTGACTTGTAGCGTATACAAGTAAAAAGTCTCTAGAAAATAGCACGGCTTTGCCACGCCTTATATGGAATTTGGGCTAGTGTTTGGCCACCTTCCGATGGAACACGCCTTATATAGAATTTGGGCTAGTGTTTGGCCACCTTCTGATGGAACATACAAGGGTATTGTGCACTGGTTATTTAGGTCGAACCTTGTGATGGATATGGAGTTCTCAGTGGTCGAACCTTGTGATGGATATGGAGGTATATTTGTTAACATATTACATATAGATATATAAAATAGATCACTTTTACTTAGACATTAGTTTTAAACTGTCATCCCGGATCATCCTGCCATAAATTGCACATCTAGCCCTTTTCGTTTTGCTAAAATTTGATTTATATTGATGCTTATGCTAATTTATTGTAAGAAAAAAAAACTGTGTTTGTTCAACTGATGTTGCTTCATGGTCATCATAAGAATCTTCTGAAGAAATCAATACAGGCTGGCAGCCTTTCAAAGTTTCAGAATCCACCTTGTACGCTACTGAAAACCATCGCGTACTACTTTCAAGTAACGACGGCTTTACGCATATGGTACATTAACCTATTTTAACTAGCAGGAACTCCGCGCATGGCCGCGGGCGCGCAACACATGAGAAAAGGTCATTGCAGAATTGACAATGGGCTGAACATGATTTCAGCAACAACATGTTCATGTCCAAATGAAAAATATATAAAGAGCAAGAGTGGGCATTACACATCTCTACTATAATTCATCCAACAAAATTATGCTTGGTCCAAAAAAAAAAACCACCCCGCTGAGGGCCTCAACCATTATGTACCAAGCAAACGTACAAAGGTACAAAGGATTTTATCTCCATTAAAATCAACGTCTCAAAACCAACCAGACACAAATCCAATAGGGCTAGAGGAAAGTTTGAAACTTGTACCAAACTCTCAACCCCCTTCCACACTCCTTCCCCCTCAAAAGAAAAGACCGGCGGCAACGGTGTGGCGGCGTTCCGAGAGGGATCCGCGCTGCCCATCCTAGATGGGCTCCTCGCTGACGAGGAAGCCAACAACCTCGAGGACGCCTTTGACTTCGTGTTCATCTAGGTCCTGATAAGAAAGGTAACATGCTTACTGATAGAAGTACTACATGATTTGCTTTCATAACATAGTATAATTATATGATGAATCGAACGTTACACCGAAACATCCATCTGGCTCCAGTTTCTGGCTGTCATTTTGGACACAGAAGAAGGCAAACAAAATACTGTAACATCTAGGGATAAATAATAATCCGGAAGTCTGGCATCTACTTTTTATCTCACTCATTTCCCGCCACTGAAATTCATTGGTACTCCGATCCGTAGTATTTGGTCAAAATCTTCATGTATGAAAAAGGCAAATAAGATTTCACATGTATGCATAAGTCACTTAAAAATGAGGAATATAAGGAAAAATAATAATCACCAAGGATAACATGTTTGTAGTAAAAAAACAAAGCAAGTAAAATAGAATAGTAGACCTACAACAACAGAGCTAGAACATTCCATCCAGCCAGGTGGTAAGCTTAAAGGGTCAAACAAAGATGTTTTGTATGGCAAGCACACATGTAATGTAAGGATCACAGTTCACAGTTACCTCGTAAATTAATTAGGTTCATTATACTTCCAAAAATAGATGGGAAATGAAGTAATATATGATAATCCCAAGATAAATGAGGATATCTATGAAATAAGTTTCGTAACAGAGTCATGGGAATATATTATGAAGACATACACATTAGAATGAGCAGTTTCGAATTATAGGAAAGCAGAAAGTCATCGCTAAAGGCTAGTTTTTATGTACATGAAAGATAGTATACTTTTGTTTTGTCATCAGATTTAGATCTTGGCCTTAGCACACATTGAAACTAAAGTCTGTGTAAAAAAAACAGTAAGCCTTAGTATCAACGGATCATATTCTGTAGTCCATGTAGTATCCACAATAAAATATGGACCGCGAATGAACCATCAGCACATGTATGGCATTCGATGTAACAGGAAATCATATATGAAGTATTAGTGTAGCAAGGAATCAAAATTCTACAATGCAACCACAGGCATTATGGAGTTGAAAGTTTGAATGTCGGAAAGGTTGTTTGCATGGAATGAACTCTGCACTACTTTGTAATATGTATAAGTCATGACATCAGCGCATCTAACACACATTCATGGATTCCTCAGTACAAAGCAAATGCATGATAATACTCACCTCAAATGATTGTTGCTAGGGGCATAAAAATTTGATGTTATGCTAATGAACTGAACAAACAATATGTGCAGATGATTTCTCCTGCAATGAAAATTATTGGCAAAGAAAATATTAGTACTAAAGTCTATACTTATGGTGACCGTCATCATTCAGAGGTAGTAGTGGACATACTGGTAGCAAAGTACTTTTTGATTACATGTCTACTTGGCTACTTTTATGGTACATAAACAGATACTTAAAAAAGTTATTACTGGGAAAACCTTGTTCAGTCAAAGCAGGAAAACAGGAAGACACACTGAATCTCAACTATTGAAGAAGGTAAAATACACCGCACAACAACACTACAAACAAAGGGATTGCCACACTAAACGCAGCAACTAAACAAACATAGGCAGGTATGACCTAAATAGGGAAGCGGCATCAAAGTAAGGCCTTGTTTAGTTCGCGAAATTTTTTGGCTTTGGCTACTGTGGCACTTTCATCTGTATTTGACAATTATTGTCCAATCACGGACTAACTAGGCTCAAAAGATTCGTCTCGCAAATTACAGGCAAACTGTGCAATTAGTTTTTGTTTTTGTCTATATTTAATGCTCCATGCATGCGTTCAAAGATTCAATGTGACGGGGAATCTTGAAAATTTTTGGAAACTAAACCAGGCCTAAGGCTGAAAGCGGTTGGTTTTTTTCTTTTTTGCTTTTTTTGGTAAAATAATGGTTGGCTTATGTAATTTCAGAATTTGTGGATGTACATAGGTACTAATACAGCATTGGAATAGAAAATTGTGGATGCAAACAGGTACTAATTGCAGCACTGAAACACTGAGAAGCACTACACTTCTGAATAGTTTATAATTTACTGACCGGGGCATGGGGCAGTCAAAAATTGTGTCATAATATATTTTCCTAGAAGAATTGTTGAAGTAGTAAAAGAGTGCAATTCCTCACATCACAGGATCATGGCACTTTAATTTAGTAGGCCTACCTTTTTAAGAGCATATCTTATGGTGATGGAATTCCATTTCCTTCAAATCTGAGATAGAAGCCTTCATACCACACATTAAAAGGAGAGGTCCTGATCTGATCAGTGGACATGAACAATTCAGTTGTAGAATATTAATAACGCTCCATATTTAAACATGAAACTATTTCTGTTCCATATCTGCGCAACATTCGGAAGGTTTAGATTGGATGTGAAAGAGCTGACTCAGCATTCAACAGGAATGAACTCGGAACTCAAACATGAAAAATAAGTTACTTTAGTGAAAGCATCCTTCTGTACCCATCGATGCTCAATATATAGCTTCAATCTGGTCCTTCTGTACCCATTGACGCTCAATATAAGCTTCAATCTGGTACTACATATGAACTTCAATCAAACAATAAGAATGCACTGTAAAGATTTCTGAGGGAATTACAGTAAAATGTAGGAATTATTTTGGCTATATATAAACATGCATAGAGATCAGGGAAAATTACCAGATTGAGTGAGAAGGAAGGAGCATCCAGGAGTGCTTGTTGGGAAGTGTGAGGAGATTGTTGGCCATGATGGATGCACCGTGAGGATGCTGACCGAATGGAAAAGGAAAATTACCAAGCAAACTCGTCTTGGACATTTCATCAAACACTTGAAGGGCAGAAAATAGGAAGGGTAGAGGAACAACGGTTGGGGGCCTCAGGTGCCAGGGCGGTTGGGGACAGCCATGCCGGTCACCGGAGCTGCCGGCGCGGGCAGTGAGCTAGAGCTCCAGAGACACGGGCAGGCAGACGGCAGTGGCCTGTGAGAAGATGAGGAAGGCATGTCACGTTGCAGGAGGCATAGAAGATGGGAGGACGGGAAGGACGAACCCCGAGGTTTTTGGAGAGGATGTGACGGGGCAAACGGGAAGGGTGAACCCAGAGGCTGCTAGAGAGGTAGTGATGGGGCAACTTGGCTGGCATCCATTCTGCAGATCGGGCAGCTGGAAAGAGGCGATGACGTGGCCGCTGCAGGAGCCGATTTTGGTATACAGAAATAAGGTTTATTATGGTAGATAAGGACAGATAGCTTAGCAGGTACCAAAACTTGATCGGGCTAAGCATAGAATATCAGGAATGTTATGGAAACCAATAGCCTGAAGAAAACCACTTTTAAGTTGTTTTAACCCATAGGGAAGTCTTGTAAGTTGTAACCCATTCAACTCAAAAAGGTATCAACGACTAAAATTGGTAGTTGTAGGATTAGTACTTGAGAAAGCATTATTTTTCATGTAATAATCCTTATGCGTTACATGTCTTAGTTTTCAGTTGTTAAAAGAAGCTATGCGCTCAACAGGTAACAAAATACGATCCTAGAAATATTGTAAAAATTCGATGATTAGATGACTATTTTCTAAGAAAGGTTATAATTGAAAATCACATATTAGTGAGGCATCCATGTGAGGATAAGATATTTTAAAAAGTGCATTCAACTTATATAATCAATACCTAGGACGGTGAATATCATGCATTGATCACAACAAAATTCAGCTAACTATAGTTCAAATTGTAGCTTTAATGTTTTGTTGCATAAATGAATACAACTATGTATTTCTAATTTCAGTTCTAGCATTTACAGCATGCTGGCAATCCCTGAATTTATAGGAATTGATCTAATTACGGGTAAAACTCCGTCTATGGTGGGGTGCCTATGGCATCCAAGCATAGCAGGTCCCAACCCTGGTTAAGGAGGAGGGTTGTGTTAGGCTTGGCGAGCCAATGTAAAACTTAGCTACTCTTATGGAGATGAAACCCAAAAGAATCCCGTTGGGGCGTAACCCTCTTAGCGACGCGCCATGTCGGAACCCGGGTATGGTGTTAAATAAGCAAGGGCCGGGTCGTCACCCACGTGACGTGCCGTGTCGTGATCTGGGCACGATGTCAAGTGAGCAAGGGCCGGGTCATTGCATCCTTAGTGGCGCGCTACATCGGCGCCGGGGTGTGGTGCAAAATGAGCAAGGGTCTTCACACCAGTCTCCACGGGTGCGAAGGGTAAGGAAGCTAGTCGAGCCAACTAGGATTCGTTTAGGTAGCTGGAATGTAGAGTCCCTTATGGGTAAGTTAAGAGAGTTAAAGTGGATACAGCGGTTAGGAGGTGGGTACTTCCATGGAAAATCACGAGCAGCCACAGTTGTCGGCTTGTGGCATTCAGGGTTTTTTATCTTAACTCTGTGCTTGGAGCATAACTTATTGCAGTTACAAAATCAACAATCATGTGAAGTTGGATCTCAAGCAAGAGGTGAGTTACAAAATCAACAATCATGTGAAGTTGGACCTCAAGCAAGAGGTGAGTCCAGCAAGTTACTTCCATCTGTCAAGCAAAATAACACACAAAAAAAAAAAACTCACTGATCATGATCCCATTGACAATCATTACTCAGAATGCATTGCTTCCTCTGGTCTATGCAAGATTGCTTCTGGATCACCAGCAAGGTGATGTGGTCATTAAGAGGGAAAACAGTTGAATTAAAAGTGGCATTAGCACATGGGGAAACCTTCAGCATCACGACCATTGCAGTCTGAGAATGTATTTATCAAGAAGGTATTTAGATTTCAAGGGGTTGCATCAAGAACACCTCCATTTGTTGTTACCTAGTTATGACAGACATATCAAACACCTTGTGCCTGAATTCAATCAGTATTTAAGTGCTGCTTGAACTGAATAGAAAAGCAAATAGCTACTTAAGAACTGAAACATGGTATTCTCTTTGCACACCTAAATCATAAATAGCTAGTCCAGGACAGTGACCAAGCTATCACTAGTCCCTAAATCATAAATAGCAGGTATCAAAGACATTTCACACACATTAGTAGCTATCACACAGTGAGTACAAAGAGGACTGGCTAGAACGAGTACTGCAACAAGATCACAAAGACAGCCCCAATAAGCATTGAAGCATGGTATACACATGGAGACAAAGCGATGTGCTGTTTACCTCGTGGGAATTTTGTCGAATATCTTCTGTTTGTCAGCTTGGATTTTGGATTGAACCTCAGCATGAGGGGGACCGGGAGACCGAGGCTGGGGAGAGCGATGAACCACGGCTTGGGTGGAGCCTAGCGGCGCTGGACGGCCGAGACCTTCATTGCGAGGGCCGAGCGCTCCACCGACGGCGACGCCGCGCCGGGGTCGCCGTGGGAGGGGGGCGCCTCCGGGGCTGCAGCGCTCGAGCTTCACGACCGCGCCGGAGTGGCCGCAGCCGCCGTGCCTGCGCTCGCCGCCCGCGTCGGGGTGGCCGGAGCCGCCACGCGCGCACCGCCGGCCGCGCCGGGATGTCCGAGACCGGAGAGGCCGGGGTCGCCGCGCCCGCACCTCGCCTGCGCCGGGGTCACCGGGAACGACGCGCACGCACCCGCCCACGCATGGGCTGCTGGCCCACAGGGCCGCGCCGGGCTGAGAGAGGTGCGGGGGCGGCGGAGGACCCTCGCGGCTCTGATTCCTCTGCACGACGGGGACGGGCAGAGGAGTCGCTTTACGGGTCGACGACCGAACCCAACCGAACCGACCCAACAAGAACGCACGCTCTCCCCCCTGTCACTTGACACTCACTCCTGCTGTCCCCCACTCCCCCTAGGTGCGGATGACCCGGGGGCCGCCGCCGGCGGCCAAGAACGTCCGGCGCGGATGCTCGCGCTGGCCGCTGGTGACGGTGGGGAGGACACCGGGATAAACTACTACTAAGGAACATGCAAGGAAGACAATCAAACCAATTTTGAGAAAATTCTCAGTTTAGTGGTCAGAACCAATTCTGAACATTGCTTTACAGAATTGCTGAAAAAAATTGTTCTCTACTCTCAGCATTTGCTTTTCTAACCTTAATTGCAATGTCCTTGTGTCTGAAAAAAAATGTTTGTCTGAGAACTAGTTCTGAAAATTTTCAGACAACAATTTTTTTTTTCAGGAAAGAAAAATCAGAACCAATTCTAAAAGAGTTCTTGCATTTGTCTGTAAACTACCTTTTCTATAATTGGTTCTTTCTAACTATCTTTCTCGAACTCAAACCATATCTTCAACTAATCCTATGTCTTGCATCGAATGCTGCAAAATCGATCGTCGTCTTCTACACCCTCCTCACAGCGGATGCAGAGACGCGGCCCTCCTCGAGGGTTGGGGAAGAGCCTGGGGCAAACGGGCACGGTCAAGATGCCATCTTCTGACAATACCCTCTGAGAAGTGAAAACAGTGAACAAGTTAGATCAAGAATGTAGGAAAGCAAAGACAGGTTCTAATTCTAATTGAGCTACCAACCTTAACCCCTGAAACCAGGACAGCCGGCAGCTGCTCCTCGGGAATGAGAACCCAGCCGTCCTCTCTGACTATGCTCAACAAGTGAAAATCCTCCCCTGGGTGGTGGTGGGCATGATCTGGGCAGTAATCGGAAGAAAACGCGCGCCTACAGCTTGTGCAGAACCGGTCCAGGAAATGAGTCCGGCTGAAATCGCAGCTCACCAGACTCTGAATAATGCCCCAGCTCTGTCCTTGACGGATTGCATCCACCTGGAGGCAATCAAAACGATAATAGGAACTGCACAACGGTACAGAATACAAAACTGGTATGGCAGACGAATAAGAACAAGTAGTACAGTATTGCTGAAGAATATAGAGCAGCGGCATAATCGGCATTTCGGGACAGACAATCTAAGAACAGATACTATGACAAAACAATCAGGTATTGCTGAAGAATAAAAAACCGCGACAGAATTCGGCATTCCGGAACAGCGAATCCAAGAACCGCGGCAGAATTCGGCATTCCGGAACAGGAAATCCAAGAACCGCGGCAGAATTCGGCATTCCGGAACAGGAAATCCAAGAACCGCGGCAGAATTCGGCATTCCTGAACAGCGAATCCAAGAACCGCGGCAGAGGAATCAAAAACTGCAGCAGTATCGCAGAGAATCAAGAATTGCAGCAGTATGACAGAGCAATCAAAGAACTGACGCGCACAATCGTACCTTGCATCTGGTGCAGCAATGGTCCGTGGCACTCGGAATATGAACGCTGAGACACGGATTGACAACTATGAATCCTCGTCCAGTTATATCCCAGTCCTCTTGTCCTTACGCTGAGAGCCGTCACGGCTGGGAAACGGCCCTCAAGAAGAACCACCTAGTTGTCAAGAAACCATCAGCGCTGTGAAGACAGGGATCGTTTCCAAGAAAGACAGCAAGTGCAGACAAGTCTGGCAGACAAGGATAGTTTTCAGGAAATAAAGCATAATCGCAAGTGCAGACAAGGATAGTTTTCAGGAAAGACTGTTAATGGCGCACATCAATAGTCCGCGGGGCGCCACCCACGACATCGTGCTGAGAAGCGACATGGTCGGGGCAGCAAGTCTGGCAAACAGCGCGGCGACAAATTGAGCAGAACGTCCTCGCAGCGCAGGGTACACCGAAGTCCACAGTCGCGAGCGCCTCGGCGTACTCCATGCCAGAGGGTTCAGGCGAAGAAGAGGGTTCAGGCGAAGAAGAAGATGACAAGAACGAGAGGGTTCAAGCGAGGAAGACGACAACAGCTATTGCGATTATTTCACAGGAAGGTCCCTTCATAAAAGTGAACTTTATATTAGGCCCCCAAAAGGTGGCCGCTCTCACCGAGTCGGTTCGGCGTCATCTAATTATTTTTTTCAATAATAATTTTTAAAAGCAACCCGGTATATATTAAAATTGTGAACTCAGAAGTAGCAGTCTCTCTCATTTATACACGTGAAAACATATATGAAATAAAATATATTCATCCCAGTGCCGGACCCAGCAACTGAAACCAAGGTAGTCCTATTTTTTTTCATGCACAACACAACTAAATTCAAAGAAAAAATTCAATAAAATGCCTATAAAATAAGCAAATTGTGACAATAAAATTAAAATAAGCATTTTTGTCTCATCATGTTTCTGGAAAGAAACTGCTATATTTGATTTTGTTCATACCTCAACTTCCTAAAAACATATCAACAAATTCATTCAATTTTTGGCTCACAGTTTCACAGAGTCATAGCCTTACGGATCTAAGAGAAAATGAAATCCCTAAATCACAGAGTCATAGTCTCGCGGATCTGTGAGAAAACCAAATCCCTAAAGTATGAAGCCATAGCCATCTGGAAAAAAAATCAACTCACCAATCAAGCAATCGCTAGGAACAGAAGAGATGGACTGGGGGGTGTGGTGCCGCGGTGGTGCTGATTTGCTGGAGATGGACTGCCTAGTGGCGGCCGTTGGGTGGACGCTGTCCGCAGGGCTGTCCAGGCAGAGGCGACAGGCTGACGGTAGGGTGAGGGAGGCCGGAGTCCGGTCTCCTCCGGTAGGGCGAGGGAGGCTGGAGTCCGGTCTCCGGAGGCCAGCGACTGGCTAGCGTGGGCGGGACGGTGCCGCGGCGGCTCCTCCTTGCCCTCGGTCCTTGCGGCTTCCTGCTTCCAGGTCGCGACTCGCCCGACCTACGAGATGTCGGGATGAACGGAGGAAGGAAAGGGAGAAAGAGGAGTATTGGGCCAAGTTTCTGCGGGCTGAGAAGACTACTATAAAATTTTTGGGCCAAAATTTAGGGTAGTATTGTGCCTATCTGGACTACCCATTGGGCCCGCCACTGATTCATCCAATGCACAAATGAAAACTGCACTCCTTAGCACCGAATCTAGTGATCAGCCACAACGGTAGGCGCTATGGGACTTGTTTTCATGCAAGACAATGTGAGTCCGTGCAAGCAGCCCTGCTGCCGCTCAGCAGCCCGAGCATCGCCTCCTAGCCGGTGTCGTAATTCGGGTTGATCAATGTCTAATATAACATTATAGTTTACGGAGAGTCCAAACGTTCTTGTATATCTCTTCTAACTATCTAGAACGTTGTTAAGGCATGTTCGCTGTTAAAAAAAATCTTTTTTGAGGCATTTTCAATTAGGTTTTAGAGGTGGGTAGAAATTCCAACCCCTTCGGTTAATTTTTTATTAACTGAGGTGGTCAAAAAAACCATCTCACCAAATTGATTTACAGACGCAGTTGAAAATCAACCATCTCCTAAAATCTATTTGTCGGTGTTTTCCCCCCGGGGGGGTCACACCAACTAGTAAATTTGTATGCGTGCTCCCCTTTCCAGATGGTGATGCAAAAAGACACAAAGATTTATCCTGGTTCGGGCAAGAGAAGGCCCTACGTCCAGCGGGGGGGAGAATTTGTATTATTCTGCACCTAAGTGCTTGTACATGGGTGAATACAAGCGGGATATGGATGGAGATGGAGTGAATCTGCTCTGCTATGTGTGTGTCGTATGTTGTGGTGTATTGCGTGATGTTGTGTCTCCTCCCGGGCCTCCCCTTTTATAGTTCCAAGGAGAAGCCTAGGGTACAAGTTTAGGCGTCAGAGTAGGGGTCGATAGAGGTATGGCGTGCTGACCTACTCGAGGCCTCCGTACCGGCGTGGTCTCGAGCCGTCCCGTCTTGGTAGCTTGATGATGATTACGCGTGCCCCTGTTTCCTGCTCTGTGCGCCGTCTTGGACTGGTTTATCTGCTGCACGCCTGTACGTCATGGCGGCAGATACGTCGGAGTGGTCGCAGTGTTGTCGTTCAACGCCCAACCCTTCCCCAGGAAGGAAACGCGTCTGGTCGAGGATCGGACGCCGTGTAGCACCTTGCTATCCCGAGCGTTGACCTTGGATGTCTCGAGGGGGTCTTGATTAGACGTTCCGACCCCGCTTCGTGCGTCCTGACATGCTCTGGATTGTTTGGTGGGGAAGGCTGCAAAAAGAATGACGAGACGGGTGCCAGTTCCCTATCACGCTTCCCGTGACTGGCGTGTTAGGTGAGAACGCGACAGGCACATTAAATGCCCTGGCTCTCGTGCCCGCGTCAGGCGGCGGGCGGCGTCCTTGCGCTCGACGCCTCCTGATTCGCTCGAGCCTGTTTCCATATTCGACGGTAGTTGGCGCTCGAGCCCTGATCGATTCGCTCAACGTCCTTTCCGTCTTCGAGGCTGCGGACGTCGATGACCGTATGCGCGACTGGGTAGAGCGGCGAGTTGGGAGCCTACGGGCAATCTCATTATGTACATCAGTTAGGATACCCCTTACTCATACCCTCGACACTATTAACCGAGGCGGGCCTTACTCTTTTCGGAGGCGGGCCTTACCCATTTTTGGAGGCCCCACCTCGGTTAATATTCCCGAAGCCTAGCAGATGTCCATCTTGGCCTAATACTCGGTCACAGTGTATAAATGCGCTCAAAACCCTAGGACATCCACTCAACTTCTCTTTCACCGCCAAACCCCATAGTGTCGCTCGCGACTTCGTGAGTCGTGTGACCCCTCCTCAATGCCCTCTCTCTTACTCGTTGGCCTCTCTCTCACTCTTCTCTCTCCCACTCACCAGCAAGTAGGAGGTTGCGACACTAGCGGCCAGAAGCAGGCAAGCGGCTTCGGAGGCCGCAATCCCAGATACCGCAACCCCCAACGAGCAGGCGGCAGAGTGACCCCTGGCAATCAGGAGCAATAATAGGCAGCGGTGGCCCCAGCAGTCATGGCAAGCAAGAGCGACAACAGTCATGGATTTGCGCTCATCCCTTTCCAGCGGATCTAGACGGTGGAGCCAACCTCGGCCCCCTCCTCCCTCTCCACCGGATGCGGTGCGCCTTAGCGGATTTGGCGCACGACCTGCGTATCTAGTGAGGACACAGTGGATTCGGTTGTCTCCCACGACGATGAAGCAGATCCCGTGTGGGGACAACCAGATTCAGTAGCGGGAGGTCAGATCCGTCTACCGTTAGGCAGATCCTGGTTGTCAGGGAGCACGTAGGGGCGGTGGCGGTGGCACACAGTGTGGTGGCATGGGGCCTAGATCTAGACCTAGTTAGGGTTAGGCCGTGGGCTTTCTTTTATTTGATTCACCGAGTCGAGCAACAAACCGCCTCGAAAAATAGACCATTTATCGTGATCTTTGATCCGAGGTAGGTGCGAAAACTGCCTTGGTTAATCGATTTTGCCTACCTCGGTAAAGATTGTTGTAGTAGTGGTTGTATAAATTTTTTCCTCTATATTAATACAGATATGCACAAACCTTTTTGCGTGATCAAGAAAAAAAGCCTCAACCCTAACACTTTAGATATGTCACAAGATCCAGCGTTCTGTAATTAGACGGAAACACATGTTGTCGATGTCTAGATTAGTGCTATAGACAAACCTACGAGTAAATTTATCTTTGCATGTTTAGACCCAGATGGTGTGCAAAGATGACACAAGGATGTATACTGGTTCAGGCAAGATGGTCCCTGCGTCTAGTTTGCTCTTGCATGGGAGTTTGTAGTTGGGGTTACAAATGGTTCGAGAGAGGGAAGGGTTCCCTAGTCTCTAGTGCATAGTAGAGTTGTGCGAGATGGTTGTTTTGTTGTGTTGTTGCTCATGTATCCTCTCCCATGCAGAGCAATCCCAAGCCCTTTTATATATCAAGGGTGGGGTGTACATGTGTTGGGAGTTGGGAGTAGTCAAAAGGAAAGAAAAATAAAGAATTCTTCAGGGTATGCCTCCTTCCATTAAATCTAGGATAAATAGGAGGCTCATGTGTAGTTGGAGGTCTCGGATTAGATTGTGTAGTCTTTTCTATTTCCTAGAGCCACGTCTCGAAGTCATACTGGTCTGTATTCATCTTGTACCCTCCTAGAATGCGTGTCGTACCTCTCCTATGTGAGCAGACAAGGGAATTGGTGGCATAGTAGTGGTTATGGCCGTTGCTGTGGCAGCATGGTGGTCACTGTATCGGTGTAGAGTCTAGGTCATGGTTGAAGGAAGGTCGTACATGCGATTCAAGTAGGATACGTCCCGTCCAAAGGAGTTGGTGGCATGGTGGGGCCCGCAGCTCTTCCGTCTCACCCAAGGCTTAAGTCCCATCCCTCGAGTGAGATGAAAGTGAGGCCAGCAGGGTCGAGAGCTTTCCTACCCTTCGGGTGAGGCAGAAAAAACTACTGAGGCCCTACTTACATCAACCTGGAGCTAGAGGGCTCGAGTGAGGCAGAGATCGCGCCTCTATTCGTTGGTTAGGATAGAAGACTATTGCTCATCCTTGGATGGTTGGTGCTCGATATTACGGATTATTCCCCTAAGTTGGGTATTTGTAATATCGACACCTGACATATGTTAATCGAGAAAAGAACATAAGTGGTTGAATCATTAGGTATAGCATAGATTGCAGATTTGGAACATTCAACCCTTGCTCATCAAATTGGATGCACAGTTTCCTCACCATGGTCATCAATGATGATGCCAATGACCTAGAGTTAGTATCTCCATGAGAGCGCCCACTAGCACACATCTCCTTGCAGATAATGACCACAAACTACTACTGTTGATGAAATTGACCCATCCCCCGTGTCATCCATACAGGTAGCTCAGGGGAGCAACTCAACCTCAGCCACAAAAACCGCCCATCGTGCCGACTCTTCAGTCATCGCCACTGCTCTTTGTCTAGTGGTAGCGGAGGCTCGAGGCGGCACACAACAAGGGCCCCCACAATAACTTATGTCCCCTCTCTCCTCTCCTTTATTCATCCTCCTATTGAGTTTTGTATTTTGGATGAGAAGGATGGCCAATAGCGAGCAAGATGACTAGTGATGAGGTAGATCCATGTATGTCCTTTCGGTCTAGATCGACCTCTACCCTAGATCTGACATGGCCGAGCGGTGCATCATCAAGTAGGGCCCATGAGAAGGCGTGCATGAGGTAGGCGACCAGAGGCCATTAGTAGCGAGGCCAAGTGATAACATCCTAACATAAGGGTATATTAAGCATCAGGATCAAAGGTTTGTGACCAAGTGATCCCTCAATTGATCCCTCTAAGATGGGTTAGGGGTTTAGGGGCTACACCCCTCAGGCTCACACGTGCACACCTTTCGGCTAAGGATTGGGCCAAGCTCAAGCACGTCCTCCGCCTCTTCTCAAGGCTCAGGGGTGCCTCACTATGCTCAGAAGGGCGGTGCAGTCTCGGATGAGGAGTTGTCCTCCTCATGTCGCACTAGTGAGAGTTAGAGAGATTGATCTCCACTCAAAGTGGCTCTAGCTGATTGAAGGGACCCCAAAAGGGAACCTAGCTTAGCAATGTCACGTCCCTCCGAGCGCTTAGAGGCCTTAATGGCTGATTTGCCCTAAATAGCATCACAGTTCATGGTTGCATCCCCGGAGAGGGTAGGGGTGGAACCCCCACCTAGGTAGGGCACTAGCAGCAGATGGTGCCTCACCTTAAATATGAGTGGCTAGGGTGACACTGTTGCCTTATCCGAGGGTCCTATAAGAGGGCGCTTCCTACACCTAGGCAACAACAGGTTGGTCTAGTGAGAACATGGTCACATAACGGCAACAAGTAAGAAAGCAAGGATTCTTACTTACCATTGGCGATGGCTTCAAAGTAGAGTGCCTCTTCCGTAGAGGCACGCTCGTCCTAGAGAAGCTTGGGGGGCCGCTTCCTAGCAGCCCTGACAGAAGATATCTCCCCCTAAGATGGGCATAGAGACGTAGTGCCTGGAGGTAGGGGAAGAGTCATGAGATCCCTCATCCTCATCCTAGCCTCTAGATTTGAGAGGGATCAACTAGGTGTGGCTTGAACACGAAATAGGGGGTGCCCATTATGATCGGTGGCTCCCTCGATGTAGACCTGAGCACCATTCATGCCATCCTTGTTGCATAGTGATATCCCCTGCTAGGAGCCTAAGAGATGATATCGGTGCCGATGGGAGTCATTGATTTACTAACTTTGAGCCCCCTAGGAGCGCATGAGGCAACTTCTCTTCAGGATCTTTACACTGAGTTACACACACACACACACACACACTTCCCAATACGCTAAGCTCCATTATGTGCAACCTTGAGCTCAACTTTTAGGAAGTCAACGGGCACAAAGCCTATAACACCCTAAACCAACAACTTGTATGTGGCATAAGCACTACGATTGAAGGAGGCAACAATGATAACATGGGAGGCAGAGGCTAACCTTAAGGAAATCAAAATAGGGGAGGCAAAAGCCACCCTTGGGTCAATCATCACCATGGTGATCTATAGAAAGTCATCAACAACCATGATCTTTGTGAGTGGCTATATGAAAGACACGTAGGAGCACCGAATCAGTTGATGGCTCGCCCTACTTTTTGAGCCGGCTAAACACCATCTTCTGAGGAATTCCATCAATAATTGACAGGCACTCTCTAGGAAGTTCATGCATAACTTTGAAAGTGTATGGACTCACACCCAAGCAATCACCATGATCTCTAGAAGTTTAAACAACAAGATGACAAAAGCTTGTGCGACTATTACAAGTGCTACAAGGATCGTTGTACCTTGGTTGACATCTCTGTTAAAGACATGATTGACTACTCCACCAAAGGTCTCAGGGACAAGCACACACTAATGAACAATCAAAACACTGTTATTCTATCATGGAAGCGAAGCTTAACAAATCTCCATTCTAGAGGCATCCTTGAATGTAGAACAAAACCAGCTACTAATATCACCATCAAGTCAAGAAATTCGCACATCGCCAGATGTGTGTAGACCATGGTCAAGCACCAATGTGCTTTAGTGAAAATAGAAAATAATAGGATCTAGTGGTCCTAATAGTTTGGCTGTAGTTTGCATCCTTAGAACATGCAGAAGTGTCAAAGTAAATAGTATAAATCTTCTTTAATCCCAAACCAAACACTCATTCTCACCAACCACTCAGTCGTCACATCTCACCTCTCATCATCCCTCACATTGCCCTCATACTTTTAGTCTAAGCAATGAGGCAACCTCTGCATGCCCCTCATCTCAGTGGCCTCAAGCTAGACCTTAGCTTCAAGGGGAGAGAAGCAGAACACAAAAGTAAACTAGCAGGATGAAATAGTTCCCATGAGTGATCATGTTCGAGATCATGGCCATACATATAGTTTTAACTTTGTAGAGTGTGTACACCTGCAACCACAAAGCTCACCATCATTGATGTTGTACACTGTCTAAGCGAACACCACCAAAGAACTAGCATATTCCTCATCGATTGCCCCCAAGTGGAGTAGCACATGGCATGATGTATACACCAGGATTGTGATTAGGGCAGCAAGAAAAATTGTTGGCATACTTCTCACTATGGTCCTAGGGCTAAACCCCATCCACCTCTTCTCCCATAGAACTAGCTTAGTCCGTACTAACTCAATAGGATGGGCACCATCACATGTAGGTCAAGTGGCATGCACGTTTGACATAGTCCTAGGTTCTAGGCATTAATCCACGATGGTCTTTTGAAAGGTCCTAATCTAGCTAGAGGGGGTGAATATCCTATTTAAAATCTACAAAGCACTAGAGCCAAGAGTTAGTATATAATAAGGCGAAGCTTTTTGCTCTAGCTCTAATCGAGGGTTGCAAGCCACCTATCCAACAATTATAGTTACTATAATATCTAAGTTCAATCAAGGACTAAGTCACTACTTACACTAAAGAGCTACCTAAAGTTTCTATACAAGAAAGGAAGCTACACTAGTTTATGGAAACGTAAAGGAGTATGAGTGAACTTTTATACCGATGTGTAGAGGCAAGTGAACCAATCAATATAATGACGACCAATCACCGGAAGAAATCCAATCAATCATAAGAGATGGACAGAATATTTTTTCTCCCAAGGTTCACGTGCTTGCTAGCACGCTAGTCTCTGTTGTGTTGACCAACACTTGTTGGTTCGATGGCTAAGAGGTGTAGCACGAATCTCACCCTCACTAGGACACCACAAGAACCTACCCACAAGTGAGGTAGCTCAATGACACGAGCAATTTACTAAAGTTACCTTTCAGCTCACCACCGAAGAAGGTACAAGCCCCCTCATAATCACGGGGAGATGGTCACGAACAATCACCAACTCGTGCTAGACCTTCTTTGCTGCTCCAAGCTGCCTAGATGGTGGCAACCACCAAGAATAACAAAAAAACCGCAGCCACAATGATCTCCAAGTGCCATTAGATGCAATCACTCAAGCAAATGCACTTGGAATCACTCCCAATCTCACTATGATGATGAATCAATGATGGAGATGAGTGGGAGATGTTTTCTTAGGCTCACAAGGATGTCAAGTATGTCAAAGTACCAAGAGAGACACCTTTTAGCTGGCCACTAAGTATTTATAAGCGTCCCTAAAGAATAGAGTCGTTAGGCTATGAAAATAGCCTCTATCGGGGGTGTTAGACGCGTCGACGCTACGCGTCAGACGCAACCCTAGCATCCGACACTACTCTAACATCTTTGGATCATTGTCACATGTCCTCAGTCAAACGTGACCCGTTGATCTCCAACGATCACTTAAATGTTAAAGTTCTCAATTAGAGAGGGTCGGACGCGTCAGGTGCTATGCACCGAACACACCACCCTCTGTGGGGATATAAACCCCTATACCCTTATGGGCCTATATGGGCCGCACCATCAGAGGTGGCTCGGCCCACAGGATGAAGACATACGGCGCACGACTGGTCGGCGTGCACCGCAAGGCTACAAGATATTATACCAAATAGGATACTTTGCTTGTAACTCTGTCCCTTCAGGATATATAAGGAGGGGCAGGGGTCCCCTAGAGGACAGA
>Ga0182004_10001111_pt1 | contig 18952 bp, 17 predicted proteins | sample Sormic07211540_1_FD_120479 | JGI IMG/M metagenome (GOLD analysis project Ga0182004, IMG submission 120479) | Endophyte microbial communities from Sorghum bicolor roots, Mead, Nebraska, USA - 072115-40_1 MetaG | ecosystem: Host-associated > Plants > Roots > Unclassified | place: USA: Nebraska...
GGCCAGCGCTGGTGCTTGTGCTATGTGTGTGTGTGCTTGAGCTCAACCCCTTCTTCTACCTCTAGCCATAGTGAGTGAGTGTGTGGGTGTGCTGGTAAGCTTACTGCTTACCTGTGCAGGAATCCCAGGGACTAACAGGTTGCAAATGCAAGTTGGCGCATAATTTGTTAAATTATTTTTAACATTGAATGGTGAGGGTCAGTAAGTTCTTACGATTTTAGTATATGCCTGGTCAACTAGATCCCTGGATCCATTGATATATTGCTCCATACGTGCTGCAAGTTGTGAGAACCTAGAATATGAACAAATTCAGATAAACATAGTTATGTATACCCCATAGAGAACCTATGGAAGAATTTTTCAGAATTTACAAATAGCAATTTTAAACATAACACAGACCTGGGAATATAGGGAACAACTCCAACTTGCCGCACATTGCGCTCATACTTCTCAATCTGGTAGCAGGCATCATCAACAAACTGCACTGACCAAGAATATGAAAGAGTAAGGAACATATGGAAGAACTCTCCAAAGTAGAAAAAAGGCTACCCTAATAGTAGAGTCAAACCCTGCTAAACAAAATTGTTATTCTTGTCTCCAAGTCATCAAGCAACACTTGTACATATCCGGAGACCTCTGCTTTCTGACCAGAAAGATACCGATCTGTTATTCCGTGCATAGATATGCAACTCAGTGGATCTAGCTTGAATGCCCAGTCAACCAAAGCATAAAAGTCCTCCTGAGAAGGAACCATATAAAACAAGTGATGATTCAACAGTGCAGCCCAAAATTTTGTTAATTCAGCTCTTGGCTTCTCGGCATTTATAGTCTAGATTATGCAATATATGAGGAAAACTAATAAGGTCAACCTGAATACCATCAAGCAACTCCTGAAGGCATTGATTTAGTGCACCCAGCTCAGCTGGATTGTTACCTGAAAAAATAATAACTTTTACACTTTTCTGAAAGGAAGAAAATCAATACATTCACTCCAAAGAATGCTGTTTAACTTGGGAGGTGGTGGTTTATATTACTTGTTTTGCTTGCAGAAGCTTCTAATGCAACCGAAGAAGTACTAGTTGATTCAGCATTAGGATTGCTACTTGAAGCATCAGATTGAGAAAGTGCGGAAACTTCAAAGCACATAAAATGTGCAAGGAATGAGCTCTAGTCACAGATATTCATGCATAGTGTTATTAGGATACTAATATTATTAAGTCTTAACAAAAATAATGCAATGAAATACAGAACAACCTCATCAACAAGAAGTGGAATGAAAACAGTAATCATCTTGGAGTATGCATCTGCAGGACTATCTGTAATACTTGCAGGCTGGTTTGCACCTGCAGGACCCTCAAACAATGGCGTGCTGCTCTTTGATGCTTTTGAACTATTACGGAGTTCATTAGAAAAGTCACGAGACTACAAAACAAATGTGAGATTGTTATGTCAGGCCATTGTTTTTGTTGTGCATTTTTTGAAGAGTCCTAGAATTTCTTAGAAAATTTAATGATGTATACTAAGCAGACGTCAATAATCTTGATTAACTTTCAGTATTGAAGAGAATTTTTTTTAAAAAAAAAGTACTCATAGAACCCCACCTCACGTCGAATTAGCATGTTCAGTGAATGGCAGTAAGCTTTCCGCAAAGGCATCATACAACTCTTGTCCAAACTCTTGAAAACAGAGTAGAAAGAGGGCATTAGAATGCACCAAATTTTACTAGCTAAAAGCCATTTGTTCCTCGTTATCAGTAGCAAAAACTTTCACATCGAGTTATTATGCAAAAACCTTGATGTGTTGTAGAAGCCGTGCATAAGTCCTGCATTTGTACCTCATATCAGCGTGATCAGGCCTCTGCAGATGACCTCGCTGCAAGTGTTTAGGAATGTGATCACAAAGATCCTGATTTTATCCTACACTTCAATATTACAGCTATTGAAGTCAGCTTTACCTCAGAGAAGTTTCCTTTGTCATTTAGCATAGAATCAATCAAACTAGGAAAGTAATTCCTTAAAAATTCTGATGCCCTCCGAACGAAGGTGCACTTAAGAAGTACAAATTCTGCACGTTTTTCCCTAACCTGTATATTTTTACAAATCAGATGCAAATTAGTTAAGCCACATTTTTGTTTAAAATAATACAAAAGAATTACATTAAAGCTGTGCATTATCCATAACAATATAGCCATAATCGAGATCTAATGTAATCGATAATGCACAGCTTTAAGGATTAAGTTAATATCCACTGATATGCAATACTAAACAAAAATCTCAGGCATGTAAACCTTCAATAGGAAAAGAAATGCTAGTTGTACCAAGAGAGAGAGGACCTACAGCACGCAATTTTACATAGATTGGGTCTATGTTGGATGCTTCTAGGTTCTTTATAGCACTGGTTAACCAGTCACAGGCTTCAATGTTCTTAACCATATTTCCTTCATCAAATGATCCTCCAGTTAATGATGCTTCATACTGCAGTATGATCAATAGCATCAGGAATTTTGGTATTATTGTAGCATAAATATAAATACAGGAAAAAAGGAATTAATAGGTCAATAGAATGCACACCTCAGGTGGAATCTGCAGCAGCACAAGCAATTTGTCTACCTCATCAATCAAAGCCACATTACTATCAGATTGCAACTCCAGTCTGTTATTACGCCATTCTATCTGCAAAATCATAAGGTATATATGTCTACTGTCAGTTCATGCATGAATTCATACATTTTAATGGAATAGTTTTGGGGAGCTTCGGCATGATCAAACACGTAGATAGATCTGGTTAGTGAAACAGTTTATGGTTATTGAATTCAGTTTCTGACAGATGGTGTATATTATTTACCTATTAGATAACATAGAATGAATGCCCTCACAGAGAGAGAAGATTCAAAATATACACAACAAATGTATCCCAGATTCCCAGGACCGCGAATTGCTTAAGCAAAACTACCACTTTAGACAGGCCTACAAACACCTCTACTAACTCTCTTGCATGTTTCTTGACCTTGCTTCCTTTTTTCTCGAAAACGCAGAAAAGATGCATTTAATTGCATTAAGAAGGCGACAACCCTTACAAACACACATTACAGGAAAACAAAAACAGTTCAGTTTAGTTTACAAAAGGTTGCACAGATCGCCCGCCGATGACAAACGACAAACAGGATCCAGCCAACTGTAAACCTGTTACTGTTTCCCATCCGGCACAAAGGCAAGGAGGTGGGAAATTCTTTTAGCCCTGTTATTGCATTATCACCAAAAAGAAAAAAAAGATAACACTGCTGCACATATTACAAAGGCCACATTAGAATTGGACTTGTGTGTTGCATTATCATCTTCAACAACCTTGAAGTTCAGTATAAACTGGAATTATAAGTTTCTAATTACTTGATATAAATGTGAAGGGTAACATCCGTCGAAGGTCATAAATGAATATTTATCAATGATCCTGCAACTTCATCATGTACATATGTTCAATTTTTAAACAATTAATATGAATATGGTAGGAGATTGTAATGTCTTCAGTAGAGACAACACTAGGTGCAAATTTGAACAGCCAAGATGCACTATAAGTTGTAAGCCTGTGACAAGCAATTCAGATTTTGTTTCATTAAGCTCTTATTGAGTTTCTTTCCCTCAGACAACCCTAGAGTTCGGTTTCAAATGTATCAGGCATTAAAGGGGAAAATAATTTTAATCACAACAACTCTAAGGAAATATAATTTGTGCACATACGTTAGTAAAGGTGAAAGTAAGCATACAGATTTTATATCCTCCCTCATATGCCTGAGCTTTGTATTGAAAATCCCTAGCCATTCATCCATATCTTCAACACATATACTGGCTACTTCTAGACCCTGCAATACCTGCAGGAAAAGAATATGCCTTTCGTAAATTTATTGGAATTACCTTTGAGAATAAAATAGTTGTATATAACCAGTCAAATATTCAAGGATGAGATAAGATGACTGTTTAGAGCAAAGGCACTCAATAGAACCTACCGAAACGAAATAGGCATATGGTTCATGGTTGGTAATGAATTCATTTTTGCAATATATTTCAACATATAAGGTAAATCATGATCCTGCAGTGTTGAAACCTAACAGGTTATTCTCCGTGTTGCCTGTTGCGGGCATGATGGCGAGGTGCTTGTGACATCCGGTGGATCTGGCAATGCGCACAAACCCGGTGTTGGGCTTGCAGTTGGTGGTTGGATCCAGGCCTGTGGTGCCGTTTGATAGCAGGGACGGTCGGAAACACACCCGTTCAGAAGACCGTGAATGTAACAGGAGTTTTCTCCTTGCTCGTTAATCTGAACATGGTTTTCCTTGGCAACGGTAGCGTGAGGCGGCTAAAGGGGTGCTAATCCGTGTTGCCTGCTTCGGCATTGGCCTCCAGATGATGGGGCATGGCTCCAGCAACTTGTGTGGAGGGTGGTACCGCATCGCCTACTCAGGCAGCAAAGGGACCTACCCACCAGCACTGCCACAGGGCCGCACCATCCATTAGTCCATTTGTGGTGTATTTTGTGGGGTTGGGGTGGGTTGACCTGGGCAAAAACCTCAGCTAGCTCCGGTTGGAGCCAACTACGGTGACACCTTACAGTGTGACTATCTTCATTGGAACCATCGTTGGGGTGTCCATACTCAAAGCGGTAAATCTCTATGGTGGCGTTTGGGAAGTGGGAAATGAGAGGTGGGTATGGGATATGAGGAGACAATTGAACCCTAACCTATGTTTGGGTAGTGGGAAAGGGATATACTGTAGCACTGGGAAAGGGAAATTAGAAAGTTATATCCCATGCTTGAGCTTAAGCGGGTGGCGGCACTTGGCATTGTATCCCTCCTTGAGGTCCCGCCCAGGGAATCCCACGCTGAAGACACGAAAGCAGAGATGGAGGGTCGAGGGCGTATGGACGACAGCAGTAGCGATAGCTCACCGGTGACCAATCACCAATGGGCAACATAAGTTGGTAAGGTGCTGATTCAGGGACTTAAGGGCCTTCGTCGAAGGCACTCGGCGTCCTTCTTAGCTAACCGGTGACCGACCCCCCATCATTCAATACCCTGGAAGGAGGAATAGTTTGGATGAGGATAAGGGGCTTGCCAAAGCTCTTCCTAGTTGAGTGTTGAGTTTGTTCAGATGCACTGTGCGTCTCTAGAGGACTGCAGTCAATTGTTGGAGACTTCAATGCTGGAATTGATCAACAAATTGGCTGGTGAAATCAGAATAGGATCAAGGCTTAAGTCTTGTAAACTTTACCTTGTGGTAAAGTGTGGTCTAAGTACTATGTGTCTGTATTGAATGATTGTACACATTCATTCGTGGATGTTGATGGCCGAAATTTTATATTCCTCAGTCTAAAAAAAGTTAAGAAGAGTGCATACCTCTTCGACAACAGATTCAGTTTCCATCAGGGCATAAACATTTGCAGATTCTAGAGCTACAAGTTCGCGTTTCATCCTTTCTGAAAAAGCCTCTGCTTCACCAATGGCCATAACATAACTGGAAGAAAATAGTTAGCTGCATTAGTCATATTGTCAAGCAAAGGTATACCATAGACACATAAAGAATCAAGTTGCACTCATGCCAAAATAAAGGCAATTATGACATTTTCACTGTAATTTCTGGTATGAGACGTGGAGCATGTTAAGGTATTAGTCCAGGAGTCCAAGATATCCAATCAATTGGCAGAAGATAGATAAACTGAATGATCAGGATCAGCAAGCACAGAAGGTGGCATGCCAACTGCCAAGGAGATATCTGAAGTTGTTTAGATCGGATTCAGGTAACTTACTTGCCAAGAAGAGTCTCAATGTCCTCCTCTTCTTCCTGAGAAACGAGGTCTTTCTCAACGATAACTTGCGACTCAGCCTCTAATACTAGTGATTCCACAGGCCCATCTTTATTGCTCACTTGTGTAACCTTTGCTTGAGTGTTCTGAAATACAATTCATTGTTACAGAAAAACATAGTACAATCTTATATACAAATGCTACAACCCCTTGCTCGAGTGTTCTCCTAAATTTTGATGCTAACAATCCTCTTGTCAGTGCTTGTAGAATCGACAGGCAAAAACAAAATTATATGCAGAGACACACATAAGGTACTCAAACATGTGATCACAGTCTAGTAGTTTTAATTTGAAGTGGATAATCTAGTGCATGTCTTTATGCATTACAGCTGCAGAAAATGTAACAAGGAAAAAGGACGAGTAATTGCAAGTATGCTGGTAATGTTTTGCACACCACAGTTGAAAGTGCCACTATGACAAGGAGATACACTTTGACTAGCCCAATGCAAAAAATCTTTGTATGAAGCATTTCGTCAAACACCTTCTAGGCAGAAACCTGCGTTGATTGCTGGCAAACTATTTTGCAACAGGGCTCATTCATCTCCTTTGTTTTTTCTTAGAGAAAAGGTATCCTCAACTTCATTATGCAACAAAGCGATAGAGCCATTCATCTCCCCAGAATGGCTCCAGGCTCCATTGCACTACAGGAACGTCAGCTGCTCTTGAGATGGTGGAGGTGGCAACGGTACGACAGCTAACATCGAGGCCACTGGCGGCCCAGCGACCCAAGCCGCGGCCTCACTGACAGCCGCAGGCAGCCAGAGCTTTCTTCTCCACTATCACAGGCACAAGTCACAACACGACTGACGCCACCGTCCTCGTTTCCCTTTCCCTGCTCCACCATGGCTACAGCGCGTTCTCACTCCCAGAACCCGACCGCCACCGCGCGGTGCCACTCCACCATCGCCGCCACACTGTGATTGAAGAGCTGGAATGGGGATTTCGGGGAGAGAAGAACAGCGAGTTCAGAGATAGGGAATGAGGAGGGGTTCGTGTTCGTTATTCAGAGATGTCTCATTCCACAGTGAAAAAGGTACCGATATTTTCCGACTGTATTTGAGATCAAATTCATTTAGAGAGATTTAGATCTGTCTGTATTCGAGTCCGAATATTTTATATCCAGATTCGAATACTTAAATCGTATATTTATAATATCGACATCCAATCCTATCTTGTCCGATATGTTGACATTATCCGTATTTGAATCCGAATTCAATTTGAAATATGAAAACAAATATGATATCAATAATATCCGTCCGTATCCGATCCGATTTCATCCCTATTCCTTAGCTCGGTTCGTTACTTCGACCCAGCCCAACAGCTCCATCGGCTTAACACACACACAACCAGCCCATAGTGACATGTTTCTTCTCTAAACAAAAATACTAAAAAATTTGTATCAAAGTTTTGTAAATAGGATCGAGCAATAAGAAAGAAAAGAAAAGAAAAGAAAACGTGGGTTTTTTGTTAGAGGGCCCACATCTGGAATTAATTTTATCTCATCTAAACGATAATTAGAATTCTATGCAGAGCATAATAACCCTATAGGTTCCAGACCAATGGTTCATGGTTTTCCATTACCATTACACGTGTTCCACACAGGTGGAGAATGAGAGTGACAAACATAAAGGTCTTATAACAATATCATGCGAGAATAATATTTTGTAAGTATATCTTTGCCATTATATTGCTTTGGGAAAATGACATTGCCATTATATCATGCGAGTATATTTTTGCCATTATATTGCTTTTACCATCACATTGCCAATAAGCTTTTACCGTCACTGAAGTATTTGATACCTTATCGGTAACCAAATATAGACTACCAACCATTGCACACATTCAGAACCAACTTGGTCATTGTAACCATACACCAAAAGAAAAACATGTATCGGCAACGCCTAATTAAGCAAGAGACATGATACCTTTGCCCAGATTGCCATCTCGACGACGTCCATGCCGACGACTTTGGGGATGTTTCCCAAGTGCTCTTTGCACATGTTGAGGATGCACATCAGCAGGCGGTTCCTGCAACAGATAACAGTGTATATATACAACCTTCAAGTGAGGTCACACATGCCTGCAGGAGCAGAATAGGCTATGAATCGTGATGCTGATGCGTCCATCACCTGTCCTCTTTGTTGCGCATGGTCCATTGTGGAGGCGCGATACTCTGGCTTTTCAGGTTGTCAAACCCCTGAACAACAGTTTAATTTCCAGAAAGCACAACAGTCAGATTCGTCATGAAAAAGGTAGAAATAGAATATATGCAATATGGAAAATATACATATGCTGCTTCCCTTAGAAACCATTTATGCAACCGTTATTGACAAATCTAAAGTTGAAATCTGAGCCACCGTCAAATACTATGAAACCATTTATGCATACCAAGACGAAGGTGCAGCCGCTGGGATCGTTTTGGGCGACCTCTATCTTGTGGAGATGCTTGATCTTGTACACTTTTGCCGGCTGATACATGCATGGGCAATCAGAATAATCCATCTTTACAACAATTTTCCATTCTGGCGAAACAATCAATCTGCGGATCGAAGAACAACAAGCAAACAAAAAAAAAAAACAAAAAGAGACAGATCACGCACCTCGAGGACGCCGCCATTGGAGTACTTGAGCACCCGCAGGAACGACTTGGTCTTCTGCCCTTTGACCTTGGCTGCGAGTGGATGACGAGCATGTCATCATCTTGCATGGTTTGGTTTGGAACGTAACGTGCATAGATTGGAAGGGATCGGGATACTGACCGGTGACGGCGAGGACGCGGGGCTTGGCCATATTGTGGCGGGAGGTGAGCTTGACCTTGGCCAAGCCGCCGCCGCCGCCGCGGCTCTTGGCGACGCGCATGCACATCACCACCTTGTCCCGGTCCCCCTTGGCGAGGATCCCGGCCTCGCACCCGCGCTTCAGCTCCATGTCGTCCGCGCTCGACCGCGCCATGTCGCCGCCGGCCGCCGCTCGGCTCGGCTGGCCTCAAATCAACGTGTGATATCGAATGGAGGCTTAATTAGCTTCAACTGGATTCAATCGATCCAACTTGGTCGTCGCTGTCGCCGGCCGGATGTGATGGAGGGAATGAGATCGGGATTAGGCAGACACATTCCAAATCTCCTCGGAACTGATGAATGATGACGAACCGTTCGCTGCATGCACGGGAGAGGGAGACTAGTGGCGTTGTCCGCTTCCTCCACTCGTTTCTCTATTTCGGGTACCATTTCACTATTTCAGCCACCATTCAAGGAGAGAGATGACAACTTCCTCCATCTAGCTCCATTTGGGAGCAACATATGGACCCCTTGAAAATGCATTGGTGTTTTCCTGGGATCATCTACACACTGCAATCTGTGTGTCTGATCAAAAGGAACTCATTCTTTCTCCTTGTATGTTTGGTGTTTTCCTTAGACGATGTTATCGGTGATGTTTAGCACACTAAAGAGAACTACTTACTTTCATTTTAATTCTCCAGTGAGAGCATTTCTTATTGATTTTTTGAATGGTACAATTGTTAATTACTTGTCTTACCATTTGTTTGGGAACCGGGTCTTGTGGTGCGACAAGAATATAGATTTGATTAATTAAAAAGATATGTAAATTATATTTGAAACATGATAGTACTTTCATTATGAAATTAACATTACTCATGTCATGGTAATAGCTTAAAGATTGAATGTGTGCTTGTAACAACTAATTAGTTATTGTCGTTTTGCATATACATTTCTTATTGTCGTTTTGCAGAACTATTTCTCAGATTGTATAAATGCTCAAATACAAATGTGTAAAAGTTGAACTATTGAAAAAATAATTTATTATTTGGTTGTTTTCACATGCTTCCCTAAAAAAATCATGATGTTAGCACAGACACTATATTAGTTGGTATAGTCAGACCGCAGCACCAACACTTTTACCTAGCCCAGATTGGCGGAGGACTCGGTAGGGCGAGGTATGGCTCTCGCCATACCTCAGCTCCGCCGCGTGTATGAACTTTCCAATTGCTGGCTGCTCCGGGTGCTTTGCAAATTAATTAATATAGCCATTTGTATGAACACTGCTAGAGGCTGCTGCCGTCGTAGCCCTGCAAGCCGCAAAGATGCTAAGGCTCTGTTGATGTCACATTGGATGTGTCGGAAGAATATCGGAAGGGTTTTTAGAAAAAATAAAAAAATAAATTGCATAGCTTATCAGACAAATCTATTAAGTATAATTAATCTGTCATTAGTACATATGGGTTACTGTAGCACTTAAGGCTAATTATGGACTAACTAGGCTTAAAAAATTCGTCTCACGATTTTCAACCAAACTATGTAATTAATTTATTTTTTCATCTATATTTAATGTTCCATGCATGTGTCCAAAGATTCAATGGGATGGATGAAAATTTTTGGGTGGGGAACTAAACAGGGCTATATTAAATGTATCGAATCTTTGGAAACATGCATGGAACATTAAATGTAGGTAAAAAATAAACTAATTACACAATTTGGTTGAAAATCGTGAGACGAATCTTTTAAGCCTAGTTAGTCCATGATTATCCTTAAGTGCTACAGTAACCCACATATGCTAATGACAGATTAATTATACTTAATAGATTTGTCTTGCAGTCTCCAGACGAGCTATGTAATTTGTTTTTTTATTAGTTTCTAAAAACCACTCCCGACATCCTTCCGACACATCCGATGTGACACCTAAAAATTTTTCATCGCCAATCTAAACAAGGTCTTAGAAGAGCTACAAAATTTCCCTGTTACCTCTATTTTGGGACACGTCCTATCACCCACAACTAACTTTTTTTTTGCTTCAAACTAGTAGTGAGCAGTGAGCACAGACAACTGTGTGGACAAAATGAGGCCTTGTTTAGATAGAGCCAAAAACCCAAAACTTTACAAGATTCTCCATCACATCGAATCTTGCGGCACATGCATAGAGTATTAAATATAAATAAAAATAAAAACTAATTACACAGATTGTCTGTAAATCGCGAGACGAATCTTTTAAGCCTAGTTACTTCATAATTGGACAATGTTTGTCAAATAAAAACGAAAATGCTACAGTGTCAAAATCCAAAAATTTTTTGCATCTAAACAAGCCCTGAATGAGAGTACAAGTGGGACCTACTGTACACCTACTCTATGAAGCTATAGTTGCATTCTTTACCGGACATGGTATGGAGGCTAGAATTGCACGCTTATCCGGATAGAGGGAGTACTTCGCAAGCCATGGTTGCATGAAACCATAGGTTAGTATGAATTTTTGCTATAGGAGTTATCCCATATGAGACTGACTTCATCAATCTTAACAACTATTGGCTTAATTTTTTAAAGAAAAAAGTCTACTTAACCCTCCAAACTATCTAGGGTGAAATACTTTATCCCCCAAACAATAAAACCGGATATTCTAAACCCGGTCAAATAACCCCTTCAAGTGGTTTTAGAGGGTGGTTTTGTCTTTTTCTTTTTTTATTTATTTCCGCTAAATCTTTGAAAAATCATAATAAATTATAGAAAAATCATACAGTAAAAAATTTAATTTTGTTGGACTCCTGATTATTAGATCTATATAGTGAATATATAATATGATATACTTTAGTACAAAATTTTTGTTGTAGCTTTAAATCTATATTTATCTGTAATTAATTTGAATAATTCATATATGTAGTTTCTATAGTTCAATTGTGGTAAAATGTTTATGGTGGTCTTATTATTGTATACTTGAACTATGCTAAAAATTTCATACACATTGGATCACGTATAACTTAGTTATAGATAAAGCATAGATTTAACAAGAATAAAGCTAAATAAATCTATAACTAAGTTATACATGATCCAATGGGTATGAAACTTTTACCATAGTTCAAGCATACAATAATGAGCCCACCATAAAAATTTTACCACAATTGAACCATAGGAACTACATATATGAATTATTCTTATTAATTATACAAAAAAACAGATTTAAAGCTAAAACAAAACTTTGTACTAAAGTATATCATATTATATATTCATTGTGTAGATCTACTCATCAGGATTCCAACAAAATTGAATTTTTTATTTTATGATTTTTCTGTTATTTATTATGATGTTTTAAAGATTCAACAGAAATAAATAAAAAAAGAAAAAGATAAAACACCCTCTAAAACCACTCTAGGGGGTTATTTGACCGGTTTTAAAATTTCAGAGGGTAGAATATCCGGTTTTATAGTTTGGGGATAAGTATTTCACCCTAGATAGTTTAGGGGGGTATGTAGACTTTTTCCATTTTTCAAAGTTGCAAATGGAGTAGAGTATATATAAGCATGTGCTTTTATAGAGAGAGCAGAGTATATGAGTGTGTGTTTCTATAAAGATGAGTGTATGTAAGTTGTTTGTCACTACCAGACTTAGGATTATTCCGTTTGGTTCTGGTTATCGCTAGCGGTTTTCCGAAAACCGACATGAACTGCATGCTGTCTGGCGGACAAAACCGAAGAGAAAGACCTATATTATTCCTGACAAAAGTGGAAGGACCGTCAGAAAATTCAAAACCATCATGAACTGAATAACAACTAGTTACCCTACATCATCATAAAACATCATTTAGCCTTTAAAAAAAACTCATCAATTTGGTATTTGGCCTAAAAATCAGTAATTGACCAACATGTAAATAAGGATATCCCAGCTATGCACACTCATTCAAGTCCAAATGCTACACATCAAGATCTACTTACAAGAAGCCGTGCTAAGAAGCTACAAGAGCAGGTAAAATTATTTCCTTAGTGATTGTAATTTTCACACTTCTATGAATGTTATACTACCTAAGTGCTCTACATTGGTTGTACTTAGGAATATATTTGAAGAGGAGGAAGAGACACTGCTACAGAATGATGACATCAGAAAAGTAACATGCATGAAGGTTCAGACGTCTGAAAGTGATCCCACGAATGTTTGGACGAATATTCGGACATAAAAAAGAAGCAGTGGGAAACTCATCAAGTCCACTTTCCAATACCTCAATCCCCACCACATTTGAACGTCAGAATCAGGAGTTATATTTGGATTAGTCAAGACTGCTTAGAAGGTCAACAGTCTGTCATAAAAGAATGTTGGTTCGACTTGCCATGCAAAACTATACAAAAATACAATGTTTCATGGTGCATGGAATACATTGCTGGAAAGCTCTTGAAGTCTAGTTTCACATTCAAGAAATGGTTCGTCATTTGGCCTTTCCAATAAGGAGTTATGGTCAGTTTATTGGAAACCTCTCTGGAGGCCAACAGTCATGCAAAACTACTTCGGGAATCCATTCTGAGGGGGCCTTTCACATTGCCTTCCCTCAGAAACTCTATTTTGTTTTTATACCTATCTAAGAGGGTTGTTCCTAGTATAAATATTTCCTACCTCTAAGCTATTAGCAACCTTTGATCATTTGATAAACTACATGATATTGCAGTCGCGCTGCTGAGTGTCTTACTCAACCTTTGTTCTTCCTTGTTCTTCTTGGACTTATGAAGTGAATCCTCTAGGTTTCCCTACTTCGTGCTCTACGGCTTCCGTTTGGCTGCGCTGTATTTTGTGGATTAGTTTCAGATTATGGTTCTGTGGTCATTCGGAGATCGAGTCGAAGTCTTAGCGGTTTCGGTGCCTTTCTCCCCGTCGCTTGGTCGCATCCAACCTTTGTCAGGTATAAAGTTAGTTATGCTCACTGTTCTGCAGCAAGTTATCCTTATTCGTCGGCAAGTTATCCTCAATTTTAAACCTACTATCATGAAGATCAGGCCACCCTCATGCCGTTTCATATCGGTACCTATCAACTAGTATCAAAGCTTTCGTTATCACGGTAGGTCTCACAATCATCCACATATTGACCTTTAGTTTATCTATCATTTGTTACCGATTTGTTCACCTATAGTCCACTGAAAAGCCACAAAAAATCCTATAGACCTTTGTCGGTACTGTTATCTTATGTTTTTGTGTTCATCATGTTGCTAGTCATCATCTTTACATATATTGTGTTGTGTTTCATTTATTATTCGTATCCCAGTTAGTATAAAAAAAGAGTTCAAAAAAATAGAGAAAAAAGTTTAGAGAAAGAAAAAGAAGAAGAAAAGAAAGATCCAAAAGAGAAGTAAAAGAAAAGGAAAGGGGTTGTATTGCGGTTTGCTTACTGAAAAAATTCAGTTTACATATTCAGATTCTTGGTGATTTATATACCAGCAATATTATATCTTTTGAGCACATCAAACCACTTGATTTTTAGTATCGTAGCCTCCCTTGTTTAGCCACCTATAGCTCCACCAAAAAATTGAAACTAGGACATTTGACTCATAATCCTTGTGACCTTGGAATTACTTTTGTTGAGCTGCTACACTAGCACAATTCACTGTCCTTGAGAACAGGAAAGAGCATTGGTAAGTAAGAGGTGAGGTTCTGTGATTTCACAAATTTACCCATTCCACTATATCTTGCTTTAGTGCTAACATGTTAGGATCCAGTTCAAGTATTCATGGTAATCGTCATGGAGAAGAAGAACCCCCTGTTGCACAGGCTGAGTTGCACCAAATGGAAGACTTACTCTTGCAGGCCATGAAGAGGATGCTTGATGCACGCATAACTGCAGATGGGTAGAGGGCTTCTCGGCATCAATATGATGAATCTGGTGGTGAAAATTCTGATGCAGGACATGACCGTTTTAGAGATGGTCGTGGTGGTGGTAGGCGTGGGCTGCTCATCATGGCCAAGATGGAGGATGAGCTCATGGGCGTGGTCTTGGCCACCGTATGTCTTTTGATGATGAAGAATTTGTGACTTTGATCAAGAAGAGGGGTCTGATGAGAATACCTTTGCAAATGATGGGCTGCATAGACGGCGTCATGATCATCGACGGCGTGTTGATCATGGAGATAGGGAGCATCATCATGGTTGTCGTTATAGGAAAGACCCGGACAACATTGCTTGTGTCAAGTTGAGTATACCAAAATTCACTGGAAGAGAGGATGCAGATGCATATGTTGAGTGGGCTGAGCAGTGTGATCAAATTTTTGTAGTACATAATCTCTCTAATCAGAGGCGTGTCAATCTTGCTTTAGTGGAATTCTCTGGTTATGCTTTGACTTGGTGGAATCAGATACAAGAGAATCAACTTGTGTTGGGCCATGAATATATCAACACATGGGAAGAAATGAAACAAGTGATGAGAAGACGATTTGTACCATCAAGCTATCAGCGTGACCTTCACAATAGGTTGCAAATGTTGAAGCAAGAAAAAAGATCTGTTGATGAGTATTATAAGGAGATGGAGTTGTTGTTAGTGCGGGCTAGAATTAGAGAGGATCCAGAGCAAAAAATGACAAGATTTTTGAGTGGTCTCAATGAAGAAATTGCTAGTTTTGTTAAAATGTTTCCATATCATACTTTGCAAGACCTTGTTGATCAAGCTATGCATACTAAAAGAAAAAAATCAGCAAGGGACACATGAAAAATCTTATGCAAGTCATTCCATTGCAGCCTCGTGGTGCAAGCAGCAATCTGACACTTCTTTTGGAGGGTGACGGTCCCAAGGTGCTACAGCTAGGACCTCTTCATCTAATGCTCCTTCGAAGATGGCAGTTTCTATATCATCATCTCCGACAAATCAGCAGCGACCTGCTACTAGTGCAGTAGCCCCAACTATTGCTCCTTTAGTTGCTACTTCCTCTGCACATAGTAGAGAAATTGTGTGCCACAAGTGCCATGATCGTGGACATATTACTGTACAATGTCCTAGTAGGAGGACCATGATTGTGAATGAGAATGGTGAATGGGAATCTAAAAGTGATCGTGAGGAAGAAGGTCCAAGATATGATGAGGTTCATAAAATCAATGATAATGAGATCCAACCTGATGAAGATGATAACAATTGCTTTATTTCTCTTCGTGTGCTTAGTGTTACTGCTACAAAAGAAGAGAATGGGCAGCGACACAATCATTTCCACACTCGAGGCATGATCAAAGAAAAGTTGTGTAGAATTATTGTTGACAATGGTAGGTGCAACAACATTGCTAGACAAGAATTGGTTAATAGAATAGAGCTAAAACAAAGGTGTCATCCTAATCTATACAAGATGCAGTGGCTAAATGATTGTGGTGTGCTACGTGTGAACCATGTTATGACAGTTGCTTTTTCAATTGGGAGGTATAATGATCTTGTGGAGTGCGATGTGGTGCTTATGCAAGCATGCCAATTGCTCCTAGGAAAACCTTGGTTATATGATCGTGATTGTTGATGCAAAAGCTGATCTGCAAACACAAAGGGCTAATACCCGATTCAAACGTTAAGGCGTGCCAGCTGATTTGACCTTACAATCGACAAAGGTGGTAACTCGAACACTTTGGTCCCGACAACAGCGATGCGCTCGGATGTGACGGCCAAGAGGTGCTCATGCGGAACTTGAGAACATGCCGAGTTTGACTCGACGAATTCCTAAGAACTCGTAGAAAAAATAAAAATATGACGAAGTTGCCAAAAAAATAGATGCTAGAATATGTGTAAAAACTTGTGTTTGATTGATTGATAGGTATCTCATTACATTGCCCTAGGGTCTACATTTATACCCTATCCAAAGGGCTACAACCAGATACGACTAGGACTAGAATTCCAAATTAAATGGAACCCGTATACAAAACGAACTCTAATAACTAAGGAAAACATTAAACTATCCTCCACGATCAATCGGTACCCCATCCTGAGTCAATCGGCAACCCCTGCGCTTTTCTTCAGAGTCATCGGCAGACTGCCCTTCACAGCCATCGGCAACCATCAGCATTGGCCATCGGTATGAACGTATCACCACTCTTGGACTTAGTTGTATTCGGCTGCTTTTCCATCGGCATCAACCCTCATCGGCAACTCTCTTGTAGACTAGTCACTACTCCTCCACCTGCCGATCTACACCTCATTAACTCCAGACGCGTGCCCAAAGATACGTGTCCAAAAACGGTGTCAACACATCCCCCCAATTTCGGAGTATAAAATCATTAATGCTCCAAAATTCTCCTCAGCAATGATACCTTTCCGCAATTACTTCCCTTGATTGATAATTAATTACCAAATCTAAACAACCTCAGCCTGATTCTCCTGCAGATTCCTCAAATTCCTCAACTTTCCGAACCGAATCTCCCCAGAATGTGCTCATCGGCAATATTACCGTTAGAGAGGACTGCCGATGGACCGACCAAGTGATCTTGCACAGTAAGATATCTTCACCGCTTGCTGTCAAATCACCTGCACAATCCCTTGATTATCGTGCGAACAGTTACCATATCCACCTGAACACCCTTGGATTTCACGGATGCGGCAAAGAGATAAGTCAGATTTGCCCTTGCCCTTTTTGTCCTATAAATACCTCCTTCTCTGGTACTCCTCCATCTTGTCATTCTATAGCCTCCAATCTACCTTCCTGGCGGCGGCATTGCTTGAGAACTCCAAGAACTCCAGCAAGGACCTCCTCCAACAACCTTCAAAGTCTTCGATCTCTCCCTCTCCTCGGGAAGAAATGGCCATCAACTTCATCGTCCCTGAGGTCAACCTACCATCCCCCTTCTTTCTGTACTTTTGCTGTACTCCTGCTCATCTGTGAATCTTTTTACTGAGTACTTTTTTTCTCTCTTTTCTTTGTTCTTCCAATCTTTAAACCCTTTAGGAATCAGCCGATAAGATCGCGATCCCTACCGATCAGCCTCACTTCCATTGTCTCGGTTCATTGGGAAACCTAGATCCTACCGATCTGATAAATGCAGAGACAAATAGGATCCCCTTTAGAGCCGAGAACTTCTCCTTAGATCTGTGGAAAGATGCTTTCCGTTCCTGGCCTAGTCCTACCAAGGGATGGAAAGACTGGTTCCTGAGAATCAGCCATTCAAATGAAGTCCAATGGGGTGAGCGGAAATTTGACCAATGCATCAAATTATCTATTGCAGATATGGAGTGGAACGAGTCGCTGCTGATAGCTGCCTCATACTTTTGGTCAGACACACTCAACGCTTTTGTATTCGGCCACGGCCCTGCTTCACCTACTCTTGCCGATGTACTCATGCTTACCGGCTTAGACATATCAACTGCCGATAATAGTCATCTGTTTGATAATAAGCTCAGTTCTAAGGTAGAGACTCGCAGTATCGGCGGTTGGTCTGGGTACATTCAGAAGTACCAAAATAGGACCTGTTGGGGAAAGAGAACATGCCATTTTTTTGAACATGTGGCTGGATAAGTTTGTATTTTGTGGCCGATCGGTAGGACCAACCTCTGTCTATCTATCGGCAGCAGAGAGACTGGCCAATGGTGGCCGATTTCCTCTTGGCCGATACCTTCTCGGTTCTGTCTATCACCTCCTCCACCAAGTAACTAAGAAACTCCTATTAGGCCAACCTATCGGCAACTTAGGGGACCTTGGTGGTTCATTAATATGTGGCTCAGTGTCTATATGCATAAGCGCCTCGGGTTCAACCTCTTTGCACAGCGCTTCCCCAGAGACATAACCGAAGATCATGAGCTGGATGAGGAAGAATCAGCAACTCGCTCCCCTCTGAACTATGGTGAAGCCGCCATAGTTTTACCTAGTACTGGTAGCAATGAGGACCAGGTCAGCCAATTCTTTCAGACTCTTTATGAGGGTCTGGCTAAAGACCAGCGGGCATGGATGCCTTATGAGGATCCAGAAACCAGATTCCCGCTCACTTTCCACCCCTTTGATGTTGCTCTCAATAAGGACCATGATCTGATGATGGCAATTATCACTCCGAGAGCCATACTAGTGAACTTCTTTGGTAGTGGGAAAGCCTCCAATCTAACCTATGAGTTCTACAACCGATCGGCACTAGCTCGCCAACTAGCTTTTGGACAGCTGCCGATTGCATTCTGCTACGCCGATGTGGTGAAACCAAGGGAGACCATAACCAGCGGTCTTGAGTGGATCAGAATAGCTCAACTTCCACCAAATGCCGATACAGATGTTGATCTATCGGCTTGGATCCCAGCTCTCTTCATTACTCAAGCATACAAACAGTGGTGGGAGGAGTGGAAAGAGCACCTGTTCTGCAGATCGGCCCTCACATACCGCGGCATGATCGACCCCAAGTACA
>Ga0182004_10001112_pt1 | contig 18951 bp, 16 predicted proteins | sample Sormic07211540_1_FD_120479 | JGI IMG/M metagenome (GOLD analysis project Ga0182004, IMG submission 120479) | Endophyte microbial communities from Sorghum bicolor roots, Mead, Nebraska, USA - 072115-40_1 MetaG | ecosystem: Host-associated > Plants > Roots > Unclassified | place: USA: Nebraska...
CAGGATGAACACTAGGCTTGAGCTTGACTTCAAAAAGAATGTGTCATATTTAAAGGGCTCAACAAGATTTCCAATGGACAAAGCCCCAAAATGATGTAGACCTGTTAAAGTTTAGAATGTTTCCACCTGGGGTTACAGGCTTACAGTTATTCCCCAGAGGCCAGAAGCAGGCCAATTTTCCATTTTGCATCTTTTCTCTGCACTGTTATTTCTCTGAACGCAATGGCAGGAGCTCTGCCTTTCAATTAAGTAGAAAGGACTTGGAAGGAAAACTGGCAAAAAAAAACTCACCACGACAGCCCAGGCAACAAACCCTGGCAACCCACATACACATAAAGGACACCCGACAGAGCCCACCGCACGTCATCGTTATTTCTCTGAATGTGTGCCAGTACAGCTCACTTTATGTTTCCATTAAAAAAACAGTAACAAAAAAGAGGCTATGAATTGTAGGATAGGAAAATTATTATTTTCTATCCTTTTCATAATTCAGTGGAGGATACATTTATTTATTACAATAATGCCAACTAACTTTACAGGCCATTGATAGTATTCAGAAGGTTTCAGAAAAATGGCTGTGTGGAAGCCGAGCTGGTTTTAGAAAATCTGGTTATCAGTATTGAGTACTGTAACCAACCTTTATCAACATATTTCATTATAGAACAAAAGGCAAAGAACCAGAGCTCCATCTACAAATGTACACAAGGATGACAAGGGAATGATCCATCAAGAATATAAGAAAAGCATTTCAAGGACCTTAAATATTTTTTATTCATTTTATTTACTACCACTCAATATTGCTTTTTGAAAGAGCTATTACTCAATACTGTGAGTTTTTTATGCCCAAACAAAGGATTAAATCAAGCCCGCAGTTCAAAAATTGCCAAATAAGACCCATCGTCATTCTTGCCACTCAAGTCCAACCATTGGTGCTCCTTAGAGGTCCTAACCACGGAGCACAAAGTCGCAAAACACATAGTTTCCCTCCAAAAAATAACCTCTCTCCTTGGGGAATGCATTAAATATTTACCTAAGCCCATGAGTCCTTGGGCAGACCCTACATTTGTTCCAAGACGCAGAGGCCTCTAAGTAGAAAAGTAAATGTCTGGGCTTGAGTAGCTTCTGGCCCAGTGGGTCTGTAAAACCCACTTGGACAAGATTTATTTGTGAACAAGACAACACAAGAAGTGTTAAAACCAAAAACAGGTCAAGAACCAAAACATAAGACAAGTAAGCTTCACCAGACCCTTAGATTGGTGCAAAGATAAGCATGTGTATGTAGACATACTACATACAAAAGCTAGTTGTGTGTAGGCCTGTAGGGTTTAGACTCATAGGTTGTTGCTTTATAGTAGAATACACGGTGTATAAACAAATCAGACATCACCATAAAATTGAAAGAGAGGATCCAATGACACTGTAGACAAACAGCACAAATAACAAATCGAGTGACTTACCAGCTACGGACCAATTGATCAACTGGTGCAGTGAGTGCAATTCTCTGTTCTGGGACCGATGTGAGGTAGATAGCCACACCATTATCGAAGATATTGCAACTAAAATAACCTAAAACATGATAAACGGTTGAAAACAATGTCTCAAACTTGAACTTCCAAGAAATAAATGCCAACCACAGGATATAACTATTTGAGTTCTGCACCTGAACAAAGTACAGTTTAAAGGATTGAGGATCCCGTTTATTTGCTCGAGTGAGATATAGCCAAAAGCTGGAAGTATTCGATTTAATCCATCTTGAAGCTAATCCAATAAGTATTATGAGCCCTCCACTAAATATTCTGCATATAAAGAATTCATCAGACTAAAAGCTGCAAGGAAACAACCAATTAGACAATATTTGATAGCATCTAGATGGCTAGCTGCTTCTTAAGAATGAATGACACGTAACAGCATTAAACAATATTACTATATATATGTAACAGCTTGTTCTTAATTATTGTAAGGGGAAAAATGCATGAATACTGTCAGCGAAAGAAACATACACCAAGTTGTTGTTTTCTGGAATTTCAGCTGGCATCAAAGTGAATACGGACAGGAACCAGCAAGCAAGCCATATGTATATCGCAAGTGCAGGGCTAGCTTGAATAAACAAAGCTACATAAGTTGAACCGAGTATCCCGAGGACCAAGAAGCACCAAGTGTAAATTTTCCTATCAAAGAAGCTCATAACCTGCCCACAAGTATCAAATTTCACATCAAATCTCATGGAGTCTTAAAATGATTGATGTGTCAACAAGTGGGTACATACCAGAAACTCCAATACAAGCAGTGCAACAACTGAACTTGTCAGGAGATTAAGAATGTACTTGAAGGGCATATTAGCTATTTCTCTCCATACGGCCTTCAAAAATTCAAAGTTTTGTACAATTCTTGTCCAAAGGAATATTGTCATAAATACATAAGCATGGTAAAGAAGTGGTGATTTCTCTAGAAGTAGTATAATGGATGACAAACCCATAAAGAAGCATCCACCAATGTAAACCTGCAACCAGAGGAGATAAAATCAAATTGTCTTAACTATGTGACCATGCAGATCAGCATGAAATTAATCGAGTAGTTGTCAAATTTTGATGAGCAACTTTGATTGCACAAAAATGAATAGTATGCAGCAGTAATTCTATCCAATCTACACTCTATATGCAGAACCAAGCCTTTGAATTATACAGTATCAGTTCTGCAAAGGGAAAAGAGAAACTGGGAAAAATGGAAACAGGAAAACATAATGAGTTTGAACAAAAAAACATATTCGCTGCAATCTAGATTGAGTAAAACGGAAACAGAAGAATATGATTTTGTAACACATAAAAAAATAGACATAAATTTAATACGGAGAGAGTGGAAAGCTACCATACTTTCATGGAGGTATTCTTAGGATACAATTGAGCCCTCTTGAGAAGAATTGCAGGAAATGATGTATAAGACTGTAACACATGTATAATGAGGTTCACCATCCATCCAATATATCCAAGGGTAATTGTAGTCATTAACATGAACCAATCATATGTTTGGAAATAATGAAGACCAGCAAGAGCCAGCCTTCGGAGCTCCTCAGATTGCTCCATGGCAGTTTCATAGTCCCTTCCAGATATAAGATCCTCAATCTGACTGAGCACTAAAGAAAAGTTTGCCAGTGGTTTAAAAGGTTTGAAGTAGAGTGAACTGGATTCCTTCAGCTCTGAGATCGATAAGGGAAGACATGCTTGGGAGTAACAGTATGATTTATTGTTTAATTTGGTAGTCTTGGTCGTCATAAATTTGCATTAGGAAAAAAAAAGGAAATTGAATGACATGATGAGATTCATAGCTCATAGCATGGAGTAGCCTACTGTAATGGGTGACTCCAATAATAGATCAACAATGATGCCTCTAGCACCCAGTCACACTACCACACTACAAGCTTATAAGCATGGAGTAGGAAAATTTTGAAGTTCAAGTATGTAGCAAAATGTGTTTTGAAAGGATACGTGACTTTCGGAGAAACTGGTTAAGAATTTGCTTTGTATTGGCCAGAACAGCTTCAACTTCATCAGCCTGTGTAAATATAAGGAACAAACTTTAACAAGCAGTGTTCAGCCAAGCACAATATATTTTTTGCGTAGCATACAGTTATTGTCTGACCTTGCTTAGTTTCAAATAAGGAGTAGGTAAGCTCCCCACAGAATTCATCGGGCATGGCAAACCCACAAGTGTAGCCTGCAAAAGTTGTGAAGAATTGAGAAAATAAAAAGGGTTTACTTGAGAAAACTAAATGCAACTGAAGAACTGAATATATGGTTGCACAAGGAGATTTTCAAGCCACCATTAGGGGAGCTATGTCAGCCTGGTTGACATCTACTCTTTCAAAACCTTCAAGGGCCCAGTCTTTTGGAGTGGGTGTATCATGTTTGTGGTCATCTACAAACCGAAAGCCGTCATCAGGTTTCTCTGTATAAGCCAGGAACTTTGGGCTTCTAATTCCAGCACCCCATGCTACAAGAGGAGTATCTGTATTTGAAGGGTGTCCGTCTCCATGGCTTCCTGTAGGTAGCAGTGCTTTATCATTTTGGCATCATAATAAAGGAGTAATATGAGTACTAACCTAATATACTACAAAATTAATCAATAAAAATGAAGCCTTTGCAACTAGTAATAGCCTAATGGGTCAATGACCCTCATCCTTGTGATTGACCCAAGACAGCATTGCATAAATCATAAAGTGCGAGTGTCCAACTAAATTTAGTATGGTAGAAAGCATTACATGTCAGGATTGGATTTGTCAAATACAACCAAAGAATGTGGCTGCCTAGGCGCTACGGAGCATAAAATGTGTAACCTTATAGGTAGGCAATGCAACTAACTCATTGTGCAATCCAGATTGAGTTACTGCAACCAATAAGCCATTCAATTTGGGCAGCCTCTGAGGGGATACTTTCCACATCTATATGCATAGATTTGCAGTGGAACAGTCTTCTTTTCCTTTCTGTATTTTTGCTAATGTGGGAAGATTTGTGAACATCCATGAATGTGTTTCATTAAGAGGTAAGAGTTTCACAGGGCTTTGGCAGCCCACAGGCAAGATACCAGGAATTACCAAAGAGGTGGAGAACACACAATCAGGCCAGGCAGACTTACAGAAGTGTACTTATAGTGATTACATGGTACTAAGATTTGTGATGGAACACCAAAGTGCTAGCTCATCCATCCACCCGGGCTAAGAAGACCAACGGGGCCTCATACCCCACTGCAACCCTCATTTCCCTCATTGACGATCGTCGTTGTCAAGGTGGGAAGACATAGGTATGGGGAATGGTACTATACTATATGGTAGTATTCAAATCTAATTTAATTCCAAACTTTCAAATTAAAATTTGAATGTTTGAAGTCATCAGGTTTACAGTTTCCTGTGGTGACATCAGAGATGCCACTCTCTCCTAGAAAAACATAACCAGTCAATTGCCTACAATATCCTGAACTATATAAACATGAGCAGCAAAAAATATATTTGTGAAACCATTTGGTGTATAACTTACCTTTGTCACTCATTCCATGATCTGCAGTAAACACATATGCTGTTTGATTGTCATTGAAGTAGTTCTCCATGAGATTGTACATACTTTCAGCTATTTGATCAACAACCTTGACATTGTTCAGATAGATGCTTGAATAGGGTCGGTGCGCATGGCCATTGGTATCACAACCCAGCAAGTGCAGAAATATAACCAACTTATCTTGTAGGAGTAACTGCCTCAATTTAACATCGTCAAAAGACCTGTTGATAAGACCTTGAAACTGGTCAAATGACCAATGATCCAGAAATGATGCATCTGCAATCAAGGTCTCTGACAAAGTAAAAAACATGATTCCAAAAGGAAAATAAATTGCAAAAGCAGAGGATTGATTATTTAGACTCTGTGATGTTGAGTCAATAATGTTTTCTTTGAAGAAGGGCACATTCTTCATGTATCTAAAGAGGAAATAGACGTATTTATACAATTTGTCTCAGAACAGATTTATTAGTTACGAATTAACCTGCACATATGTAAAATTCATTATAGCAGTTGTGGTTTGTGGTAAACAAAACTCAGACCAAGAGTAAGAAAATGATTTCAAAGATAATTTATATATATAATCCTTCTGCAAGATGAACTTTTAGACTAATATCAATATTTCAGAAAGAAAGGATGTGCAGTACGAGAAATCACAAAGTTATCTAGTCCATTGAGAAAAGCATAATGTGATTCCATGAATACGACAGTACTGGTAAGGCAGTTACAAAAATACAATATCATAATAATGGCTTAAGCTTCAGGAAGCTACATGTACTGCCAATAAATCTGACCTGTTGCAAAGTCTTCATATTCATGGGGATAAGTGCCCCAGGTACTGTGAGCTAGGTTACTGCAGAATATAGGAACAATATCTGGACTTCCAAATGAGATAGTGTGCCGACTCTGATTGAATACAGAATCAAACTCAACTGGATTGGCCTTCCATCCTGCCAAATACAATACTCATTATTTGACTATAGGGCATAGTATAGCACTTGTTTACTTTAACTAAGCAATATTAACCATGTGCTGGATGTCAGTTATACACATTTCTCTCAGCTACAAAATACTAGCACTAAGCACTATAATTCAGTACATGTTTTTTGGTTAACAACCATGAGGGTACGAGTACCGCTAATACTAGTTCAGTAGCAACAACTACTAAAAATGGCAGAGCAATGCAATTACACATTAAAAGTGCAGCATACTTTAAAATTAAAGTAAACTGAATGGCTTGTGAAAACATTGCATCAAGTTGAATCACGAACAGTCTGCAGTGGTACACTAGAACTAGCACCGGGGCAGCGCACCTTTGGTGACAGCACTGGGGTCCTCGTAGAAGCCAGCGATGAGGGAGACATGGCCGGGCCTGGACTCGGTGGGCGGGCGGGCGTGGCTGACTCCCCATCGGCCCTTCTCCTCAATCACGCCGCGCAGGAACGGCGCTCTGTACCTACCCCGCTCGTCCGGCTCGAAGAACTTGTCCGCCCTGAGCCCGTCCGCTGCACGCACCAAAAACCCCCCAGCCAAATTACACACCCAACATCGAGCCGAAGCTTAATGAGACGGGATCGGAGGATCAAGGGGACACACCGACGAGGAGGACGAGGCGCTTGGCGGGGGCCGCCGAGAGGCGGGGCGGCACGGGATCCATGCCGTGCACGATGGGGGACTTGAAGTAGATGTCGAAGATGCTGAGCATGTACACGGCGTGGAGAGCGACGCCGAGTACGACCAGCCACCGCTCGCGCCGCCGAGTGGAGGCGGACGGCGAGTGCAGCTCCGTCTGCGGGCGCGGGCGGCCGGCCATCGCGAGTGACGGAGCGCCGGCCGAGCCGTGGAGGTGCGCGGTGGTGGATCTCGGTTCTGGAGGGAAGGGACTGAGCTGGGGCGAGCGCGAAGGCGAATGCGACTGACGGATTGACAGGACCGGACACGCCTGGAGTGGGTGCACGGATCCAGAGTTTTATCAAACTACACTTGCAGCTGCAGCCTTCAGGGTTTTGGTTAACCGATTATTACTACTGTACAACCAGAGTCGTGATTAACTATCTACAAAGAAAGATTAGTTAATTAACTTTATTGTATGAATATCTTTTTTCTAAGGAGATCTTGTGTTTTGTTATTCTTGAAAAATGAGCCAAGTTGGCAGTCGAGATTTCTATAGGGTAACCCATTTGTTATAAGGGCACTTCCAATGTATAAACTATTATATTTTCTATAAATATTAATTAGTATTTGCTGATGTGGTAAAATAGTTATCGAAGAAAGAGAGAGCAAAAATCATAACCTACACGAGAACAAGACACGAAGGAATGTGATTGCTAACTAATGTAGAGAGAGAAAAACATGTGATTGGATAAAGAATTCTTTTATACACACTATCCGTTGAAACTATGATTTTTATACATAGTGTCTATAAAAATTAATAAGTATATGACTATCTTAAAAGTTAATTTGGATAATCAAAATTCATTTGGTCGCAACCCAATCAGTTGAAACAATGTTCTGGATTTGCCAGAGCAGTCCACGTGAAACAATATTTTAATACAAGATATAGCCTACAAGTTACAGTATTAAAAAACTATGATGTAAGAAAGTATAGTTTACAAGATAAATATTGTGCAAAACCGTAGCTTAGAAAAGAAAATTCTCAAATGGGGTTTCTTAAGCTCTAAAAAACTTGTTTTAATAATACAATGGTTTTAAAACTAGAAGGTTGTCAAAGAGATGTTTATCTTGCGGTAGATCAATCCTTTTTTTCTCGACTCATTTTCCTCTTGCTACAGACTACAGTAGAAGAGGACAAAACGAGAGCGAGTTACTTTCTAGTAGCGGTGGATCTAGAAAAGTAAGCAAGGAGGAGCTTATCTTATAACTTTTTATCCTTAGCATTTCCTTCCAAGCTTGAATAAATATAAATTTGTAGAATGAGCTTAGGAGCCCCTCTCCGATCAGTGGGTGCAGGGGGCTCAAGCCTACCTAGGCCCAGTGCTCGATCCGTCCTTGCTTTCTAGCGTCGATATCAGCAGCTCCGCCTTGCCTTTGGTGTCCTCTTGGATGCTGGAGGGTGGGAGGACCTCAATTTCGATGGTCGATGCACGTACCCGGTGCTACTAGGTTTTTATTAGGTAGGTTAGGGTTCAATCGACCCATGGCAGTGATGCTACATGAGTGTTTTATTTGCTACCTTCGCTTCAACGCCGACAATCACGTGGAGGACTTCAGCATAGGTTGTTGTGGGGCATCTTGCGTGCTCTATCTCTATCGCGGGAGGAAGAGTAAGGTTTTCCTTCCATTGTGTATTTGTGAAGGTGTGAGCGCTTTCGGCATTTTTTTTTTGTGGATCCCTTGTTCGTGTTGTCGACAATATTTGCAACGATAAAATAATCTTATGGTTGTCTGTCTCATAGTCGGCGGTGGTGGATCTCTCTTCCTCTTCTTTTCTTCAAATGTTGGCGATTGATGCTCGTTTAGCATCATTGATGCATTTTGGTGGAGTTTCTAGGTGCTCACTCTTGCGACAAATCTAAGGTTTGGTGCCCCTTGTGAGGCTAGAAGGTGGATCTTAGCTTCATCTTTTGCAGACGCTTCCGATGGACGAAGTTCAAGCGACGATAACAAAAGCATTCAGGTTTTTTGGATGTTGCGTGTAATTTCTAATTTTACAAGGGTGTTTTATGTAAGATTGGAGATGTAATGTGCTACTATTTCTTAATATAATTTCTCCTTTCGCACCAGAAAAACTAGAAGGTTGTTGTTGTTGCAGTATTGAACATTCTAGCTTGCTTTCTTTGTTGTTATAGTTGTGGTCTTTGTTGTCGCTGGCTCTCCAACATTGTCGTTGCTTATTGATCGTCTAGTCTAGAATTTTTTTTAAAAAAAAATACAATCGGCAGAAAAACTAGAAGGTTCACTTCATTCAATTTCAAATTTCAAAAACAGAGCAACTTCCCAAAACCATTTAAAAAAGTTCGAGACAGTACACTAGGATGGTCTAGCCTCAGCTGTAAGACTTCCTAGGATGCTCATTAGAAGCGCGTCTTTTGTATGCTTAAACTTTTTTTTAATTATTACAATGATACGGCAAATTCTTTATGTATTCGAGAAAAAAAAAACATTTTAAAAGTGTCTACCGGGCTGGTGCGGGAGCTGTGTTTTTTTGGCACATGGCCTCACATCCCTAATGTGTGGCCTGCGTAACTGTACATGCACGTAATATCTAGGGCCCCCAAAAGCAGACACATGCAGCCCAGAAGGTCCATCGTTTGCTAGCCCAAACTCCGTTCTTTTTTTGTTAAAGTATGAAATGTATAGAATAATGAATTGGTAGAACTTCTGTTTTGCATTCATCCAAGGGGCAAACATATATACAAGGTAAAATGGTCCAGTGAAAGAATGTCTTTTTTTCATTAAGTTCTTGAATCCGCCGCTATTATCATAATATCCCCTCCTTTTAAGGATAATTGGTGAATCGAGCATTCGCTATCCTTTTTCTTTTAGCTTTTTTTTATAATTTGAATGAAAGAAAAATAATGACATGAAAAGACAAGGCAGCTATTCTAACTTTCCGTGCCAAAGGACAAGCTGGCTATGTTAACTGTCTAAGACAGCTAGTAATGCCTACTCTAATCTTGACGAGATCATTCCTGAAGAGCTGTCTATTTGGAGGGGCTCACCCACTCGAGTCCCTACTTCCTTCAGCGTTGGGAGAGCCTATTTCATAAAGTTGCAATTTCTAGAGTTGTTTTAAGTCAAACTTTTAAAACTTTAACTAAATTTATAAAAAAACGCTAAAATTTATAGTACCAAATTAATATCATTAGATTTATCATCGAATATATTTTCATAAGATTCTCATTTTATGTCATAGATATTGATGCTCTTTTCTATAAAGTTGATCAAAGTTAAACAAGTTTGACTGGCACAGATTCTAGGAGTTGAAGCTTTCAGAACAGAGGGAGTACTATTCAGTTTCTATTAGTGTCTCGTCATTAAAATTGAGACATAAAACCTTTCACTATAACTGATTGTAGCCATTACGAACAACATTTTGCTAGTATTCTCAAACACTAATAGGGTTGTTTTATTTGAGAAATCAAACAATCCTACACGAGATGGTACATCATAAGTCTATTCTTCAAATTTAACGAAATAAGAGCATCTTCAAAAGATTGGCTAAAACATTTTGTAAAGCTAAGGTCTTGTTTACTTCCACACCAAAACATAAATTTTTTTTCAAGATTCTCCGTCACATCGAATCTTTAGACGCATGCATAGAGTATTAAATATATAAGAAAATAAAAACTAATTGCACAATTTGTTCGAAATTTACGAGACGAATCTTTTGAACCCAGTTAGTCCATGGTTGGACAATAATTACCGCAAATAAACGAAAGTGCTACAGTGTCACGAAATTTTTCGCGTCAGAAACTAAACACGGCCTAAATATAGCTATTATTGACCAAAAAAAAACAACTCCAACAGATTATGTAAACGTCCCTCTAAATTTTGTCGCTGTCTATACCTGGAAATTCGGTAGCCAGATTTGGACGATGAGAGTCGCTAGCTATCCAACCTTTTCCCACACGGTGCATCATTCCCCGCACAAACGTGCATTGCCAGTGCTGCTCTGGACTCCAAATATGGTTGTCCCATGTGGCAGATTTAAATAGCAAGAATGGACTTTTTTTTTTACAAAGGCTGTTGGATTAGTCTAGTTTTTTTGTGGGTGTTTTATTGTACAGAATAGATAAGTTTAGAGATATGGAAAATATTTTTAGCTAATCTTTTGAAGATGCTCAAACAAAACAAAACAAATGAGGAGCAAGTAAATGATAGACTACCTCATTATACTCGAACCAAACACCCTATATGTGTTCTTTCATGCACCACTTATTGCGTTCAATATTTCCAGTTTCCGTGACAACGCATGGGAGAGCAACTAGTTCAGGGGGCACGTTCGGCTGAATAAACAATTGCTTCAGGCTGTAGTATAGTACTCACTCATCTCAAATTATAGTCATTCAACTTTCCTAGAGAGTCAAAACATATTAAATTTAACCAAATTTATATAATAAAATAATAATATTTATGATATCAAATAAGTATCGTTATATTTTTTATTAATTATATTTTTAGTATTGCTTATTTGATATCATAAATCTTTATAATCCTTTCTATAATTTTAGTTAAATTTAACATGCTTTGACTCTAAGAAAGTTAGAATGACTTATAATTTACAATGCGAGTATAAAGAAAGTATTTCAATACCTTCGCAAAAACTAGCAGGCCATAAGGGCCTACAATTGACAGTTGTGAAGCAAGAAAATTCTAGGAGGCAAGGGAAACTAAAAAAACGATAGATCTCTGGAAGACAATTCATCTGTAACAAATTAATAAAACGGAAGTTTGCATTTACTAAGATGGTGAGTTCTGCCAAAGGAAACTGGAGGAGAACCTTCAGGAGGCTTGAGGATTTCCTCGTCATAGTTAACCGACATGAGACACAATCCATGTGGTGGCGCTGACAAGGCCACCTTCGCCAGTTCTTTGCGGTCCCTGACCGCAATGATCGCTGGAACGATATCAGGAGGCAGTGCTTCCTTTCCGACTTGAAGCAGCAAAGCAACCTGCATCATACAATACATCATACTCCATGGGTGTGGGTGTGAAAAAAAAAAGTTTTACAGCTTCTCGTAGAGATGATTTGTGTCAAACAGAAACGCTGAATGCACTAAATATTGCATTTGGTGCAAATAAACAATTTAACAGATGTGGAAGCCCTCAAACTTTTTTTTAAAAAAAAGATTGCACACATTTTTATTCTGCCATGTCGTCCAGTACTGTGATGTCCATTATACTCACTGGTGGAGTAACTAGAATTTGCTAAGTTCAGGCTATATTTGAATTGTTAGAGGCTTATGTCATGCGTTGTGAGGACCGCGTCTGAAGGAGGGCACGGCTGAGGAAGGCTGCATGTCCAGTCCACGCAAGGACCGTGTCTGATTAAAGGGCACGGCTGAGGTGCTGCATGGCTGATCCAGGCCTAAAAATAGGTGTGACCGCGTGTGATGGAGGGACGCAGCTGGGAGTGTTGCATGGCCAATCTAGGCGTTTCTTAGTTTAGAGGCTGAGAGCCTATTTATTTCCCTTAATAAGGATGATCAGAATCTCTCTTGCTCGGTCATCGGCAAGGCCCCTGGCCGGCCAACGCTCCTCCATGTTGTCCCAAGGGCTGATCCGGCGCAGCACTTCAGCGTTTTCCTTGCCAGTCCTGCTAGTCAAGAAGGCTGACGACACGTGGTGTTTTGCATCGACTACTGCGCCCTCAATGCCATCACCGTCAAGGACGTGTTTCCCATCCCGGTGGTCTACGAACTTCTCGACGAGCTGCACGGTGCCCATTTCTTCACCAAACTAGACCTCCGCTCCAACTGCCACCAGGTCCGCATGAACACCACCGATGTCGAACACATGACGGCCTCTACGAGTTCATGGTCATTCCATTCGGGTTGTGCAGCGCCTGGAAAGGTGGCCAGGGCGTTGCACTACCTGAACGGCATGACCAGGAACTTGTAGAGGTCGCTATCTTGGCCACATTGGCGGTGTTCATGCAGACCTGGTGGTGCCAGAGCGGAGGTCCAGCTTGGTGAAGAAACGGGCACCGCTCAGCTCTTCGAGAAGTTCGTTGACCACCTGGATGGGAAACGCGTCCTTGACAGTGATGGCATTGAGGGCGCGTTAGTCGATGCAGAAACGCCATGTGCCATTGGCCTTCTTGACCAGCAGGACCAGCGAGGAAAACACCGAAGGACTATGCTTTGTGGGAGGCGGGGTAGCGATAGGGGCGCACAGCCACCGGCGCTAACCCCGGAACCAGGTTGATGCAGTGGTCCCTAGAGCGTGGCAGCAGCATGCCGGTCGAGTCGGCAAGATGGTGGCGAACTCGTCGAGCAGGGTTGTCATAAGGTCGTCACCCTAGCAGGCCTGCTGGGCTGGGCTGGCTGGACTCGCGATAAGTGTTAGAGGTGTATGTCATGGGCCGCGGGGATGGCATCTGAAGGAGGGCGTGGGCGCGTGGCTGAGGAAGGTTGCATGGCCAGTCAACACAATGACAGCTTCTGACTGAAGGGCCTGGCTGAGGTGCTGCATGGCTGATCCAGGCCTAAAAATAGGTGTGACCATGTCTGATGGAGGGACGCGTCTAGGAGTGTTACATGGTCAATCTAGTCCTTAATTCTAGGAGTTTCTTTCCTAAGTTTAGAGGCCGAGAGCCTATTTGTTTCCCTGTAATAAGGATGATTAGAAAAAACAGGAATTAGAAGGAAACCTTCTCTCTTGTTTGGCCGCGGCCGCCCCCCACATCTCTCCCTCTCAACCCTAGCCACCACCATAACATGAATCCTTGTAGCTTCCTAGTAGAGCTTCAAAGTAATGGGGTGCCAATTTTCAAAACATGTTGACCATGTATGATAGCCAATTTTCATTCCTACAAAAGGCTAAAGGCTTATTGACCAACATTGAAGTAGATGGAGATATAACTAGTTTTCCACTTACATTATGACTACAATAATGCAGAAGTATGAAGGCGATTTCATAATTGATTTCAAATTTCAACTATTACGTGTAGGGAAAATAAAAATATAAACAAGTTTGCTATAAATGGGTTCAGTATTGTTTTTCCCATGCATCTAAGATAAATAAATGTGGGAGCACACATTATGATTTAGGACAATGGAGGACTCGCAAAAATGATAACAAGGTATAAATATGTAAACCGGAAAGAAGCTAAATTTGAAATAGCCATTTACACATGACGTTGAACTTACCATGTTCCTCACTTGTCTGTACAGAAAACCGGTGCCTTCAACCTCAAGCTGTAGGACAGCACCCTGTAGAGTATACAAACAAAAAAGAACATGTCAACCAACACCAAATGGAAGCCCACCAATATGAAAAGAACAGCACACTAAAAAACAGAAGTACCAAAAACATATTATTTTGGTTTGGAAATCAATTACCATTTCAGTAACATCAAAACGTGTTATCTTCTTTGTGGATCTGCGCTCACGATCATTATGTGCAGCATTAGCAAAGGATGTGAAGTCATGGGTTCCAACAAAATAATTTGCAGCCTCCTGCATGGCATGGGGATTAAGTTTATAAGCACTATGATAAGCATAGCGATTATGAAAGGGATCCATGATTGCTTCATTATAGATCTTGTAGCGATAGACTTTGCTCTTTGTGGATGTGCGAGCATGGAATTCAGGACGTGCTGCGCTAATTTCCCTGACTCGAATCTCAGGAGGAAGTAATCCATTCATTGCAGAATGAATACTATTGAGGCAACAGTAACTGAAGGGTGTAGTAAAATGTGCCACCTGAAAACAACAAATAGGATAAGTATAATCCCCCAGCATTTCATATAAAACATAACATTGACATTTAACAGTGCAGGATGCGCAAACCAGATGATAGATATCAATTTAAGCTTCAGTTTACAGTTATGTAGTATGTTTATTAAACCTGACCCCATGCATGAACACCTGTATCAGTCCTGCCTGCACCAACCAAGCACAGTTTCTTCCGATCCAGCTTAGTGATGCATATCAGTGCATCCTCTAGAAAGTATTGTATTGTTGGAATTGATGGTTGATACTGCCAACCTGAGATATAATGGTGAGAATCATGTTAGGTTGCAAAATTAGACTGTTCTCGTGAAACCTAAGGGATGTACATGTGAAATGAACTAAATAGTGGTTGATAGCTTGAGTATAAGGGGTGGCTATCAAGCTAACAGTTTTTGGACGAGCATTGCTCAAATTCAGAATATTCTGATTAGTGATCATCGATCATCTTACTTTTCATTCAGAAGTAATTTAGTTACCAGGTTAACACGCTGAGCCTAATCGAGCTGACGTGTAGTTGACATCCAGACCAAATTGGCAATTTTTCTTTTCGAGCAAAAACAAGTCAATCAGAGCAGGAAAAAGAGAATAATGTCCTACCTATTATTTCTCAACCGTTTAATTAATGCTTGTGCAGCACCTAATCGTATATTCACATCTAATTGTGATATCTGAAGATAAACCCAAATCAAATCCAAATATGAGGCCTGGACTAATTACTTAACTGGAATTCAATTTTACTCAGTTTGTGTATGTTGTAACCCAAATCCAACTATTAGGCCAATTTCAAAAAAAAAAATCCAACTATTACGCCTGGACTATTTTTTTTCTCGAGCAACGCAAGAGAACAGCGTGTCACATTAAGAAGAAAAAAATTACATCAGAGGGACAAGAGTCCACTCCTAATACAGGGGAGAAAGGCTCCCGGACACCACAAACACCAACAGTACAAGAATTACTGTGAACAAGGACTACATGACCAGGGCCAAGGAAACACACAGAAGCTCATAGCTATGTGATTAGCGACTGAAGGAGCAGTTCTTCAAGAGCAGAGGTTCCAGACATACACCATAAAAAACCTTCGATTGTCACTGCATGTAAAACCTCTTGGACATTAGGAGAAGCTCCTTCAAACACACATACATTGGCAACATTGCGATGCTTCCAGATTTCCCAAGCGACCAGGATAATCAAAGAATTCAGCCCCTTTCTCATCTTTTTATCAAACCCCTTGTTTGCTTTGCACCTAGTTAGAGAAATGGGTCACTCCTGGCTGAGGAGGAATAGCTAGAAGTCCCAATCTAATTAGAATAATTGTCCACACCTATTGCACAAACACACAACTAACAAGGGTGTGTTGAATAGTTTCTTCTGCCTGGTCGCGAAGAGGGCATGAAGCAGGATGGGGCAAACCCCCTTTGGCTAACCTGTCAGCTGTCCAAGCACCAGTTCTTAACTGCTAGCCATATGAAGAATTTTCATCTAAGAGGTGCCCATCATTTACAAATACGTCTCCAAAGCCTGGACTAATTACTTAACTGGAATTCAAAATTACTCAGTTTGTATATGTTGTAACATTTATTTATCTTCCTGCAATAAGATTAAACCACTCATTTGTGAAGGGAATAAACTCTATACCCAATATGTACTGAAAATTATTTGTGAATGTGATAACAGCTAAAACGTGGTAACTAGTACACTAAAGATGCAGTAGACTATTAGCAAGCTGCTGCAGCAGCCTGATAAATTTGAACAGTAAACAGTCATTTAAACCTTCTGCAGTGATGACTGATGAGCCCCTCCAAGAATCCCATTTTTGTCTCTGCTTTACTCTAATATATCCTAAAAGGATGGCCTCCTATATTGGGCAAGACCTCTTGAAGTCTTTGCCACCACAATTAATACCCCCAATCTTTAGAAAATAATTTTGATGCACAATTAAGAAGAGAATATTGTACCATGGCAAAATCAGTTATAAAGATTAGAGATTATAAAGATGACCTACTGTGCAATGTTGAAAGGTCCTTATTTGGTTTTGGTAATTGAGTGGCAACCTAGGTGGACTAATATGTGTTTGCGTGATACACACGAAATTAATCCATAGGTACACTAGTGTCAGCAACCTATGCGGCATAGTCACATAAAAAAAGTTCACCACCCTCGACCCGGGTTCGTCGACCCCGACCCGGGTTCACGGGTTCATTTTCAACCTGAAGTGTAAAAATCTCTCGCAAGTAGCATACCACGTACCATGAAGTGTAAAAATCTCTCGCAAGTAGCATACCACGTACCACGACCCCGTACCTCGACCCCATCGACCCAAAAAATGTATGACTATGCCTATGCCATGGAGGTGAAAATGGCTTGGATATGTTGCAATCCTCACCTATGTGTCAATGAAGGAGCTTATTGCATATGATGCATGATATGGAGTCATGTGGCTAGGTGGGGAAGATCAAGGCAAGGCTTAGCGTCGATGGACCGGTTCCAAGTGTAAAGGGCAAGTTGGAGGCTTTGCAGCGACGCACCAGAGGTCCGGTTTTCGCTCTAAAAAATATTTTTTCCAGTGCCTGAGAGCCTCAACTGAGGTATGGTTTTGCGCTCACACATGTGTTTCAGGACTACAAACCGAAGCTCCGGCTTGAACTAGAGGTTCGGTTCTGAGCAACTCAGCCCCAACAGTCAGATCTGAAAGAGCCATTAGAGGAGCGTTGGAGTGCGCCTGGCCCACACCCTTGGGTGGCTGGCCGACTAGAGGATAAGGGGGGCTCCCTCCCCCCTCCTTCTTCCTTACCCCTTTGGCCCATTCTTTGCATTCGGGGATGAACAAGTGAGCTAAGGTTCCTCCTCTCCTCTCTCCTCCATTGCTATGTGCTAAATCTTGAGAAGAGATTGAGTGCCCTATGTGGGTGTGCATGAGAGATTGAAGATCCACCTCCCTCCCTCTTTCTCAAGCTTGGTGCTAATTTGAGTGAGGGATTCAGAGCCTAGTGTGCGTGCATTTGAGGATTGCATTTGGTGGCACTAGGAAATCTTTGTGATTTGAGATTTCTTGTTACTCTTGGTGATTGTCATCACCTAGACGGCTTGGTGGATTGTGGCCTCCGTTGTGAAGCCGCGTGGTGATTGTGCATGGCTTCGGAGAAGGATTTGTGAGGGGTGTTGTGCTCACCCCGCAGGAAACGCAAAGAGCAACTCTAGTTGATTGAGACATGAAGAGCATCAAGTGGTCCGGCCGTGTCAAGTGCTAAAGCTCATGGTGAGCATGACTTGAGGGTCACCACTAGCAAAAGGACCGGCGACAACCTTGAGCTTGTCTCAACGGGGATTAAGTGGTTGGCAAACCACCGAACCTCAGGATAAAATACATTGTGTCATCATCTTCCTGTTGGTTTGCAATCTCTATACACAAGCTTGTATTTATTCATTCTTATATTGTGCTTGTGTTGTTGCTCGTGTGTAGCTAATTTGCTTGTGTAGCAATATAGTAGCTCTCTTGGATAATTAGTTGGCTTGTGTAGCCTTGCTAGTTACATTGCTTAGTTTGTGTAGCTAAGTAATTGTTGAACTCTCTAATTTGGCTTGAGTAGCACTAGTTCACTTAGGCTTTGTGCGGTTTGCATACTAGTATGTGTTGGAGCTCCCCGGTTGTTTGAAGTACTAGTTGAATAGATTTGCGTGACCTTGCAAAATAGAATTGTTTAGGTGAGCTCTACCTAGCCCGGCACCTTAGTTGCTCTAATTAGAATCTTATTAAGGTGCTTGAGAACATAGATAGAGAGGTGTAGTATTTGCTAGACCGAATAGTTTTAATTCCACATTTGTTTCAGTTAGCCGGCACAAGGGACTATTCACCACCCCCTCTAGTCCAGCACGGTTCAGACGGCACATTGACCAAGTTTATGCAAAACATATTAACATGTACAGTAAATACACGATTAAATTGAGAAGTAAAAATAATTTGATGTTTTAAATGTTGGTGTATTTTTCTATAAACCTGGCTGAAAACTAGAGAAATTTAACTTACACAAAAGAACTAAAATAACCTCTGATTTGAGACGAAGGGTGTATTATGGTAAACCATTGTATCAATCTTAGATGTTATATCAGGAATCAAGTCAAACCTTTGAACTTTGTTCCATCGTAGGCGATGACCATCCTCCACTTGTGCACATTCTCCGGCAGCACCGTGTCACCTTCGTCCGCCTCTGGCACAGCAAGCGAGAGCTGGCCACCATCGGCGAGCTGCTGCTGCTGCTGCCCGTCCGAGGGAGAGAACAAGACACCATTTCACGTGAGATGAAAAAAGGAAGAAGGGACAGGAGGAGAAAGACAGAGGAAGAGGAGGAGGAGGAGGAGGAGGAGGAGGAGGAGGAGGAGGAGGAGGAGGAGGAGGCGGAGGGCGTTACGGAGGAAGTGCGGCCGCAGGCGGTGGCGGAGGAGCGGGCGCGGGGGACGGCGGAGGGGCGGATGGGGGGAGGAGCAGGGCGGAG
>Ga0182004_10001113_pt1 | contig 18942 bp, 18 predicted proteins | sample Sormic07211540_1_FD_120479 | JGI IMG/M metagenome (GOLD analysis project Ga0182004, IMG submission 120479) | Endophyte microbial communities from Sorghum bicolor roots, Mead, Nebraska, USA - 072115-40_1 MetaG | ecosystem: Host-associated > Plants > Roots > Unclassified | place: USA: Nebraska...
GGAGGGGAAGTGGTGCACCGCTGTGCTATGGATTCGCGACCTCTTTCGAAGAAGGCAATCTATAGTTTATGGGTTCTGTTAATCTCCTTGGAGGCATCATTGTAGCCTCTCATCCTATGTAATTATAGGATATCTCTAAGTGAAAATCTAAGATCTCTAGGCCAGTGGTGGTGGTCGTTGATGTCACATGCTACTTATCGGCGTCACCGTGAAGGGTTGTGTCAGACTTAATCACAACTCTTCTACAGGGTCTTTTGCTTGCACCTCCTATGTGGGGGCACGAGTGGTTGTTGGATGGTGTCTGTTGTTGCCAGTGTCTTTACTCTGACATCCTCTAGGTTTCTTAATTGCATCTTCTCACCATATGATGGGTTAGTGGGACCATGATCCCTTTCTTGGATCTCCTCGTTCTCCAATCATCGATCCTCCAACCTTTTAGACTTCCTCCCCTCCAAGGGTGTAGGTGGAAGGCGATTGGATCTTGGATGAACTCCATAGAAGATGTACACCACGACTGTCATCTATCATCTTGACTCAGTTCCTTATAGTTGCCCGTGGAGTGCATCGGAGTTTCTGTCTATTGGTGGTGCAATGTTCGGCGATCATCGACGTGTCTCTATCGTGAGAGTTGTAGCTCTATTGTTTCTCCTTGTAGCTATTGGTGATGGTTGTTTTTCCCTTGTATGTGGTGTTGTTGGCGATGGTGTTTGTACTCTCTTTCTCATCTTTCCTTATTTGTAACTCTAGATTCATGACTTAACAGTTTAACTACCATTACCGATTTTTGCTAGAATCTATGGTAGTGGAATTAAGGTGGAGATAGTTCATCCCCTGTGAACTTTAAAAAAAACTGATGCCATGGCTAGGAACCGAGCAAAAGGGTGAAGGGGAGACAAAGATGCAAGAGAGTGTGAGAGGGAGAAATAGAGAGCAGTGATGTATAAATTAAAGGGATGTTTCAGCATATACGTTCATCCAAATTGGCATCAACTCGTAAGAAAAAGGAAGTAGTGTTTGAACTAGTATTTAACAAATTAAGAAAATATTTAGAACTATTGCACTTTACGTTTTTTTAGCTTCACTCTATGTTTTTTAGCCAAAAATTTAGCTCCACATAACTGTGCTTCAGAAAAAAAATAGAGTCCTATAAACACCTAAAAGATGTTTACAAACTTTTTTTTTAAAGTTACTTTATAGTAAAGTTTGTGGAGTAGTTCGAAACACGCCCAGAGACATTAATATATATTTTGAAGTATAGTGATTTAGATGAGAACTGATAACGTTATGGGCTGCCCGTGAAATTCACTTGAGAAAATGCCCTTGGCATACATAGATTAATCAAGCACATCGCTAATTGACCCAGCTCCAGGAAATAGAACAGAACACGAGAAGTTGACTATCGCGAGGTGGCCAGAGGCCAGGAAGCTAAAGTAGCAGCGGCATGGGGTCGCCCAAGGCGGCCAAGAGCATGGTGAAGCAGCGCATCTGGCGTCACCGGCTCGTCGCACCGTTCGCTGCCGTTCTTGTCACGGCCGTCCTCGCCGTCGTCGTATTCTCCGGCCTGTTCGCGCAGGATCCAAACGGTGAGTTTGACAGCTAGTGCATCGACCGAATTTGTATGTGTGTTCTTACTAGAGTTTATTGGGACTCGTAGCCACCCCGGAGTTCACTGCTGTAAATGTGGGCAACACCCGGCCAGTGCGCGATAAGTCGGAGTTCACAGGTAAAATCGAATCTGTGTGGCTTCAAAACTTATTCCCTTGTCTTACTTGTTCATGGCTGGAAGGAGGACTTGTCAAAGCAAGAAAGTTCTTTTTTTTTTGTTCCATTTTATAGTTGGTGGAGTTTGGGTTTTGGAATCCGGACCGTATTGGTCGGATTTGATAATTTGGTTTCCAAGGTGCAGCAGCCAGTGGATCTCCCAACAAGGAGGATCTTGCAACATCGGCATCTGATCAAGAATTGGATGATGGAAATTCTGGTGTGGCATTGTTACTTCTCTTACTACTGTTTCATGTCCCAATCTGAGGTGACTAGCTAATTTGGAGTTCTGAATCTCGTGAGTTGGCGAAATGTAGAGCCCAATCAAGCTTCCCAAGGCACCGTGCCTGCAGCAGGGGAGGGAGGGACAGCAACGGCAGTGCCGGCCCAAAGAGAAAGAAGCACTGGAGGATCTGGTATGCCGCCCTGGTATCATCGTGAAGTAGTTTCCAGATGCTACTAATGCATCTCACACTGTCTATACTTGTGTTCTGAACTCACAACTAGAACCTGAAGAGAAGCAATCGTTCCCACAAGACCAGGAAGGAGAAGAAACCACTGCTAAGTCAGGTACCGTGCAGATACATCTCTAATTGTATTTGTTTCTATGCCTGTGAATACACTACTGGGTAAATACAAAACTCTGTACCACAAGGCTGGACTAGTATAGCACAGATTCACCTGTGCTATCTGGCACTGAGAGAGAATAAAAAGGGAAATTAAAGGGAGAAATGGTTGCGCTTGTGATTGGTTAGTAAAGCCCTTGCTTCCAATGGAATAAAAATAAAGATAAAAACTAGTGTATGCTCTAGTTGAACCACATGTAAATTATCATTTTGCTGTAGACATTTCTTACATCTAGCAGCTAACTATTCGTACTGATGGCCCATGGCCCCATGTGTTTGGAAGTCTTGTGCTCCTAACTTCCAAAAGTTGTTCGAGGGCAATATCTGTGAAAATTAAACAAGTTAAAAGTTTCATAGTTTTGGGCTACATGGGTACATAGAATCGGAGGGAAGATTGCAATAGTTTTCTTTATGTGTACCTGTAAGATCACACTTTCGAAGTTTAGATATACCCTGTCAGCATGTTATCTGAGGGCGATAATTATTCATTTTGAGGACTAAGTATGATGCCTGCATTTATTTATATTTGCTTAGATCCTCCATAAAGGTTTTCTTTTCAAAACCTTAGTTTATAGCAGAAGGCTTAGAATTAACCTGTCACTAATGAATTCCCAGAAAACAAAAAAGGTTTGATCGGTAACCAATAGACTTTTTATGAAGTTATTTTGTAAAAGTGTCACAGAAAAGCATAAATCATGTTTTCTTTTTGTTTTTATTTCTAAATGTAGCACAATCTTCACCCATCATGGATAACAGGGCATTGGAACTTCATTCATATGCTGAAAATAGGAACATTCATTATTGTATTAAACAATGGCATGGTGCTTCATTGAAGGAAGCAAAAATACATTAGTACAACTAGTAGTATCCCACTAGCACCCATGCTTTGCTGGTTTCTTGGATTAGATCTACTTCTGTATTTAACAGATGCAATGTTTCCTAATCTATTTATACTTTCAAAAATATACCATTGAAACATGCCTTTCCATGAAATTTTATTTCTTTTAATGAAACAATGCTGGCTTCACATACTTACACCCTTCCACTTTGTTCAACGAAATATATCTTAATGGTTTAAGGTGTGGCATAAAGAGGATGTTGCATTTTGAGTTATTCCAGAATAAAGGACTACAATATCCAGTTTTATTTGCTTGTTTATAGGAGATGGGCACTGTCCCTTCACCACTTTTCTCCATTTCTGTATCTTAGTACTCCCTCTGTTCCAAATTATAAGACGTTTTGACTTTTCTAGATACATTTCTTTTATTATGTATCTAGACATAGTGTATATCTAAGTGCATAGCAAAAGTTATGTGTAGAAACGACAAAACATCTTATAATTTGGAATGGAGGGAGTATATACTAACAAAATATTAATAAAATCATAGGGATATGAAAGTTCTTTTGAGGTTGGTCTTACTAATATTTTTCTCATAACATATGACTTATCTACACATTTTGATCTATAACAGTAATCAAGAAATGAAAGTTCCATTGCACAGAATCTAAAAGATGAAATGTATTTTGTACCTGAAGTATTTAACGAATCTAAGTCCAGCTGAACATTTTGGTTTGATTTGGTTGTGTTTTACAATAGCACTACATTATGCTTTTCAGGCATTTTCTTATCTTATGCAATATTGCACAATGAAAGCAAATAATGCATCATCAGATAATTCGTTACTGATGTGATTTGATGACCATTAAAGTACATGGTAACTTTATACTGAACTGCATACATATCGAATGCATACACAGGTCATTTGTTGTCACAGCCTACATGTGTGATAGTATACCATTAGAGATTATTCCATTGAGTTCCTCTTTTGTTTTCCCTAAATGCTCCCATGATGTGGCGTTATCCCCATATTCATGTCCTATAATTTAGTTAAATGGAACAACTCTGTATCAGCCAAACCCTTTCTTTGGTCACAATGAAAGCTGCTGCTGTTCATCAAATGAAAACAGAAACCATCAATGCTAATTACATGTACTAACATTTAAAACTGATGGCTACTTATTATTTACCAACAGGTTTAGTTCAGTACACAACATGCACACCTCGAACTAGAACAACCATCTGTGATCTCTCCAACCAACGCTTCGACATCTGTGAGCTTTGTGGTAATGCTCGCACCATTGGCCGCTCCTCCACTGTAATGTATGTCCCACAGTCCCTTACTTCCAATGGAGAAGAGTGGAATATTCCAGCACAGTCACGGAAAAGCCTTCCATGGATCAAGAAGGTGACTGTCAAAACCCTGAAGGCTTCCCAACAGGTGCCAAGATGCACATCCAGGCATGCCATACCAGCCATTGTCTTTGCATTGGGCGGGTTTACAGCGAATGTCTGGCATGATGTCAGTGATGTTCTTGTCCCTCTGTTTCTTACTGCCCAGCAGTTTGACCGAGATGTCCAATTACTTATCACCAATAATCAGCCCTGGTTCATCAAGAAATACTCAGCAATCTTTCATCGCCTCACAAGACACAACATTATTGATTTTGATGCAGACGATGAGGTCAGGTGCTATCCACATGTCATTGTTGGGCTGAGGAGCCACCGGGATCTTGGTATTGATCCAAACTCTACACCGCAGAACTACACAATGATGGATTTCCGTTTGTTTGTCCGTGAAGCCTATGGATTACCTGCGCCTGAAGTGGATATACCATACAGGGCTGACAAAGATGACCCTGAAAAGAAGCCCAGGATAATGCTCATTGACCGGGGCAAGACACGAAGGTTCATGAATATGCCTGATGTTTTACGAGGGCTTGATTGGTTTGGTTTCGAGGTGGTCAGGGCAGATCCAAGGATTGATTCTACTCTTGATGAATTTGTCCGCCTAGTTGATTCATGTGATGCAATGATGGGTGTTCACGGTGCGGGCTTGACTAACATGGTGTTCCTGAGGTCAGGTGCAGTGGTGGTGCACATTGTACCCTATGGGGTTGAGTTCATGGCTAATGGATTCTACGGTGCACCTGCAAGGGACATGGGCCTCAGACACGTGCAGTACAGCATCAGTCCAGATGAGAGCACACTACTGGAGAAGTATGGCGAGAACCATATGGTGATTAAAGATCCAGAAGCCATAAGGAACAGTGGATGGGAGAAGGTTGGGGAGTTGTATATGACCAAACAGGACGTTGTGCTCAATATGACGAGGTTTGGGCCTAGTTTGTTGAAGGCAATAGAGTTCATTGTGTAGGTGCATGAGATAAGGTCTGTGTTAGCTTATGGAATTTTACCCTTTTTCACTGAAAAAATGAAGCTAGTGTACACAATCTTTTTTTTATAGGTTTTATTGTTCTTGTGCTGCTTCTGTACAGAGTTGAAAATGTATGATTCGATTGATAGTCCTATGGATGTTACAGAAAAGATGATATTTTGGTTTACTGATGTTCAGTTTAATCTTGCCTCCAAATTGCATTCTTTAGCATCTTGGTTGTTGCTTGTTCACAATTCAGTTACTATCTTGTTGGACACATGAAACTAACAAACAAGGTGAATTACCCAAAATAGTGAAAACAAATACAAGCAAGGAAGGCTATCAAATTTTGTGGAGTTCCTGTTATCTGATCCTGCTTAATTTTACAAAATCCTTCATCTGCTTTGCAAATACTTGATCCTGCACCTACATCTGCTTTGCAAATACTTGACGTTTTGGATAAGATTTTTGTCAAACAAACTTTATTATACATCGTTTTTAGTTTAGAAATTTGAAGTTCATAAGCATAGATTTGTCTTAAAGAGTACATTCATAAAACCTTAAATTTGTTAGGACTTACGTGGAACCACTACTCTATCGATCAGAAGGCTGTGCATGATGAATCCATTCTTTGATTTGGTGGAATGCTTGTACTAATTATCAGCCTATGATGGGATGAGGTGGTATGCAATGCTATCAAGGGACTACCTAAAGTTCTGAGAGGACTTAATACATTGATCATTCCCTGGGAAATTTGGAAGCATAGAAACTCTTGTGTTTTTGAAGGAGCTACCCCCTGTGTTCAGATGGTACTACACAAAGTGGAGGAAGAATATGCTTGAGCTTATCTGCCGAATCTGTCAGTCATTCAGTAGTGTTTTTTCTCTCACAACAAATTAATAAATAGTACTTTTTGTCACGGCTTTTCTGCCAAGCGGACGTGCTGGAGATGTTTTCGCGGGATGGTCGTATTTTTGTTTTGGTTTTGTAATAAGATCGAGTTGATGCTTTGTATGGGGTTGGGACTTGTAGAGGCCTCTTAATATCTCCCCTGTAGTACTATTTTTCTTTTTAATGAAATGACAATGCAACTCTCTTGTATTGTTAGAAAAAATAGATAAACATGTTCGATCCAGAAAAAGATTAAGAGCATCTCCAATGGTACTTAAAAAATAATTCCAAAGGTCTACTTGAAGGGTTTTTTTTTGTTATTGCTCATGCCAATGTCTGCTGCAAACGCCCAATAGCTAGCCATCCCTTAACGATCCCTTTGGTAGGCATTCGGTAAAGCCAAAAAAAATGTACATAGCCATGAAGCTGTGATCATCAACTAAATGGGTCCAAACAACAATAGAGGTTTTATTTGGTTGTACTTAATTCACTCCTGATCCACATGTATTAGAGTAGATGGAAGGTAGAAAACTACAAGTAGTTAATTTTGGAGAGAGAGAGAGAGAGAGCGCAAGTGAGCGAGTGGGCAACCATGGATGTGTATATACTCATAGTCGACGCCACTCACCATCACCATCATCCTTCTCTAGATCTCGTTCGCGCTGCTGACCAATGCAACACTCGTGGTCTTCGATGTTGGCACCCAGCATTGGGCCTAGGCCGCCTAGCAACTGCTTGTAACACTGTACTCTAGTACTTACCAAGAGCTATTTTTATACTACTGTTTGTGAAAGAAATGTCTACACATCTAACTTTTCCTTTGTTTTTCATTTCAAATGGGATTTTGAAGCTAGAGCATGGAAATTGGAAAGTGCATAGTTTGCTCTTGCATTCAAAACGGGCCACAACAGCCCATGGAGGCATGGGCGTTGAGTCGAAACCAGTCTCAAGTCAAAATCGTCGCCTTAGTGGGCTAAAGTTTTGGAAGCCCATAAACTTTGGCATGTGCTCAAATTTCTATCTATGTTAGGTTTTCTTTTCCATCGGAGAGAGCATTGCTACAAACACGTTTTCTATACCCGTCTATTCCAAAATATATTTCAATCTCATATTTGAAAGAGTCAACTAATTTTAATTTATACTAATAAATTTATAAAAATATACTCCTTCCATCATTAAATATAAGATTTGTAATTATTTTAAAATTCAAACTTTATTATCTTTGACTAACAATTAGCCTAATCATATGAAAAGTTTATACTACAAAAGTAGTTACAGTAGATTTCTAACTAGAAATATTTTCTAATGGTCAAACTTTAATTTCAAAATTACATATTATAAGATATAAGTCATAGGTTAAATATGTTTTGAAGACCGCACCAAGTAAAATTGTGTCTTATATTTTCTTAGCATAACGAGAGCTAAGACAGAAAAGTCGTGTCTTATATTACTGATGAGTAGAGTTACAATCATTATGGGTGATATCTGGCAATCTCGGTTGGTTTATGAGTCACTCATCCACTGGGTTTTCATGAGAACCCAGTCTAGTACAATCATGAGCTAACCTATTACAATCTCTACAAATAAAACATAAATAAAAAACTTCAAAGCTCAATGGCCAGTCGAGCCAGTGATCCTCGCGCTCTCGTTCAACACCATGGAGCTCTAGGGTTTAAGCTCACGACCAAGGGTGGGAGTTCAGTCGGTGGTCAAGAGCAAGTTTGGTTGCTCGGTCTCTCCGACGATTTGGGGATGTCCTTTTGCACTTGGTCGCCTCGTTCCGTAGGTGCAAGTTCAAGCTCAATCCTGCCTCGGTTGGTGCCATCCTTCAGGCGACCATCGGAGGTTCTGCCTCGGATTTCACAGTCCAGCAACTTTTCGATCGTGTTTTTCGCTTTTGTCTCTTCAAATTTGGTTGGTTTTTACATCATCCGTTTGCATTCCTTCGATTGCTCGGCTTTTAAAATATTTCTCCATCTTTGGGGCAATGGAGGTCCAAACTAGGGTCATGAATGGAAGGCATTTTGTGCCGAGGAGGAAGCCTCCTGGATCCCTACTGTGAATGGCAGAAGCAGTCTACTCAGACCTGGCATCTCGTTCACGGATGCTATTAGTAGTGACCCTCTCACTAGAGCAAACAGGATTCCGCTCGCCCCACGTCCTAGTGTCTTTGATCGTTTGATCTTCCCCAATGGTGGTAAGCTTCAGTTTGATAAATGGAAGAAACCCATTGGGAGAGTTCTTTATGACAAAATAGCACCTCGCATTTCAAATGAATCGGAGGGGTTTTTCAAATTCAGACTCAGGTTCTATCTTGGGTCAACCCTCTCCTAGGAAATCCCTCAGCGGGACTGTCACCCGGGATTTGCTCACGTTGCCTTACCCCAGGACATAATAGGGCAGTGTGCAAATCTCCAATTAGATGCTTTACCTACATGAGGGGGACATGCAGCGGCTAACTACCTAGTCAAAAGCCAAGGAAATGGGAACAATAGTGGGCCAGGCAAGGACTAGAGAAGGGCTAAAATGATTTCGTCTACTAAACAAGATCGACAACAGATTGAGCCTGCTACGTTGGTAACAGAACAACAGGCTAAAATGATGGTTTGGGTGATTGTAGGAAGGCGACCAAGAGCAAGAAATGAGGACCTGGCCATCTGCACCATCCATCTGTTACCTGGTAATGTAGTGTACTTTCCCAATGTTGATGAGGTTATCAGGGAGTTCTTCTAGAATAGGAGGGTATAGATCACTGAGGTTCAGCCTTGTCCTCTGGGACAAGCTTTTGTGTGTTTTGAGCATGAGATTGACAGAGATCGTTTTGTGATTAACAGTCCACATACTTATGGGGGTGCTAAGTTCTCGTTTGCAAGGCACAACCAGGGCAGAAACTGGATAAGGCCAAACTTCAACCAAGAGTGCTGGATAATGATGATGGGCCTGCCAGAGGACTATTGGGAGGAGGAGTTCATTGATATGGTCTTGGGGCCCTTCGCTAGGACAGTGACTTGGACGAAGGACCCTGATAACCTGGCTAGGCTTCTTGTTAGAGCGAGGGTGGTTGACCTAGAATCAATCCCGCATTTCTTAGTGTTTTCTGACGGACCAGGTTTTGATGGACAGTCTTGGACTGTTTAGTGTGAAATCCTGCAGTACGAGCATTTGGGAGCTGACCCACCGAATATGGAGCAGGACCCCTAGATGCCAGACGATGCCCCCCTCTGTTTGATTTCTTTGGACTGGGACAATAAGTTTTAGCTTTGGTGGCAGAGCATTTTAGGAACCTACCCAGATGCCTAACCAGTTGGTTTAGGAGCAAGATCTATAGGCACAACATGACATGAAATTAGGTTGGAATGAGTGGCCGAAAGACAATCCAGCCAACAACCACCACATGGACCTGAATCAGGCTATAGTAGCGATGGATCAGGATTTGAATGAGTTACCAGCCGTTGAAGACCCCCTGGAGATGATAATCAATCATGCTTTGAACAATGGTTTGGAGGAAGAACAACAGATTGATATGCCATTTCCACCTCCGGAGCCTGCCAACATTATATTAGCAGTTGGCGACATCCCGATGCCTGCACACTTCCCTGTCATGCAGGTTTAGGAAGAGGTACTCATGGATTTAGATGAGATGGCCTTGCAGCCCAAAGCCGATGAGGATAATAAGGGCTTTGGTTTGGGACAAGAGGAAGGACAGGACCCAACTATTGGGGGGACAACCACAACCTTTGGTATAAGGGATAAAACCTAATCTTGAGAATGTGCAGCAACAACAAATGAATGGTCATCTGTTGGATCTGCAAGGACAGGACCAGCAAGGGTAGGTAGATGACTTTGTAGTGCATGGAAATATCCAACTAGGCATGGTTAGAACTTACTTCTTTAACTCACCCATGCTGCTAGCACATGATCTATCTATGTTGGCGCCAAAAACCCTAGACAACAACCAAACTATGAAATGGGCTGAGAAAGGAACAATTTCAATCCCTGCAGATTGGCTAGGCTTTTTAAGGTTGTCCTAGAAGCACCAACACAGTAGAAATGTGCCAAGGTCTTGTTAGAATCTGAATTTCCAAGTCTACTAAACCTAGGGGCCTAGCAAAGTTCACCTCTACCTTTAAACTCTAAGCCCTCTCCTGGCAAGCATTGTATGTTACTTGAAGGGGATCCTTCAAGTGTTAAAGAGCTGGAAGAATCCCTAACTGAGTTGGACAGTGAAGAAACACCACTAGCAAGCAATAAGAGGGGATGAAAAGGAAAAGTTGTCACACCTATGGTAGATTCTGTGGTTAGAAGAAGCACTAGGGTCAGATGCAATGCCAATGGTTTCAAACCAACCACCTGTAACATCAAGAATTGCCTTTGTTGCGCTAATACACCACCAACCCTTTCCCCAAAAACTCTAAAGAAGTTAGGAACAACTATGTGTCAGCTAGATGCAGAGCAGTTACAAGAGCAGATTTTGTTGGGAAAAAGTCGTTTAGAGCCTATGGGGAAGGGTAAGAAGAAGGGTAAAACTACTGTTGGAAGAAACCCGAAGAAGGTGGCTGGGAACAGGGAGAAAGACAAGGATGAGAAGGACAAAGATTCTGATGTCAGCAAAAATGACAAGTAATCAGTCAGGACGTTGCCCCATGTTGGTTGAGGTCTTATTCCCGTCTTTTGGCATCTCTTTGTTGTGGGCATTAGCAGCCCCTAGGCTTAGGACAAGAGTTTTGTCTCCTAGAAAGATTTGTCTACTTTTGGTTAGAACTTGGGTCAATCTTATCTTCTTTTGAGCTGAGTCTTAGACTCCCCTCTTAGTTGTTTTTCTATTTCTTCTCTTTTCTAGCTTAGCTTTGTGGCTTACGTGACCATCCCCCAGTTGTATCTGAACTTGTGCTTTTATATTAATGCTCTAGTTATTTGCTTTTGGTTTTTGTTTCTAGCTTGGCTTGGTCTGGGACTTCTATCCCTTCCTCTGGTCTGGATGTTACTTCACCAGGGGCCTTTACTCTATAAACCTCATGTTATTCATGAATCAAAACAGGGCGTGGAAAATCCTTAATTGGAATGTGAGAGGTTTTAATTCTGACATAAAATGGAACTCTATAAGGGACAAAGTGGTAGAAAGCAAGTGTGAGATTGTTTGCCTATAGGAAGCCAAAAAGATCACTTTGGTATCGGCTTCATCAAGAACATCTGCCCTTCTGACTTTGATAAATTTGAGTTCCTGCCCTCCATGGGGGCCTCAGGGGGGATACTATTAGCCTTGAAAAGTTTGGCCTTCTAGGGACATATGGTGTTTAGCAACAGGTTTGCCATCTCAGTAGAGTTCACCTCCAAGCACAATAATGAGAATTGGCCCCTAACGGTCGTGTATGCTCCCTGCACCTTGGCTAGAAAAAGGGAGTTCCTGGAGTGGTTTGGAAACATCTCAATGCCTGAGCAGATTGACTGGCTGGTGGTGGGAGATTTCAACCTACTCAGAAAGCCAGAGGACATAAATAGGGAAGGAGCTTACCTAAATGAGATTTTCCTTTTCAATGAAGCTATTAGCAAGCTTGATCTGATTGAATTTCCATTGCATGATAGACAATTTACCTGGACCAACAAATAGTTTCCACCCCTACTAGAAAGATTTTATTGGTTCTTCACCTCCACCTCCTGGACTGCCAAGTTTCTTGATACCCTGGTTAGAACCCTTGTAATGGAGACCTCGGATCACTAGCCATGTGTGGTAGAAATAAGCACATCAATCCCACAAGCACAAACCTTTAGATTTGGTCATGGTGAATTTGTACCCATTGCCATGAATGGATGGACCTGCTCTGAGCACATCATTGACCCTGCTAAAAGGATAACTACTAAGTTTAAAAGCCTAAGGAAGGAGCTAAAAGTGTGGAAATCCTCTCTTCCAAAATTGGCAATCGCAATAGAAAAGATCAAGGTGATCCTACACTTTCTGGAAACCATCGAGTTGTTCAGAGACCTTTCGCTAGCTGAGTGGAACTTTAGAAACCTGGTGTCATAGAAATTAGTAGCACTGCTGAAGCAGCAAAGAACATACTAGAGACAAAGAGAAAAGGTGAAACGGGTGAAAGAAGGGATGCTGCCACAAAATTCTTCCATGCTCACGCTATAATCAGGCACATAAATAATAGAATCACTAGTCTTCAGGATGGCTTGGGAAACACTTTTTGTGGCCATGAATAGAAAGCAGAATTACTCTAGAACTCTTTCAAAGAAAGGATGGGAGTTTCAGAACATAACAACATGGTCTTTGATCTCAGTTGCCTCCTTAATCTTGTTGAAGGTCTAGAGCAATTAGAAACCCCTTTTAGTTTGTTGGAAATTGAGGGGGTAGTGCAAGGACTACCCAACAACAAATCTCCTAGCCACATGGTTTCACCAATGAATTCATAAAGGGCTACTAGCCTCTTTTCAATCCTAATTTCCTATTGCTTTGTGAAAAATTCTGCAATAATGAGGCCTACCTGAGGAGCATAAGTAGCTCACTTGTCACCCTTGTCCCCAAGAAGGATGGGCCACAATTTGTCTCAGACATTAGACCAATCTCCCTCTTGAAATCATCAATCAAGCTCCTAACAAAGATTCTAGCTAATAGACTGCAGAAGGAAGTGACAAAGCTTGTTCACTAAAACCAGTATGGGTTCATTAAAAAGAGAACAATCCAGGATTGCCTAGCTTGGGCCTTGAAATACATTCACATCTGTCACAAGTCAAAGAAGGAACTGATCATCCTAAAGTTGGACTTTGAAAAATCTTCTGATAAAATTGAACATAATGCAGTCCTAAAAAACATGAGCAGCAAAAGGGTTTGGGCAGAGATGGATTTCTTGGATCTAGAACATTCTGTCATTAGGAACCTCATCCATCCTCCTTAATGGAGTCTCGGGGAAAACCTTTCACAGTAAGAGAGGGGTGAGGCAATGGAACCCTCTATCTCCCTTGATATTTGTTTTGGCTGAGTTGACCTACTCCAGTTTGTGATCAACAAGGCAAAAGGACTAGGACTACTGAGATCACCAATAGATTTTCCAATCATCTAGTATGCTGATGATACACTACTGATCATGGAAGCCTATAGCAGGCAGCTAATCACTCTAAAGGCTAACCGGGCTAAAAGTGAATTATAGAAAATCAATAATGGTTTCGATTAACACAAGCCAAGAAAAGCTCCTCCATATTGCCAGAACTTTCAATTGTGAGATTGGAAGCCTACCTTTCACTTATCTGGGTCTTCCCCTTAGTCTTTCCAAGCTGAGAGCTATTGATTTTTCACCTTTAGTCACCAAATGTGAAAGAAGGTTGGCTGCTACCTCCATCTTCTTGAATCAGGCAAGAAGACTTGAGATCACAAACTCGGTCCTCACTGCTATGGCAACCTTTTGCTTGAGTACATTCCTCCTCCAACAGTCAGTGATAGAGCAGATTGACAAATTCAGAAAATTGTGCCTTTGGAGAGGGGCTAACTTCAATGCCAGACAGAAACCCAAGGTGGCTTGGCCAATAGTTTGCAGAGAAAAGAACTAGGGAGGGCTTGGTGTGCTGAACATCAAGACCCAAAATGAAGCTCTACTCCTCAAGCATCTCCATAAATTTTTCAACAAAGGAGAACATTCCATGGGTATCTTTGATCTGGGAAAAACACTATAGTGTGGGTAAGTTGCCTGGAATATCAAAGAAAGGATCCTTCTGATGGAGGGATATTGTCAAGCTCCTTAGTAAATTCAAAGGCTCCACTTGCTTCACTTGCTTCCTTTGGGAGGACATCTGGGGAAATGAAGTTATGAACCAAAGGTTCCTAGAGCTGTATTCTTTTGCAAAAACAAATCTCTGGCGTTTGCTGATGGCTGCAACCACCACTCTTCCATGATATTTTTCACCTTCCTCTGCCACAACAAGCCCATGACCAGATGAATTTGCTACAAGGACTATTGAATGGGATCAATGTAGGGGAGAATCCAGATAGGTGGAGGTATATTTGGAACTCAGACAATTTCTTAGTCAAAAAAGCCTATAAACACCTAAGTGGAACCCATCAGACACATCCAGCCTTCAGATGGCTCTAGGCACCCTCTTGTCAAAATAAACACAAGATCTTTTTTAGTTACTGCTTAGGGACAGGGTAAGGACTAGAGAACTTTTGAAGAGGAAAAACATGCCACTGTAGGACTTTAGTTGTGTTTTATGTAATGCATTGGTGGAAGAGTCCCTCTCACATCTCTTTTTGGGCCTTTTGCCATTCAGTATTGGAACATCATTGGTTTACAGACAATGCAACACTCCAATCCTTACCTAAATCTCTAGAGCTTTAAGGATCAGCTGGGAGTGCCTTTTTTATGGAACTCATAATCCTGATGGCTTGAACCATCTAGAAGTCAAGGAATGACTTGATCTTCAGGCAAATCACCCCAAGTGTTCAGGAAGCAAGACAATTCTTCTTTGCTGAACTATAGATGCTCTTATTGAGGGCCAAGAGAAGCTATTTCCCACTTATTGAGCAATGGATTGCAAATCTAGCCTAGCCTCCTTTCTGGAAGTCACTCGATTGTTGTACTTGCTCTCTTTCTTTGTCTCTTAGAGCCCCCTCCCCTTTTTGTACTTATTGTAACCGTTGTTTCTGTAACCGTTTTTCTCTTTTTAATAATATTTGCTTGAGGGATGCAAATCCCTACAATTTACTTCAAAAAAAACTTCAAAGCTCTTGCTGAGTTCATCCATCTAGAACAAGAAAGCATCAACCTCGGATCTTTGCATTGCATGTTTGTTCCACAGCTGTACTAACACCTAGCAATCTGTCTCCATCAGGAGCCTTGTCACACCATGATCTAGAGCAACTTGCACACCATTCCGACATGCCAATGGTTCTATGGCTAGAGCATTCCGAAAATGGTCATACCACTTATTCGATCCCCCACAGGTTCTTCCTTCATGGTCATGGAGTACTGCCCCCATTTCCTTTGTATGATTCCCTTCAAAGAAGGTTGCATCTACATTGCATTTTATCAAACTGGGAGCCGATTTTTGCCAGCGACGACGATCTTTGTAGTGCAACTCTTTGGCTTCCTTGAGGATGACTCATATTCCGTAGATCCAAAGTTGTATGGATCACCCACTTCACCGCTATGTGCACCGGAGTAGCTGCTTCACCATGTCGTCGTTTGTTTCTTGCCATCCATAGCGATCACATGCCATAGACTATAACAACTACATCCCTCAGAGAGCATAAAACCAAATCAATCAAATCATGTGCCCAAGTAAGCAGATGTAGGTGTGGCAACTTTACTGCAGTCAGCTTTCTCACTTCACCCTAGAACAAATTAACAACTATGCAGTCCAACAAAACATGCTTAGTCGATTCTTCATTGGCTCCACATACCTCACAATTTGGAGTGCGTTCAATATGTTTTCGTAGTAACTCTTGTTTGGCTAGTAGGAAGCCATTCACTACCCAGCCACCAAAAGACCCAGATTTTTTGTGGCACACATAAACCCCAAATTATCTTCCAGGTCTTATCCTTAGATGATGATGCTCCTTCATTAGAATTTTGTAGGTTTTGTTCATCAAATAATCTTCGATGTGCCGAGCGAACCGTATACATATATACCATGGTTTTCCAGTTCCCATGCCTAGGTGTTCGCTTCTACACCCTAGATTAGCATACTCAAAATATCATGAGCATCAATGTTGATGAAGATCTTTTTGATCAGATCCTCATCCTAGGTCCCACTCGGTGTCAATAGGTCAGCAACAACCTAAATTTATGGATTATCAGGTTCAGCGAGTGGGCGCCCAGCAAAGTGGTTTGGCAGCTAGCAATTTCGCCAGATGTCCATAGTGCTGCCATCACCATTTCTCCTTATTAGTCCCTTCTTCAAAACCTCCCGACCTTCTAGGATTGCACGACATGTATGGCTGGCATGCTTCTTCTGGGAAGCCACCAAAAATCAACACCGTTGAAGTATCGTCCTTTGAGAACTCTCGCACATAGGGAATCTGGATTCTCGATCAATCTCCAACCTTGTTTTCCTAGCATGGCTAGGTTAAACAACCTGAGATCACGAAAGCCAATACCACCCTGCAATTTATGCATTGTCAATAGCTCCCACCACTACCAATGCAAATGCTGACTATCAGCCGAGCTACCCCACCAATAGTTTGATATGACAGTCTTTATTTTCTGGCAAGTATCCTTTGGAGTGAGAAAGTAGCTCATTGGATAGGTTGGTACAGCTTGTGCGACTGATTTTAGCAGGACCTCCCTACCAGCGCAGCTAACTTCATGCCCGCTCCAAGATCCTACTAGTCCTCTGATCTTGTTTGGCATATACTCAAAAGCCTCCTTTGATGATCGCCCCAACACAGTCAAAAGGCCTAGGTATTTTCCGTTCACCCATACCGAGAAGGTCACCGAGATCACACATCTCATAATGATATTGACAAAATCATTTGTAAAGCCCAATCAAAGCATAATTCCTTGTAAGTAGTTCCACTCAAACCTAGTCATATGCTTTTACCATATCCAGTTTGATTGCACACGTCCCAGACTTTCCTTTCTTCCTCTTAACATAGTGTGTACATTCATACACAACTAGGACGTTGTCCATGGTCGGCTTGTTAGGAACCCTGTCATCCAAGAACCTGAAGAAGTTGATTCATCTGAAGTGGCAAGAAGCAAAGGAGAGAGGAAGCAAGCTGGCTCCAAAGATGGGTCACCTAAACTGGCGAAGGAAGCAAAGCCCACTAGAGCCATGAGCCCAACCCCGAGTATTTCGGGCCCAACTGGATACGTGAAGAAGTTGCCATGGAGAAGGGTTAAAAGCCAACACCTCAACATGTCTCTCTGTGAGATTTGGAGGCATTCTAGGTGGCCTTACTAATCTTAAAATAACCTCTACATACTCCTCCCTAACAGGTCTTCCCAGGAGGTATTGGAGAGTCTATCAAGCGAAGAATGGGCTCAAACTGCCTTAACTAGCATGTCAGTTGGTTTCGTCTATCCATTGTGTTCTTTCTGCGATCAAAGGTTGTGTGTGACCTCGGGCATGCTATCTCTTACTATTGTTTGACCTAATTCTGCCAAAACTATGGTTCAAAAAGTTGGTGTAAAATTGATCTAGAAAACTAATGTATTGTAAATTCATCTTCTCATTCTCAGTCAACGCGGTGCCTAAAGTCATCTATGCATCATCTACATTCGATCCTTCTGGTTACTTAACACTACCGCTAGTTTAGAATTCAATTACATTGGCAGTGCGCTTAAGTTAGTCGCCAATGTAAATACTAGTCTGAACATGCGCGCTTCGTTGCGCAGGCATATGTAAACAGTGTTGTAAACAACAAAACATGGTTTTGAATAGTAAGAATAGTATTTTCAGCAGTAGATGGGGAGTGTTCTGAACCGAGCTTAACAACGTTGGGAGCAGTCACAGTGCCTGAACATTTGTCGAAGTGTCAAGAAAGCTAGCAATCTTGCACACACGAGGGGTATCTTACTAATGATTTTCATAGGTGTTTTTTTAAGGATACTGTCACTGTAGGAGTATTTACACAAGCGGTTCATAGCCAAGGGCTCACACATCTATTTCTACCGGTGCTTGCTCTTTATGAATAGCATGTGAAAAAAAAGTTAGGCGTCAACAAAAAACATTTCTATGCCGGTGGAGATGGAAAAGAGATACTATTATATATGTTCCTAATTAGCAGCACCATGTTCATTCTCCGGTATTGGATTTACTAGTTAATTATATTCATTTGCTGCTAGATTGCTTTGTAGAAGAAGATTGGATCTTCAAAATGCCATCCTTCAGATCAAAACCACCTTCGTCAAGCTAGATTTTGGGAAGGATGGTAAAGGACTTTGGAGTCTTGCTTATTACGTTTTCCCGGATAGTGACTTTTCTTTGTGTTTTGGGCTGAAACAAACCTAGTCACTCAAGAAAGGTTGCAAAAATGGAATCTGCATCTCCACTATCTCCACTTCTCCACTACTATATAATCCACCAGTTGAGAACTTAGCTAAATACACCCCATAACCCATTACTATAGTCATAAACTCTACTAAATACACCCAGATAATTGTACCCAGAAAGCTCTATCCTATGAAATCAAAGGACAAGATTAACTCTAATCTCTCATTTCTCTTACTCACTCATATCCAACGGATCAAATTATTTGGATGAAACCTCATCACTCTTTCCATCCAACACTGACACCACGCACGACTCTCTCTCTCTCCCCCCGACGTTAGACCTCCCGCAAGCGTAATTTTTTCTTTCCCGAAGTGACTCCGACTCCTCGTCTCCTCCTCCCCTCGCGTACCCTCCATCTCTCTCTCAAGGAGGACGCGGCCATAGGGCGACGGCGCCCTCTCAGGCGGCGCGCTGGCACGAGCAGGCCATGGCGGCCCTCCTCCCTCATCCCTGACCCGCCC